>WBZP01000567.1_pt1 | contig 49816 bp, 49 predicted proteins | sample 5204301 | NCBI WGS metagenome assembly WBZP01 (sample SAMN12412401, study PRJNA552823) | activated sludge metagenome | isolation source: activated sludge from nitrification reactor of wastewater treatment plant... | place: USA: Pennsylvania | collected 2017
TACGACATCTGAGCGAGCGCCAGAGCGAGCTTGCTCGCTCTTGGCGGGAGCGATGGTGTCGTTGAGCCGCGAAGCGGCGAACACGACATCTGAGCGAGCGAGCGGAGGCGGCGGCGCAAGCCGCCGCCGAAGGCTACTGGTCGGTTGTTGAGCAGACCAAGGTCGGTTGTCGAGCAGCCGCTCCAAGCGGCGCACGACGAGACAACCCGCACCAAGGCTTCGGCGTACGGGCGCTCCGCGCCCTGCTCAGCCACCGCAGTGAGGGCTTCGTCGTACGGGGCAAAGGTCGGTTGTCGAGCAGCCGCTGCCAGCGGCGCACGACGAGACAACCCGCACCAAGGCTTCGGCGTACGGGCGCTTCGCGCCCTGCTCAGCCACCGGTCAGGGACTTCGTCGCACGGGCGCTCCACGCCCTGCTCAGCCACCCGTAGGAGGCTTCGTCGCACGGGCGCTCCACTCCCTGTTCACCACCGGAACGTGTCGTGATCAGGGTCTTGGCGCCCGTCGTACGCGATCCACTAGATCCCTCAGGTCAGCGCTGCGGCCGTCGATGATCACCACGTCCCCCGCTGACAAGACGGTGGTGCCCGAGGGTTCCCATTCCACGACGCCGTTGCGGTCAATGGCCAAAACGCGGCCGTCGCCGTCAGCGGTGAGTTCGTTGAGGGTGCGGCCGTCGGCGGGGGCGCCGGGGCGCACGTCGAGCTCGAGGGCGATGTGCACGCCCCCAGGCACTTCGAGCGCGCCGACGACTCGGGCACCGAGAGCGGCGGCGGCGAAAGCAGGGGCGGCGACGTCCGGGACGCTTCGCGAGGCCCCACTGTCGATCAGGACGTGCAGCCGCTTTGCCAGATCGGGGTGGAAGATCCGCGCGACGACGCGCAAGGACGGAAACTTGGTGCGGGCACCAAGCGCCACCTCCAAGTTCACCGTGTCACTGTTGGTGGCTGCCACCAGCGCTCGCGCGGTCTGCGGTCGGGCCGACTCCAAGACGAGCGGGTGACGCGCATCACCGGCGACTACCGGGATCCCGAGTTCTCTAGCGGCGCTGGCGTAGCGGCTAGAGGGGTCTCGGTCGACTGCGATCACTCCGACCCCAGCCACGATGAGTCGAACCGCGATCGAGAACCCGACCGACCCAATCCCGCAGAGAATGACATGTCCACGGACGCTTCGAGGGACTTGGCCCAGGCTGCGGGCGAGCCGCACCGAGACCAGCGCATCAGTCATCAAGGCGGCCATGATCGGGAGCAATGCCGCTCCGGCCATCATCAAGAACGAGGCGAAGATCTTCACCCAGTCTGCGCTCTTGAGCACCGACACGTCGCCGTACCCAGTGGTGGTGAACGTGGTGACCGTGTAATAGAGCGCGTCCACCGGGCTGAGCCCTTCGGACCAGGTGAAGACCGCCGACGAAGCCAGGATCAAGAACAGCAACAGGAAGCCCGCCGCCCGGACACGCGGGTTCCAGAAGAAGGCGAACCACAATGGCGCGAGTGGGTTGGGCCGATGGCGGTGCAGTTGCCTCGGTTTTCGGGGATCAGTCACAAGTTGGGGACGCTCTGGGTTGCTCGGGTCAGCAACCAACACCCGGTCCCGGATAGCGACCCGCTGCCCTTGACTGTCTTCGAGCGCCGCCGCCACAAAGGCCGGCGCCGCGAGTCCACCCGGGGAGAGGGCCACACAGTTGGGCACCAAGCTGGTGAAGTGGCTGGCCAAATCCGGGCTGAACGCGCGAGCCACGATGCGGGCTTGCGGGGCGAGTTCGCGCACGATCAATGAGGTGTGCAAGTTCTCCACATCACCGTCGCCAGCAAGGACGACGGATTCGGCTCGCTCGACCCCTGCTTCACGCAGTACGTCGGGCACCCGTGGGTCCCCCTGCACGACCATCACCGCGTCAGGCAGGTCAAGGTGATCGGCCTCGGTGATCACCGCGACCGGCACGTTGAGGCGGTGAAGGCGCTGGGCCACGCGTCCGGCCAACCGGCCGTCACCACAGACGATGGCGTGGTCAGACAAGTTCGTCACTGATCACCCAATTCTCCGACACCCTCAGTTGAGGTGGCACTGCCTTATGGGGAGACACTAGGCGACCGCGCTCACGCGTGCCGCTGGTAGACCAGTTCACCGTCGATGTAGGTGCGACTCACTTGGCCGGCGCCGATCTCATCGCTGGGGGCGTCGAACGGGTCGCGATCCAGCACCACAACGTCAGCTTGAGATCCGATGCGCAACTGGCCGCTACTGAGATCTCGGTGATTCACCCACGCCGATCCGGCAGTGTAGGACGAGAGCGCCGTCGCGAGATCGATTCGGTTCTCGGGGAAGAACGGCTTGGCGTGGGGCTCGTCCGGAGATGTGCGGTTGACCGCGACGTGGATAGCCGCCAAGGGGTCAGGGCTGCTCACCGGCCAGTCGCTGCCCGAGGCCAAGCGGGCACCCGCAGCCTGAAGGGCACCAAACGGGTACTGCCAAGCAGCCCGCCGCTCGCCCAAGAACGGGATGGTCAAGTCGTCCATTTGGGCCTCATGGACAGCCCAGAGACTCTGGATATTGGCCGTCGCGTCCAGGGCAGCAAATCGCGCCAAATCATCAGGGTGCACCACCTGCAGATGCGCCAGGTGGTGTCGGTTGTCTCGCGGCCCGTTGGTCAGCCGTGCAGCCTCAACCGCATTGAGCGCCTCACGCACTGCCCTGTCGCCCAGTGCGTGGAAGTGCACTTGGAAGTCTGCGGCGTCGAGGAGAGTGACGTAGTTGAGCAACTCGTCGGGGTCGACAAAGGAGATCCCGGAGTTGTCGGTCAGACAGCCACAGCCGTCGAGATAGCTCTCGGTCATGGCCGCGGTGAAGTTCTCCGCCACACCGTCTTGCATGACCTTGACCGACGTGGGGCGGAACCTACCCGCGGAGCCTTGGCTGCGACGATCGATCAGGTCGGAGATCTGCTCCGCACCCCGGTCGCGCTCCCACCAGAGGGCTCCAACCACGCTGGCTTTCAGGCTGTGCTCGCGGACTGCTTTGAGATAGACCTCGTAGATCGACGTCAGCCCGAAGGCTGACCCAACGGCAGCGTCTTGCCAGCCGGTCACGCCATGGGACACAAGTTCGGCTTGAGCGGCCATCAATCCGGCGTACTGGTCGTCGAAGGTGACCTCTCCCGCATGCCGTTGCACTAACTCGGCAGCACCTTCATGCAGTGTGCCGCTGGGGAATCCGTTGGCTTCGCGCTCGATCCGCCCGTCGGCCGGGTCGGGAGTGTTGGCATCAACTCCAGCGCGACGCAGAGCTTCGGTATTGACCCAGGACCCATGGCGATCACGGTTGCTCAGGATCACTGGATGATTGGGTACGACGGCGTCCAAGGCTTGCCTGGTCGGGGTTCCGCCGTCGAAGTACTCCATCGACCAGCCTCCGCCGGTGATCCACTCCTGCTCCGGGTGGCTGGCTGCGTAATGGGCGATGCGGTCCAGGCAGTCATCTGCGCTGAGGGCACCATCGAGTTGGCAGCGCAGCATGTCGACTCCGGCCATCACGGGGTGCACGTGAGCATCCTGAAACCCAGGCAGCACTAGTCCACCGGTCACATCGACGACCTCGGTCTTGGGACCGACCAAGGTGCCTAGATCAGCTCCCACGGCGACTATCTGGCCGCCCTTGATCGCCACGGAGCCGACACGTGAGCGCTCCCAGCCAGCCGTGAAGAGGTGTCCGTTCACTAGCAGCACGTCGGGCATGTGCACTTGCGCCTCCTGACATCGATTGCCGGACCCTACTCGGGTAGGGGTGCTGGCAAATGCGGCTAGGCCGAATCGTCGTAGTCCAGCCGCACTTCGATGATCCCCGACGCAGTGATCACTTTGTATGGTCCGCTCACCGTGCGGTGCCCCGTCGGCAGGTAGGTGATGACGCTCCCGTCAGGGCCTGGTCTGGCTCGCCAGCCGTGCGCCTGCTTGGCACGGTTGCAGGCTTCGCAAAGTCCCTGGGCATTGGTCAGGCTGGTCGGCCCGCCCTCGGCATACGGCTGGATGTGGTCGATTTGCCGAATCGGGGCCTCACACCACGGAGTGCGACAGATCTGATCCCGGATTCGGACGAATCTGGCCATCGCTGCCGGGAAGAGCCTGCTGGTTGAGTCCATCGCCACCAGATCGCCAGACGTGGGATTGGCGTAGAGACGGCGCAGCCAGGTGCGCTGGTTGCGCTCTCCGGCTCGCTGGATCAACTCACGAGCTAGTCCATTGGGCACGGGTCCGAATCCGCCGATAGAGCATGGGTCGCCCTCCCCAGGCAGGGAGAACAGCGCCCGGTCGGTGACGACGAGGTTGATCTGCACCGGAATGGCGACGGGCTCGTGGCCAGTTGTCCGCTCCACCAACGTGTCGGCCATGATCTGGCCACGGCTGCGCTGGTCACCAGCCGACTTGGCCGTGGCAGCAACTTGGGTGAGCGCGGCGTACGTGGCGACCCCCGCCGCCACGGGTAGCAATGCGGTCAACCAAGTCATGGAGTCAGGCGCTGGTCGGAGACTGACGTTGCGCTCCCGCTCGGCGTAGCGACGCCTCGCCGTGACGGCTGCAGGGTCAAGCCGCGCGGCGTGGCCGACGATCTGACCGACTAACTCCCTGGGGCCGATCCCCTCCAGTTTGGCTTGGTCTCCTGCCACCAACTCATCAATTTGTTGGCGCAACTCCAAGTCAAGGCACGCAGTCTCCCGCGCGATCAACGTGGCCTTCCACTCGGTGATCACTCCTGCCTGCCAAGCCGCCCAGGTGTGCGGCATCTCGGTGGCGACCACTTTGGCCAAGCCGAGGTGCTTGTGGCCGGCGTTGGGCGACTCCCGCCGCGCGAACCCAACGAGACTGGCTACGCCCCTGCCCTGGCGAGCTTGTGGAACGCCGGCCGCGGCTTGGCGCTCCCGCTCTGCCTCGTCGAGTTGGCCAGTCAGAGCAGCCTGGGCAGCAGTTGCCACGCAAACCAGCTTTTCCAGTGCACGGATGGTGTCGACCAATTCGGCGGTGTTGCTTGCGATGGCTGTGTTGTGGCCTTGGGGCTTCAAGGCTTGTTGCATGTGCGCGATCACCGCATCGACGTACGACGAAGTCAGCGCGCGGCTCTCTGCCGAGCCCCGAAGTTCGCCGATCGTCGCCATGCCTCAATTCCAGCTGCGACCACCGACAGTTTCGACAAGTGGACTAGACCGAGAATTGGATGACTCGGAAGCCGCCATCTGCCAACAAGGAGGTGGCGGCGCCGTACGTCGAAGGCAATCCGCTTATTGGCTGGTGCCACAGCTATAGCCACGAATTGCGCAGGCACTTCGACATCCTGGAGAGCCAGCGTCTCGATCACTTCTTGGTCACGCGGATTCCAGACACGCGCCGAGCGCTCCAGGCGCTGGTGCGATGGGAACTAGCTCGACGCGGCCAAGTTCCATTTCGACGCGCCATGTTTCTCGCGGGACGCAAATCGCTGGAACTACCCGAACGCAGTGCACTGCTGCGCACTCATGTGCTCACCGGACGGCCAGCGTGAGGCCGATCGGTTGGCATCGATCGCAGGCAAGTACGTCGATCTCGACGCCGCAGACCATCTCGATCGCATGCTCGCTCTAGCAGAGCAACTGCGCAGCGTGCGAGGACTACCCCTGGATGAGTTGCCGGAGGAGAACTATCCGCTCAAAGGTCTGCTGTGGGTGGCGCGTCGGGAAATAGACAAACGGTGAGCGCAGGGTGTGCTTTGGGGCGGGCTCCGCCGGTGAGGCGACTGCTCCAAGTGGTGCCCTCGCCACTAAGTGGCGATCAAGCGGGTGGGATCTGGACTTCTTGCATGAAGGTCCAGGTGGTCACTGCGGCAACTTCCATAGTTGAGCTTAGGCGCTGGCAATCTCGTCGGACCTGGATCTGTGAACTCCCACTCGCGTTGCCACAAAGACCAGGCCGCTGTTAGTCGGCCTGCTCCCGGCCTTGGTCGCGGCTGCGATCGTCGTTTCCAGCTAGCTGAGGTATCTAGCCGAAACACCCGGGTTCCTTCCCCACATGTTCACTCATCGGGCCCCGGTCACACTCAAGGCAGCCGCCGTCAAAGCGGCGCTGCGCACTGTCGGCGTCCTGGTCGGGTTTGTGTTGACCATGTGGCTGGTCACTGTGCCGCAGCAAACCGTGACCAGCGGAGCGCATGAGCGTCAACACCATGACGTCACCAAATCAGCGGTCGAGCGCCTGATCAAGCGACACCACTGTTGGACGAGTTCGGACCGACACGACCCCAACCAGATTCCCGGGCACGCAGTCGTGACCTTGCCTGACCGAGCGCAACACTACGTCGATGCCAAGGTTGGTTTCGCCATCTGGCTAGATGGCAAACCCGGAGAATTGCACGCCTTCTGCCCCTAGTCGAGCACCAATAGCCGACCCAATAACTGCGACCACGGCGTGACGCGCTTGCCATAGTCCTGTGATCTGAGCCTTCTAGCTTCTCCCCGACGACACAATCAAAGGGGAGATCATGCGGGGCAAGGCACTGGCGGCGATTGCTGTAGGCGCAATGGTGTTAAGCGGATGCTCGCTGAGCACGACGGCGCACGGGGGTACGCCGACGCCGACGACTTCTTCATCGACCAACGCCCACAAAGGACCAGTGCTACCGCACTCGATCGACCCGGCGATTGTGTCCGGAGACGGAGACATCGCCCTGACCATGGGGTCGATCGTCGACGAGCGCATCCGGGTTCACGCCTAGTGGCCACAGATACCAGGTGCCGGACCGTTGAGCGCCGCGATTCAGACTGCGGTCGAAGCACAGGTGAAGGACTTCCGCGACACCACCAAACCGACCGGCAACACCGAGCTCACTATCGCCTGGCACCCTCTCGGCACCTCGCCGGAGGTGGTCGGAGTGATGACTGACGAGACGCTCAGCCCCGGCGCCAGTGTGGCGCGGATCTGGCGCTCCTATTGGTACGACGCCGCCACCCGTCGAGTCGTACCCAACACCGAGTTGGCCGACCCCTCCGCCTTGAAGGACGAGATCCGCACCCAGCTTGCAAAGCGCTCCGACATCGACCAAGAACTGCTCACCACGGCTTGACCAAAGATCTGCCGCTTGTCGGATTCACGGAGAAGGGCGGGTTGTTCGTCGGTTTCTCGCAGTACGACATCGCGCCGGGCTCAACCGGACCGGTCTCCGTGATCATCGACAAGGCCCGCACTGCCGAACTGCTCTCAGCCTTCGGCAAGCGGGCACAGCAGGCGGCCGTGGCGCCGAGTGCTCCGCGCCTACCTTTTGACCCAAGCGCATCGCCGACCCCGACCGCCACGTCGACCGTGACGACAGACCCGGAACCGAACGCTGAGTCGACAGCCACCGAGTCGGTGACGCCGTCGACACGTGCAGCGGGCGCAGCAGTGAACTGTCGCCGTTTGAAGTGCGTGGCGATCACCTATGACGACGGCCCCAGCGGCTACACCGATCAACTGCTCAAGACGCTGGCGGCCAAGAAGGCCAAGGCGACCTTCTTCATGCTTGGTCAGCAAGTGGCGACCTATCCCAGTGTGGCCAAGCGCGTTGCGCAAGGTGGCCACGAGATCGGTGTGCACACCTGGGATCACAAGAGCCTCCCCAACCTGGCTCCTGCCACGATGCGATCCGAGATCAGCCGAACTGCCGCGATCATCCAGCAGAAGACTGGTGTGAAGCCGACACTCTCGCGCCCGCCGTACGGCGCCACCAACAACACCGTGCGAGCCCAAGAACGCGCAGCCGGTCTGGCCGAAATCTTGTGGAGCATCGACACCTTGGACTGGAAGGACCGCAACTCGCGGATCGTCACTCAGCGAGTGCTGAGTCAGACCAAGCGTGGCTCGATCGTGCTCATGCATGACATCCACAAGACCACGGTCGACGCCGCTCCGGCGATCATCGATGGGCTGCAGAAGCGTGGATTCACCCTGGTGACAGTGAGTGAGTTGCTGGGCCAGACCAAGCCCGGGGTCACATACCGCCAAGGCCGCTGAGTCCGCTCAATGGCTGGGCTGAGACATCGTCGTATCGCTCGCGCAAATCGAGGGCTGTCTCCAGCAGTTCGGCATCCAACGGACGATTCTTGCCGGCGGCCCAGCGCATTGCGTGAGTGATCAACAAATCGTTGGACTTGGGGTTATCTAACCCCGTGATTCGGCCACTGTGATCCGCACCGACAGCTAACAGGCGATCGTCGTCGGGCCGTCGTAGATCACATAGCTGAATCCGAACGGCTGGTTGTCGACGGTGACAGTCCAGGTTCCTGAGCGTGGGATGGAGCCGCAGTCGGCGGCGCTGTAGGTGGCAGTGCTGACTTTGACCGTGAACTCTCCAGCCGCGTTGGTGGTCCCGGTAGCGGTCCGCTGGGTGGTGCTCTCCCCGAATCCTGTGGTCTGGGTAGCCGGGGAGAACCCGATCATGAAGTTGCCTTCACCGTCTTTGATGTTGTCTCCGGCGACCGTGAATGGCAAACCGGCCGCCGACGACGCGCACACCACGCGCAAGGTCAGGTTGACCACGGTGATGGAGGCGCCTGAGGTGTTGGTGTTGGAGTTGGTCGCCTTGCCGTCCCGCAGATAGAGGTCATAGCCGCTGCCAGCGAGTCCGGTGGTCGCAACGACAACTTGGCAGGAGTCCGAGAGCGCAACCGATGGGGCCGGCACTGAGGCCACAACAGCAGGCGCGGCCCACGCGGCGCCCAAGACGATCCGGCGGCGCGTCGAAACAGCCCCGATGTGGCGGTTGCTCTCTGCCCCCGCAAAGTTGGTCATGAGTGTTGGTCTTTCGGCCTGGGTCGAGTCGCCAGAAAGATAGCAAATGCCTGACTAGTTCGCCTTGCCGCAGATCAATCGCCGTTGTTCGCGCTGGATCGGCAGATATTCTTCCTCGCATGGCAGTCCAAACCATTGTCACCTCGCCTGCACCCGTCGGCATGTTGTCGTGCTCACCCGCGAAGAAGGCGGCGAAAGCGAGGCCCGAGATGTATTGGGACGGATTCCTGGAATCACCAGGGGCGTCGGGTTCCGCGCCCCCGCCGATGGCCTCAACGTTGTTGTCGGAATGGGAGCTCACCTCTGGAACCGTCTGTACGACGCCCCAAAGCCCGCTCACCTGCACCCGGTTGCCGAGATTCGGGGACACAAGCACGTGGCTCCGGCCACACCAGGTGATCTCTTGCTGCATGTGCGGGCCAATCGACTCGACCTGTGCTTTGAAGTAGTCCGTCAGATCGTGTCCCAACTGGGCTCGGCCGCTGTTGTCGTCGACGAGGTGCACGGCTTCAAATACTTCGACGAGCGTGACCTTCTCGGTTTTGTCGACGGCACCGAGAATCCCGAGGGCCCCGAAGCGGTAGCGGCGGTCTTGGTTGGAGACTAAGACCCGGCCTACCGAGGCTCGTCCTACGTGATCGTGCAGAAGTACCTGCACGACCTTGCCGCTTGGCAGCAGTTGAGTGTCGAGCAGCAAGAGGCTGCGATCGGTCGGACCAAGGTCGAGGACATCGAATTCCCCGACGACGCCAAACCGACCAACTCCCATGTCGCCCTCAACACTGTCGAGGACGCGATCGGGACTCAGTTGAAGATCGTCCGCGAGAACCTGCCGTTCGGCAACGTGGGCGAGGGCGAGTTCGGCACCTATTTCATTGGCTACGCCAAAGATCCGAGCGTGACCGAGCAGATGTTGCACAACATGTTTGTCGGCCGGCCCGAGGGCAATACAGATCGGATTCTGGACTTCTCCACCGCCGTGACCGGATCGCTCTACTTCGTGCCCAGTGCCGGCTTCTTGGACAATCCTCCGCCCGCACACGCCACCTCGTACTAGGCGTAGTCCTCCGGGAGTGCCATGGCGGCTTCGAAGCCGTCCATGCTTTCGGGGTCCTCATCGATCGCCTCGACCGCAGGAGTCGGGTCGGGCTCGATCAACGGCCGCGGGTCCAGGTGCACGCCGGCAATCATGCAGCGCACCGACCCCCCGGCAAGTTCGATGGTCGGAATGTCGACCGCCACGATTGCGCAGTGCTCCTCGATCACGGCAACCTGATCGGGTCGCAGCGAACGCCGAGCCCGCGCTGACATCGCCATCACATAGCGGCGTCGCCCTTCGGCGGTGCGGCCACACAACTCCACCGCGTTGCCGGCAAACTCACGCACTTGGGCTTCGGTGATCTCGATGACTTGGCGGCCGTTGACCGAGAGTCGCTCACGCACCTGCTCCCGTCGTACCTCATCGGGGATCATCTCCAGCGCGATCAACGCCACCTCGGTGCCGATGCAGGCGATGACATTGGTGTGATAAACCGGCACGCCATCGGAGTCGACGGCGTCAAAGGTCATCGGTTCATAGCCGAAATCGGCGCAGAACCGCTCCAAGACGTGGGCATCAGCGCGGTGACTGCGAGCGGTGTAGGCAACTCGCGACACGTGGTCGAGCACCATCGCGCCAGTGCCTTCGAGGAAGATGCCGTCGGGCTCTAGTCCGGAGTAGTCCACGATAGTTTGCACTCGATATTGAGACTTCAGCATCTCCAGTACGTCGGCACGACGCTCATGGCGACGATTGGAGGCATACATCGGATAGACCGCGACATAACCCCCGGCATGCGTGGAGAGCCAGTTATTCGGAAACACGCTGTCGGGACGAGTGTGGTCTTCGTCGTCGAAGACATGCACCCGCACGCCCGCGTCGCGAAGCGCCTGGGCGACCGCATCCATCTCGGCGAGCGCCTTGGCCGAGGTGGCATCTTCGGACTGCCCCTCGGGAGCATCGGCTTGGAACGCGTTGTCTGCGGCCGTGAACGGGTTAGGGGTGAATCGTTCGGCTCGAACCAAGATCACTGCCGAAGGAGCCTGCGCACTCACGGGGTGGAAGGCTATCTCACCCGGGCCGCTGCGGCGCACCGATGACTGCACTGCTGACAGACTGCATCGGTGACTCACTCGGCCCGAATGCGGGCAGCCTTTCCGCTGATCATCGCGGGGCTCTCAATGCTCGGGCCGTTCACGGTCGACACCATCTTCCCCGGATTTGCCGCGATTCAGCGGGACTTCGGAGTCGGGCCCGAGGCGACGCAGCAGTTGGTCAGTGCCTACCTGCTCGCCTTCGCTGCCATGAGCGCCTTCCATGGTCCCCTGTCTGACGCACTCGGCCGACGACCGGTGATCATGGGCGGGCTAGGCCTCTACGCGGTCGCGTCAGTGGGTGCGGCGCTCTCGACCAGCATGTCAATGCTGATCGGATTCCGGATTCTGCAAGGACTCTGTGCCGGTGCCTCAGTGATTGTCAGCCGAACCCTGGTCGTCGATCTCTACTCAGGTGCCGAGGCGCAACGGTTGATGTCGCGGGTGACGATGATCTTCGGGGTCGCGCCTGCGATCGCACCGATCGTGGGTGGCTGGCTGATGTGGCTGGGTCCATGGCCGCTGATGTTCTGGTTCCTCGCCGGCTTCGCGTTGTTGCTGATCGGGGCCAGCCTGATCCTTCCCGAGACGCATCCGCCCTCTCGTCGTACGCCGTTGAGGGTGGGGGCTCTGGTCCATGGTCTGGTGACGGTGCTGTGCGACCCCGCCTTCTTGAGGCTTGGGATGGTGGGTGCCTTCGGGTTTGCCGCATTCTTCACTTGGATCGGGGCGGCTGCCATCTTCGTGGTCGATCTGCTCGGCCTCGGAGAGACCGACTTCTGGGTGCTCTTCGTGCCAATGATCGGGGCGATCATTGGGGGGTCCTGGCTCAACGGACGCACCGCAGGCAGCACCCAGCGCGACACCCTGATCACCAGATCCTTGAGCTTCGCGGTCGCCATGGGCGTGCTCAACCTTGGCCTGACGCTGTGGGGACCGACCGCCCGTCTGCCGTACGTCGTGATCGGACCCGCTCTCATCGCTCTCGGCGTGATGGTGGTCTATCCGACGATCCAGATCATGCTGCTGGAGATGTATCCCACCCAGCGAGGCGCGGCCTCCTCGGTGGCCACTGTGCTCGCGCTCGTGCTCAACGCTGTGGTCGCCGGTGCGGTCGCCCCTTTGATCACTCGTTCGCTGTGGCTGATGGCCACGTGTGGACTGTTGATGGCAACGCTCGCGTTGGCCACGTGGGTGGCCCACCGAAGGCTGTCTGACTCCGTATCCTGAAGGCATCGAGAGAGGCACCCTCATGAGCACTCCTGCTGTTCAGTACCAAACGGTTAACCCCGCCACCGGCGAGGTAGTCGAGACCTTTTCCGCCGCCACCGACGCCGACTGCGAAGCGGCCTTGGCCAACGCGGCGTCGGCGTACGACGCCTGGCGGCGGTGCCCCCTAGCCCAACGTGCAGCCGTGCTGACCCGCACTGCCGAGCTGGTCAGAGAGCGGATCGATGAATTGGCCACGTTGGCGACCGAAGAGATGGGCAAGTCTCGCGGCGCCGCTCGCGGCGAACTGGGGCTCGTGGCCGACATCTTCGACTACTACGCCACCCATGGCCCTGAAATGTTGGCCGATGAAGAATACGCCCCGGCCAGTGGTGGTCGAGCGATCATCCGACGCAACCCGGTCGGCGTCCTGCTCGGGATCATGCCGTGGAACTACCCCTACTACCAGGTCGCCCGCTTCGTGGCCCCCAACCTTTTGCTGGGCAACACGACGATCCTCAAACACGCCCCCAGTTGCCCGAAGTCTGCATTGGCGCTCGCTGCGGTGTTGCACGATGCCGGACTACCCGACGGCGCCTACATCAACATCTTCGCCAGCAACGACCAGATCGCCGCAATGATCGCGGACGACCGGCTTCAGGGAGTCTCGCTGACTGGGTCGGAGCGGGCCGGTGCCGCTGTGGCCGAAATTGCTGGCCGGCACCTGAAGAAGGTGGTGCTCGAACTCGGCGGTTCCGACCCGATGATCATTCTCGACTCGGCCGATGTCGCCGCCAGTGCGCGCACCGCCTACGGCTCACGCATGGCTAACCGCGGCCAAGCCTGCAATTCGCCGAAGCGGATGCTGGTGCCGTCTTCCCTTTACGACGACTTCGTCACCGAAATCGTCGCGCTGGCCACAGCCGACCCCAACGACACTCCGCTCTCGTCTCGCGCCGCCGCCGAAGGCGTGCACCGCCAGATCGAGCGTGCCGTCGATCAAGGGGCAACCTTGCACGTCGGCGGTGCGCTGTCGGAGGTCGGTGCCTTCCTCTCCCCCGCCGTGCTCACCGGAGTCACGCCCGAGATGGATCTGTACTACGAAGAGGTGTTCGGCCCCGTTGTCGTCGTACATGAGGTCCGGGACGCCGACCACGCCGTAGAAATGGCCAACGACTCGGTCTATGGCCTTGGGGCCGCGATCTTCGGGAGCGACGAGGACGAGATCATGCGCGTCGCCGACCAACTCGACTGCGGCATGGTCTTCGTCAACAGCGCCGAGGACTCCGAACCGGACCTGCCCTTCGGTGGGATGAAGCGCTCCGGCTTCGGCCGCGAGTTGAGCCACCTGGCCATCGACGAATTCGCCAACCTGAAACTGATCCGACTGCCGTAGCCGTGGTTTCGACACGCCGCCTGCGGCGGCTGCTCAACCGACGGATGGGTTTCGACAAACTCAACGGACGGATGGGGCCGGCACCCCTCCCCCGTTGGTTGAGCAGCGAGCGAAGCGAGCGTGTCGAAACCCATGGACCAGCAGCCTGGTTTCAACACGCTCAACCGACGGATGGGTTTCGACAAGCTCAACCGACGGATGGGGCCGGCGCCCGTGGTTTCGACAAGCTCAACGGACGGATGGGGCCGGCGCCCGTGGTTTCGACACGCCGCCTGCGGCGGCTGCTCAACCGACGGGCTCCCGCTCATGAGCAGCGAGCACCCCTCCCCCGTTGGTTGAGCAGCGAACGAAGCGAGCGTGTCGAAACCCATGGACCAGCAGCCTGATTTCGACACGCTCAACCGACGGTTGGGTGGCGTCGGGCCCAACCGACGGTTGGGTGGATCAGTTGGCGCGGTTGATCGCCGACACGACTGCTTTCAACGATGCGGTCACGATGTTGGCGTCCAAGCCGACTCCCCAGAGCACGGTGGAGTCGCCGTGGGCGTTGATCACCGCGCACTCGACATAGGCCGCAGCGATCGCGTCGCCCCCTGAGGACAGCGCATGCTCGGAGTAGTCGAGCACCCGGACATCAAACCGCTCGTCGCCTAGGCCATTGATGGCGTTGCAGAAGGCAGCGATCGGGCCATTGCCCTCGCCGACAAGTTCTTGCGGTTCACCGTCAACCGAGACCGAGGCTTCGAGATGATCCTTGCCGTTGCCGGTCGAAGAGGTGCGCACGCCGTTGAGTTCGAGCGGGGAGCGCTGATCCAAGTATTCGGCAGCAAACGCGTCCCAAATCGCCTCGGGAGTCATCTCGCCACCGGAATCGTCGGTCTGCTGCTGGACGACGCGCGAAAACTCGATCTGCAGGCGCCGAGGAAGATCCAACTTGTGGTCGGCCTTCATGATGTAGGCCACCCCACCCTTGCCGGACTGGCTGTTGACGCGGATCACGGCTTCGTAGGTGCGGCCAACGTCGTGCGGGTCGATCGGCAGGTACGGCGCCTCCCACGGAATCTCCGAGACCGGCACACCCTGCTCGGCGGCGAGCCGGTCAAGGTCCTCCAAACCCTTCTTGATCGCGTCTTGGTGGGAGCCGGAGAAGGCGGTGTAGACCAGGTCGCCGGCGTAAGGGTGGCGCGGGTGAACTGGCAGTTGAGTGCAGTATTCGACGGTACGACGGATCTCGTCGATGCCACCGTTGATGGCGAAGTTGATCTGCGGGTCGATGCCTTGGCTGAAGAGATTCATCCCCAGGGTGACCAGGCAGACGTTGCCGGTGCGCTCGCCATGGCCAAACAGGCAGCCCTCGACTCGGTCGGCGCCCGCCATCATGGCCAATTCAGTCGCAGCCACCGCAGTACCCCGGTCGTTGTGGGGGTGCAGGCTGATCACCGTGTCTTGCCGCCGGGTCAACTGCCGAGAGAACCATTCGATCTGATCGGCGTAGACGTTGGGCGTCGACATCTCGATCGTGGCCGGCAGGTTCAAGATGATCTCGCGGCCATCGCCGGGTTGCCAGACATCGGAGACCGCTTCGCAGACCTCAACTGAGAACTCCAGTTCGGTGCCGGTGAAGATCTCCGGGGAGTACTCGTAGCCGATCACGGTCTTGTCGAGGATGTTCTCCGAATACTTCATCACCAGTTCGGTGCCGCGTCGGGCGATGTCTTTGATCTCGTCCTTGGAGGCATGAAAGACGACCCGGCGGAACAACGGGGCCAGTGCGTTGTACATATGGATATTGGCGTGATGCACACCCACGAGCGAGGACACCGTGCGTTCGATCAAGTCCTCACGTGCCTGAGTCAGCACCGAGATGGTGACGTCTTCAGGGATCCTGTCCTGCTCGATCAGTTGTCGGACAAAGGCGAAGTCGGTCTCCGACGCCGACGGGAAGCCGACCTCGATCTCCTTGTAGCCCATCTTGACCAGCAGGTCGAACATCTTCATCTTGCGCGCGGGGGTCATCGGGTCGATGAGCGCCTGGTTGCCGTCTCTCAGGTCGGTGGAGAGCCAACGCGGGGGCGCAGTGATCGTCTTGCTTGGCCAGGTGCGGTCCGGCAGGTCGATCGGCGGGAAGGCGCGGTAGCGGTGCACCGGCATCCCACTGGGGCGCTGGGTGTTGACGAAGGGGTCTTGCTGCAGGGTCATGGTGTCCTCGGCTCGGTGGGCGGGTTTGCCGGGCGCGCGAAGAAACTCCGCAGCGAGGGGGTCCGGCTCTCAGACCTCGCTGCGGCGGCGAAGGAGCAGTCCGCGCATGCACATGACGGGGCAACCCTAGCAGGTGATCTCGCTCGGGTGGCCACCCGTTCGCCCTCTAGGCTGAGAGGGTTATCGGCGCCGACATAGGGGACTCAACGTGCACATGCGAGCCACTCTCGCCGCTGCGGTGCTGCTGCTTTCGGGCTGCGCCACTCCTGGTACGACGACCCCCACCACGTCCCCGTCGCCGAGCCCGACATCCAAGGCCCCCGCCGAGGCGGCACCGCCGCCACCCAAGGGAGCGTGTTATCGACTCGACTACGCCGCAGCCACGGCACCGACTACGTCGGCCAAGCCAGTCTCGTGCCGCAAGCGCCACACATCGGTGACGATCAAGGTGGGGCGCTTCGATGCCGTTGTCGACGGTCATCTGCTCGCTGTCGATGCCCCCGCCATACAGAAGCAGATCGCAGCCGCCTGCACCCAAGCCCTGCCGCGATGGGTCGGGGGCACGCCAGCCGACTTGCGGTTGAGTCGCTTGGAAGTGGTGTGGTTCAGCCCGACCGTGGCCGACAACGCGGCTGGGGCACGGTGGTTTCGCTGCGATCTGGTGGCACCGGCCGATCAGAGCACGCTGGCTCGCCTGCCGAAGGGCAAGGGGCGTGGCCTGCTGACGAATGGCCCCGGAGAGTTCGCGCTCTGTGCCACTGGCGACCCGGCCAAGCCTGATACGCAGTTTGTGATCTGCTCATTGAAGCACTCCTGGCGTGCGATCAGCGCGACCGAGCTCCCCAAGGACGCCAAGTATCTCGACAAGGCCGCCGGAGGTCCCGCGGCCGAAGACTGCAAGTCCACGGCTGCCGACCGCGCCGGAGACCCACTCGACTACTCCTGGTCCTTCCAGTGGCCCACTAAGGCTGCCTGGCGGACTGGAGAGCGCTATGCGCTGTGTTGGCTGCCGACCTCTGGCTAGAACCCCAGACGACGCAACTGCTTGGGGTCGCGTTGCCAGTCCTTGGCGATCTTGACCCGAAGGTCCAAATAGACCGGCACGCCGAGCATCGCCTCGATCTGGCGCCTCGCGGCAGTGCCCACCTCGCGCAAACGCGACCCGCGATGGCCGATCACAATGCCTTTTTGGGAGTCGCGCTCGACAAACACCGAGGCATGGATGTCCAGCAGTGGCTTGGTGTCGGGCCGGCCCTCGCGCAGCCCCATCTCCTCGACCACCACGGCAATCGAGTGCGGAAGTTCGTCACGCACGCCTTCGAGAGCGGCCTCGCGAATCAACTCCGCAGCGATCTGCTCTTCCGGCGCATCGGTGAGTTCACCGTCGGGATAGAGCGGTGGCCCCTCAGGCAGGTGCTGGACCAGCAAGTCGGCCAGCAATGAGACCTGGTGGCCCGCGGTCGCGCTCACCGGCACCACTTCGGCCCACTCGATGTTGAGGTCCTGCCCAAGTGTGACGATGTCGAGCAGGTGCTGACCCAGGCGGGCGGAGTCGACCAGGTCGGTCTTGGTGGCCACGGCAAAGGTCGTACGCCGCCGAGACTTGGTCAACTCCGAGACGAGAAACCGATCCCCAGGACCGATCTTCTGATCGGCTGGGAAGCACACTGCCACTACGTCGACCTCGGCCCACGTGGTGGTGACCAGATCGTTGAGGCGTTCGCCCAGCAGCGTGCGCGGCCGGTGCAGACCCGGGGTATCCACCAAGATCAGTTGGGCATCGGGCCGATGCACGATGCCGCGGACGACCGTGCGTGTGGTCTGCGGCCGTGAGGAGGTGATCGTCACCTTGCTGCCGACCAGTGCGTTGGTGAGGGTGGACTTGCCAGCGTTGGGGCGCCCGACGAAGCAGGCGAACCCGGAGCGGAATCCAGTCATGAGCGCGCCTCGTCATAGTCGGCCCAGATCTCGGCATCCGATTTTCCGGCGGCTCTGCCTCGGGCATAGATCGGACCAGGGTCCACGGCGCGAGTCTGACGTCCGCGAGCCCCGGACCAATAGCCCATGGCGGTCATGTGTTTGGCGTCAAACCGGCCACGTGACCAGCGGCGTACGTCGCGCATCTGGGCAGACTCCCCCGCCATCCAGAAGTAGCCAGGGGTGGCCGCAAAGTCGATCTCCTCGACTGTCTTGGCCAATTCACTGCCCGAGGCTGGGGCCGGAAGCCAGGTCACGGGGGCAGACAAGGGATAGGCCTCCTCAGTGCCAACCGGGGCCTCCACGTAGGCCAGCACCGGCCGTGGTTCGGTCTCCAAGATCCTCCCCACCGCGGGGAGCCCGGTCAGATCTGCGGCCAAGACCACCCACTGCGCATCTTCGGGAGGCAAGTAAGACCCCTTGGGCACGCTGAGCGTGACTTCGTCGCCGACACACTCGGTCTGGGCCCACTCGGTGACCAGCCCGTGCTCGTGGATCACGACATCAATAGTGAGCAGGTCAGCCTCGATCGCGCGCACGGTGTAGTAGCGGGTCTGGAACTGGCCAGGCACGGTGAGGGCGACCCATTCGTCGGGTGCGCCGGTGGTACGGAATTCAGGGGCCCGCAGTCGCAACCGCACCAATTCGGCGCTCAGCACCTCTTTGCTCACCACGTCGGCTGGGTGATTGGCAGCGCGCACACTCATGAGGCCACCACGTGTGTCGCCACCGGGGCGCCGTTGAACTCGGCCAGCACCTGCGCGTCCTGCGCGCTCACCTCGGTCGCACCGGTGTGGATCACTGCTGCCTCCAACCCGCGAACGCCAGCCGCCACCGCCATTGCCACCGCTGCCTGGACCGCGCTGATCTGGAGCGACGGCAGGTTGACTGTAGCGGCGGCATAGGTGCGCCCATCGGTGTCGCGAATGGCTGCTCCCTCAGCGGCCTTGGCGCGCAGCCGAGTGGCCCGCGCCAGGGTGGCCAATTTGCGATCTTCGGGGTCGACCAAGCTCATTTAGGACTCCTCTTGAGGCTCAGGTTCGGGCAGTTCGGCACGGCCCACCAGGACCGACTCGATCCGGTTTCGGCGACCCACCGCCCACTCCGCGGTGAACACCAAGCCGCCCACCAACACCTGTGACCCGGGGATCGGCACCTTGCCCAGATGCTTGGCCATCAAGCCGACGACCGAGTCGACTTCGTCGTCGACGATGCCAATGCCAAACAGTTCGTCGAGATCGTCAACCGGATAGCGAGCGGGAACGCGGATGGTGCCATCGGGAAGCTCCTCGACATGCACCTCGTCGTCAAACTCGTCGGTGATCTCCCCCACGATTTCTTCCAGCACGTCCTCAATCGTGACCAGGCCAGCGGTGCCGCCGTACTCGTCGACGACGACGGCCACGTGCCGCCGGGCGGCCTGCATCTCTTGGAGCAGGTCGTCAGCGGGCTTGGTGTCCGGCACATACATCACGGGTCGCATGACCGACTCCACCGATTCGCGCGACTGGGCATCGGCGTTGTCGAAGACCCGCTTGGAGACGTCCTTGAGATAGGCGAAACCGAGCACTTCGTCGAGATCTTCGCCAATCACCGGCACTCGGGAGAACCCGCTGCGCAAAAACAACGACAGTGCCTGACGCAAGGTCTTGTGACCTTCGATTGCGACGACATCGGTGCGCGGCACCATCACCTCGCGCACGATCGTGTCGCCGAGTTCGAAGACCGAGTGGATCATCTTGCGCTCTTCGGTCTCGATCAGGCTGGACGCCTCAGCCAAGTCGACTAGTTCGCGAAGTTCGGCTTCAGAGGCAAACGGACCCTCACGGAACCCGCGGCCGGGGGTGAGGGCGTTTCCGATCAGGATCAAGAGTTTGGGAATCGGGCCCAAGATCCGGGTGAGCACCAGGAGAGGTCCTGCTGAGCCGAGGGCAAACAGCTCAGCCCGCTGCCGACCCAAGGTGCGGGGAGCCACCCCGATCGCCACATAGGAGACCAGCACCATGATCGCGACCGTGGCCAGCACCGAAGGCCAAGCCACCACAAGGGACGAGGTCGAGACCCCGCCCATCAGCCGGTCGAAAACCAACATGGTGGCGATCACGATCGCGGAGATCTCGGCGATCAAGCGCAACAAGATCGTGGTGTTGACCACACGCGTGGGATCTTCGAGCACGGCGACCAGCGACTTGGCCCCCGCACGTTGCTCCCCCAGCAGTTCCTCAGCTCGGGCTCGAGAGAAGGAGGAAAGGGCTGCCTCGGCGCCGGTGAGCAAGCTGGCAGCTACCACCAAGACGACCACCAAGGCGATCGACAGCACGGTGTGGCTCACCCGCCAGCCCCCGCGGCACCCCACTCGGCCAGCAGGCGTGCTTGCAGCCCAAACATCTCGGCGTGTTCCTCAGGCTCGGCGTGGTCATAGCCCAGTAGGTGCAGCACGCCGTGAACAGTGAGCAAATCCAACTCCTCTTGGGTGCTGTGTCCGGCGTCGGTGGCCTGACGAGCAGCCACCGCAGGACACAAGACCAAATCGCCGAGGATGCCCTCTTCGGGTTCCTGGTTGACCTGACCGGGGCGAAGTTCGTCCATTGGGAAGGCCAGCACATCGGTCGGGCCGTCCTTGTCCATCCACTGCGAGTTGAGCTGCGCCATGGTGCCTTCATCCACCGCAGAGATGCACAACTCGGCTTGCCGATGCACGCGCATCTGATCCATCACAAAGCGCGCCAACTGCTGGGTACGACGGGTGTCGAACTCGACGCCGGACTCGTTGAGCAGTTCGATGCTCATCGCAGTTGCTCCCGCTTGGCGTCGTACTCGTCGTAGCGGGCGACGATCTTGCCGACCAACTTGTGTCGCACAACGTCGTGGCTGGTCAGGCGGTTGAAACTGACGTCGTCGAGACCGTCAAGAATCGACTCGACCACTTTGAGCCCGGACTGCATGCCACCAGGCAAGTCCACCTGGGTCACATCGCCGGTGACGACGATCTTGGAGCCGAACCCCAGACGCGTCAAAAACATCTTCATCTGCTCGGGGGTGGTGTTCTGGGCCTCATCAAGAATGATGAACGAGTCGTTGAGTGAGCGACCGCGCATGAACGCCAACGGCGCCACCTCGATCACCCCGGCGGTGAGCAGTTTGGGAATCGACTCCGGGTCGAGCATGTCATGCAGCGCGTCATAAAGAGGCCGCAAATAGGGGTCGATCTTCTCGGTGAGCGTGCCCGGCAAGAAGCCCAACCGTTCGCCTGCTTCGACGGCCGGCCGGGTCAAGATGATCCGGTTGACCTGCTTGGCCTGCAGTGCCTGCACGGCCTTGGCCATCGCCAAATAGGTCTTGCCGGTGCCGGCTGGGCCGATCCCAAACACGATCGTGTGCTTGTCGATCGCGTCGACGTAGCGCTTCTGATTCAACGTCTTGGGACGGATCGTGCGGCCGCGATTGGACAGAATGTTGAGGCTGAGTACGTCGGCAGGTCGCTCCGTGGCCGAGCCCCGGAGCATGCCCAAGGCGCGCTCCACCGTCTCGCTGGTGAGGCCTTGGCCCGTGCGCAAGATGGTGACCAGTTCTTCGATCAGCCGATCGGCGAGCACGACCTCGGCCGCGTCACCGCGCAGTCGGATCTGGTTGCCACGCACATGGATGTCGGCGCGGATGCCGCGCTCGATCAGGCGAAGGTGCTCGTCACCAGGACCCAGCAGCGCCACCATGTTGATGCTGGTTGGCACCACGATCGTGTGTTGAGTCTGGTCGGTGCGGAGATGTGATTCAGTCATGACGCCCCCGGTGGGGCCGGTCCCTTCGATTTGGCGTGCCCTCGCGGGCGGGTGGCCCCATGCTACGCAAGCCCTCTGCAGGCGGCACCTTGATTGCTCGCACCCTCATTCGGCGAGCACCGCACTTATTCGTAGGTAGCGACGATGATCCCCAGACACATCTCGTCGGTGCTGCCTTCACCCCAGACCACATAACGGTCCTCGCGTTGGGACTCAAACGCGGGCAGAAGATCACGCAGTCGCTGGGAGTGAGTGCAGGTCACCTTGATCTTGTCGAACGGTTGCACCTTGACGGGCCGCTTGAGCGACATCGCCTCCTGGTTGTCGAAGTTCCAGGGTTTGAGGTCGAGCAGAGTTCGCCGGCCACCACCGGCCGGGAGCAACTCGACCTTGATCCGGCTGCCGAGCAGGTGCATATGCCCGGCGACAGCGCGGATGGTCATGGCGCGATTGGCGTTGCGAGCACACGACTGGGTGCGACCGGGTTTGATCTCGCCACAAAGCAGGTGCAGCAGATCCGCGGTGTTGCCAGCGGCTCCGAAGCGAGCGCGCACGTCAGCAGTTGCGGCCTCACGGTCACACAGTTCGCTCTGCTTGTGCCCAGGACGGCACGGGAGTTCCACGGGCGCCACGGCGAGGAAGGTGTGCAGTGGCTTCACCTTGCCGCCGGCCCGGGCCAAACGCAGCGCGACCGAACTCTGGTCGGGACCAGGATTCTGAAGCAGGTTGTAGTGCATCTGCACGATCACCTGGGTGCCCGACTTGAGTGGCATCCCGAAGCCTTTGACATAGCGGCGCTCGCTGCCCCCGGGAGCCCACGCACCCAACCAGGGTGCATCGTCGATGGACCCGGTCTTCTCGATTCCAGAGTTGCCGAAGCAGGTCCAGCCCGGCCCGGGTGAGGCTTTGTCCAGGCGCCGGGCTGCATCAATCCGGTCGGGGTCGGCCTTGAAGAGGATCACGTGGTGCACCACGTTGACGTTGTCGGGTAGCACGTTGTAGCCGGTCAAGAACGCCGGTTTGGTCAGTTTGGGGTCGAGCAGGAAGCAGCGATAGTCGTCGGTGCCTTGTCCGTAGGGCGCCGAAGGGGTGTAGGCCGTGGGCAGTCGCAACGTCGTACGTCGTTCGCCAGGACGCAACGGCAATTGCTTCACCGGTTTGGCCGAGGCTGAATGGTGAGTCGCAGCGCCTGCCGCCGAGGCGTTTGATGTGGGTTCATGATCAGAGTGCTTGGTGGCAGCGCAGCCCGAGAGGGCAAGCATCACGGCGATCACACCTGCGGTCCAGCGATGCTGCATCCGACCTCCCTCGTCACGGCTCGGTCATGCTACGGCCTTGGCCAAGGGTCAGCAGCCACGGTTCAGCCGGGCGGCCACTGGAAGTTGCGCCCTCCAAGTAGGTGCAGATGCACGTGGAAGACAGTCTGACCCGCACCCGCGCCGGTGTTGAAGACCATGCGGTAGTCCTCTCCAAGACCTTCCGCCTCGGCGACAAGCCGAGCCGCGCGCACCAGCGCGGCTAGATCGTCGCCCTGAGCCATGGCAAGCGCGGCCGCATTGGGTTCGTGTCGCCGCGGAATCACCAACACATGGGTAGGCGCTTGTGGGTCGATGTCGCGGAAGGCAACTGTGTGGTCATCTTCATGCACTACCTCTGCAGGGAGATCCCCAGAGACGATCTTGCAGAAAAGGCAGTCAGCGACGGTCACCGGGTGCTCGGTCATGGCAGCAGAATACGGGCGCACTCGCAGTAGCCTGCCGATCATGCAGCGCAGAGACTGGTGGCCCGTCGCGGGCATCGTGGCTGCCTGCCTGGTGATTCTGGTCGGGATCACGGCGCTAGTGCGGATCAATCCGGGTGCGCGCGATCGCGACGTACCCACCCCCAACACCTCCGAAGGCGTGCAGCCGATGTCGGTGCTCAACTATCTGGTCGGCGACACTGCGGTCGGGCCGCGCCTGTTCTCTGAGCGAGTCAACGTGCTCGCCACACCGGAGAATCGGGTTGCTGCTGCGGTCGAGGCGGTGGTGTTGGGCACAACGCTGGACCACGACTACCGCTCGGCCTTCCCGGCCGGTACGACGGTGAGCGTCACGACCACCTCCGATGGCCGGTTGCTGATCGATTTAGGCGGGATAGACCCGTCCCTGGACTACGGAACCGAAGGCGAGTTGGCGATCGCTGCCCTCAATCGGGCTATGGCTGGGGTCGGCGCCCCCGAAGACCGCGTCATCGCAGTCAACGGACGCCCCGTCGCCCGCCTGTTGGGACAAGACGTCGCGATGCGGGCGGACAACGACGACCAGGTGCTCGCCCCGGTCCGGATCTCGGCCCCGGTGAACGATCAGAACACGGGCAGGTCGCTGGCGATCACCGGCGACGCGCTCACTCCTGACGGCCAGATCACCTGGGCGGTGCGTCGCGATGGCGCAGTGGTTCGCCGGGGGGTGGAGCCAGTGGGCGAAGACGGTCACTCTTTCAGCGTGCAGGTCACTCTCGCGCCAGGCGAATATGAGGTCGAAGTGAGCGCCGAACCGGTCACGACACCCGAGATCGAGGGTCGGCGCAACGTCGACACCAAGTCGTTCTCGGTCAGGTGAGGGCTAGCCCCAGCGACGAGTCCGAGCGAGCAGGGCTGCGACCGCCGCCACACCTGCCGTCGACGTGCGCAACACCGTGGCGCCTAACCGAACGGGTTCGGCCCCGACGGCGGAGAAGGCGGCGAGTTCATCAGGCGAGATGCCCCCTTCGGGGCCAACCACCACCACAATCGTGCCGCGCCCAGGAATGGGCAGGTCGCCAATCGGGCCTGAGGCAGCTTCGTGGAGCACCACTGGCACCGAACACTGCTCCAACAGTCCGACCACATCAGCGGTGCGAGCAACATCGGTGACCTCAGGGAACCACGCCCGCCGTGACTGTTTGGCCGCGGCCACGGAGGTGGATCGCCATTTGGCTAGTTGCTTCTCCGCACGATCACCACGCCACACCGACACACACCGCTCGGCGGCCCAGGGCACGATCACATCGACGCCAACCTCGGTCAGGGTCTCGACGGCCAAGTCAGCCCGGTCGCCCTTGGGGATCGCCTGAACGACGGTGACCTTGGGTTCCTCCGGACCGAGCACCACGACCTGATCCACACGTGCAGAGAGCGCCGACTTGTCTGTCGCAGTCACCGTGCACGTGGCTTGCCCGCCTGCGCCGTCGGTGAGCACCAGTAGCTCGCCGACTCGCATCCGGCGTACGACGACGGCGTGGCGGCCCTCGTCACCACCCACCTCGACGACCTCGCCGACCGTGAGGCGCGCGGCGGAATCGTGGACGAAGAACGGCAGGCTCATCGGAAGGCATCCTTGAATCGGTCGAAGACGGATTTGTTGGCGGACTGAACCTTGCCGTCTGGCGACTCCTCGCGACGCAGTGCCGCCAATTCGCGCAGCAACTCCTCCTGGCGAGCGTCGAGGCGACTCGGCGTCTCCACCACGATGGTCACCACGACATCACCACGCACGTTGTCGCGCAGACTCGGCACCCCCAGACCACGCAGGGTCTGCTGGGTGCCCGACTGGGTTCCGGGCCGAACCTCGAGGGTGGTGGACTGTTGGTGGTCCCCTTCGAGGTCGCCTTCGAGCAAGGGCAAGGTGACCTCGGTGCCCAGAGCGGCTGCGGTCATCGGCAAGGTGACCTGGCAGAGCAGATCGTTGCCGCGGCGAGTGAAGGTCGGATGCGGACGCACACCGATCTCTACATAGAGATCCCCTGCGGGCCCACCTCCGGGTCCGATTTCACCCTCCCCGGTCAGTTGCACTCGAGTGCCCGTGTCGACCCCTTGTGGGATCTTCACGCTCAGCGTGCGGCGAGAGCGCACCCGCCCGTCACCGGAGCACTCCCGGCAGGGGTCAGAGATGATCTCGCCATAACCACGGCAGGTGTGACAGGGCCGCACTGTGCGGATTTCACCCAAGAACGAGCGCTGCACATGCTGCACCTCACCGCGTCCCTGGCAGGTGCCGCAGGCAACCGGCTTGGAACCAGGCATGGCGCCGGAGCCCTCGCATGAGGTGCACAGCACGGCGGTGTCGACCTTGAGTTCGTGAGTGCTGCCAAAGGCGGCATCGGCCAGATCGATATCGAGGCGCACCAAAGCGTCTTGGCCGCGACGTTGGCGCGGGCGCGGACCCCGCGAGCCCTGAGCTTGGCCGCCAAAGAAGGCATCCATGATGTCGGTGAACGAGAAGCCAGCCCCCTGACCAAACCCGGCTCCAGAGCCGAACGGGTCGCCGCCAAGGTCATACATGCGTCGCTTCTCGGGGTCCGACAACACCTCATAGGCCGCCGAGACCTCCTTGAACCGCTCTTGCGCCTCGGGGTCGGGGTTCACATCGGGGTGATATTGCCGCGCCATCCGCCGATAGGCCTTCTTGATTGCGTCAGCATCGGCGTCGCGGGCAACGCCGAGGGTTTCGTAGAGGTTCACTCACTCCAACTTTCAGGCCTCGGCCAAGATCGCCGAGAGATAACTTGCCACTGCACGTACGGCGGCCATAGTGCCCGGATAGTCCATACGGGTCGGTCCGACAATGCCGAGCGCTGCCACTGCTTCGGGACCAGGGCCATAACCGCTGGCCACCACTGAGGTTCCGACCAACTCTTCCACTGGACCCTCGTGACCGATCCGCACGGTCACCTCACCGGTCACTTCACCAAGCAGGCGAAGCAGCACCACATGCTCCTCCAGCGCTTCGAGGAGTGGCTTGATGGTGGTATCGAACCCTTCACCGAACCTGGCCAGGTTGGCCGTCCCTCCGACCACGACGCGCTCATCGGAGCGGTGGTCGGACATGGCCTCGACCAGCACGACTGCGACCCGGCGTACGACGTCGCGAAGTTCCGGCGCCACCTCATCAGGCAGCATGGCCACCGAAGCGGCCGCATCGGTGATCCGGCGCCCTTGAGTGGCACGGTGAAGGGCAATCCGCAGATTGGCCAACAGGTCGTCATCGACCTCACTGGCCAACTCGACGACTCGCTGCTCGACCCGACCAGAACTCAAGATCAGCACCGCCAAGACGCGGGTCGAGGTCAGGGCCACCAACTCGACATGGCGGATCGTGGAGCCCGACACCATCGGGTATTGCACGATCGCCACCTGCCGGGTCAACTGCGCCAAGAGCCGCACACTGCGCTGGACGACGTCATCAAGATCGACTGCACCAGAGAGGAACTGCTCAATCGCCCGCCGCTCGGCCGGTGACATCGGCTTGACGCCGTGAAGTCGGTCGACGAACACGCGGTAGCCCAAGTCGGTCGGCACGCGACCAGCGCTGGTGTGCGGTTGAGTGATCAAGCCCTCTTCTTCGAGCGCAGCCATGTCATTGCGGATCGTGGCGGGCGAGACGCCGAGACGATGGCGGTCGACCAGGGCCTTGGAACCGACCGGTTCTTTGGTCGCCACATAGTCCTGCACGATGGCTCGTAGCACCGCAAGGCGGCGTTCTTCGAGCATCGGCTGACCTCCTGGCACTCGTGTCGGATGAGTGCCAATACTACGGTGCAGCCATGGACTACATGCGCGCGGCGGACTTCGCAGAAATCGCCGACCGGGTCTGGGTGGCTCGTCATGAGTGGTTCGACATCAACGTCACCGCAATCGCTGGGGAGGCCGGGCTTGTCGTCATCGACACCCTGGCATCTGAGCGCGCCGCCCGCGCCGCGATCGAGTCGCTGGCCCGGGTCTCCTCGCTGCCGGTGGTCGCCGTGGTCAACACCCACGAGCACTTCGATCATGTGTTGGGCAACCGGACCTTTCGTGAGTTCTGGCCGGCTGCCCGCCTCGTCGCCCACGCCACCGCAGCCGAGCGCACGTGCACGTCGGTCACCGAGGCGAAGCGGAACTATTCCGACTCACCGGAGGCGCCCGGCCGCGACGAGGTGTTGGCCACCGAGCCGCTGGCTGCCGACAGCCGCTTTGTCGCCGCTCACGTGGTTGACCTCGGTGATCGCAGCGTGGAGATAATCCACCCCGGCCTGGGTCACACAGCTGGAGATGCCGTGATCGTCGTCCCCGATGTCGGTGTGGTGGTCGCTGGCGACCTCATCGAGCAGTCCGATGAGCGCGAAGACACACCCGGCTTCGGATTGGAATCACACCCTCTTGAGTGGCCCGGCACCTTGGATTTCGTGCTCCAGTTGATCGGGGAGGACACGGTCGTCGTACCCGGCCATGGTGGGCGGGTTGATCGCGACTTCGTCATCAGCCAACGCGATCGGCTCGGTGTGCTCGCCCAGACTGTGATTGATCTGGCTGCTGCGGGTTCCGGGCTCAGGGCGATCCTCGACCACAAGGACTGGCCGTTCCCAAGGCGCTACCTCGAATCTGGGATTCGGGCCGCCTATGCGCAATTGCCGGCCAACGCCAAACGGCTGCCCCTGGTCTAGGGACAGCCGTTGGTCGCTAGCCTCGTCGTACGCCGCCTCCGGCGGCTGCTCGACGAGCAACAGACCACTACCTGTCGTCTTCAGCCAGCACCAGATAGAGCTTGCGCCGTGCCTCCTTGAGGATGGCCAGCGCCTCCTCCTGTTGGGCCGCCGTGCCTGTGCTGAACACCTGGCTGGCGGCCATCACCAGCGACTTCATCGCATGGCGTACGTCGCGGTGGTCCTCGGCGTCTGCGGTGAATGAACTCCACACCTGGGCCATCACCTCAGGGTTGGATTCCACCCAGTCCCGGCCCGCTTGGGTCAGGCTCAGGATCCGGCTGGTGCCCTCGCGGGCAGCATCGACGAGCCCCTCGTCTTGGAGCTGGGCGACGGTCGGGTAGACCGAGCCTGGTGAAGGGCGCCATGACCCTTCGGTGCGCTCGGCAATCTGTTGAATGACTTGGTATCCATTCAACGGCCCGTTGCCGAGCACGTCGAGAACCGCAGCCCGAATGTCGCCGCGCCGAGCTCGCGGACCCCTGCCTCGCGGCCCGAAGCCCGGCCCAAAGCCCGGACCAAACCCATCGAATTCTGCGCGGCCGCGTCGGCGACCACGCGGTCCATCTGGACCAATTCCGTGTTTGTGCATGCGTCCCATGGTGGAACTCCTCTCAATCAAAGATCGTGATCATTGTTCGTTCACGATGTGTTAACGATATATCGCAACGTGTCATGATGCAATCTTGTTCCCGTGCCCGTCTGAGAAGTTCGGCGTGCCTCCGGGGGCCAGCCCACCGACCCACCTACCGTGGCCCGGTGACTCACGATCGCTACGGCAACGACGTCCTGGCTGGGGACTGGCGCAAACCCTCGCGGGGTCGCGCAGTTGAGATCAGTGCGGATCTGGGCCTGGTGGTCGAGGAAGTGACCACGGACTGGTGTGGCGAGATCGTCCAAGTCGAGCGTGATCTCGGCACCGTCACCTTGGAGGATCGGCGCGCTGTTCGGCGTACCTTCCCGCTTGGCCCGGGCTTCCTGCTGGAAGGTCGCCCGGTGATCTTGCGTGCCCCTCAACGAGCCAGCCGCCAAGCCCCTACCCGCACTGCCAGCGGCTCAGTTGCTGTAGCAGGCGTGAAGGCACGCGTGGCTCGGGCGAGCCGGATCTTCGTCGAGGGCCGACACGACGCAGAGTTGGTGGAAAAGGTCTGGGGCGACGATCTGCGGATCGAAGGGGTGGTCGTGGAGTATCTCGACGGCATCGACGACCTGGGCAGTCATCTTCGCGATTTTCAGCCTGGACCCGAGCGCAAAGTCGGCGTGCTTGTGGATCACCTGGTGCACGGCTCCAAAGAGAGTCGGATCGCCCAAGCAGTCGCCAAGGGCCCCCATGGGCGACACGTGCTGATCGTGGGACACCCCTACGTTGACGTCTGGCAAGCGGTCAAACCCAGCAGCCTCGGGATCAAAGCCTGGCCGACCATTCCGCGCTCGGTGGAGTGGAAGCGCGGGGTATGCCAATCGTTTGGCTGGCCGCATCGCGATCAGGCCGACATCGCCCGGGCGTGGAAGCGAATCCTCTCGCGAGTCTCGACCTATGCCGATCTAGAACCAGCATTTCTCGGTCGAGTCGAAGAACTGATCGACTTCGTCACCCAACCAGGCGCCTGACCACAGCGTCCGCAAGCAGACGGCCGGGATCGGTGAGCACCAAGCGGTCCGCATGCACAACGGCAAGGCCGTCCGCCACTACCGCCCCCACAGCGCTGGCGTCGACAAGCGCGAGCGGCAACCCGTCGCGCAACCGGACCTCCAGCAAGATCCGCTCCACATTCCGGTCGGCGGCGCTGAGCAGTTCTCGGGCTAGGGCGGGAGAATTGCCCGACTCCAGTCTGCTCGCATAGTCGGTCGGAAGTTTGCGATTCCACCACCGCACGCCGCCGACATGGGAGTGGGCACCTGGCCCAAACCCCCACCAGTTCGCACTGCGCCAGTAGTTCAGGTTGTGGCGGCACTCCGCCCCAGACCGGGCCCAGTTGGAGACCTCGTACCACTCCAAACCGCTCGCACCGATGGTCTGGTCAGCCAGCAGGTATTTGTCTGCCAGATCGTCATCGTCGGGGGCAGGGAGTTCGCCGCGGCGTACACGTCGGGCCAGGGCAGTGCCTGGCTCCACGATCAAGGAGTACGCCGAAATGTGATCCGGACGACACGCCAGCGCTGCAGCCAGCGAGGCTTCCCAATCAAGCACCGACTCCCCTGGCGTCCCATAGATCAGGTCCAAACTGAGCTGATCGAATCCGGCTTCGCGAGCCCAGGCCACCGCCTGCGGCACCCGTTCGGGGTCATGGGTGCGGTCGAGCACCGCCAGCACCTGGGGCACCGACGACTGCATTCCAAACGAGATGCGGTTGAATCCCCCTTCGCGTAGCGCCGACAGGCTTTCGAGCGTGACGCTGTCAGGGTTGGCTTCGATGCTCACTTCGGCGTCGTCGGCCAACCCGAACGCGGAACCGAGTGCCGCGAGCACCTCGGTCAGGGTCTCGGCGGAGAGCAGGGTTGGCGTCCCGCCCCCGAAGAAGACCGTGTCGAGGACGGGCGGCTCAACAAGCACCGCCCGGGCCAACTCGATCTCGCGGAGCAGCGCTGCGGCATACCTCGACGGGGTGGCATCAGTCTCACCCGGAGCGTAGGTGTTGAAGTCGCAGTAGCCACACCGAACCCGACAGAACGGCACGTGCACATAGGCACTCACCAGATGATCCGCGAGTTGCTGCAGCGCCGATTCGGGCAGCCGACCGTCGTCGGGCGCGGCTTCGCCATCGGGCAATGTGGAGGGCACCAGAGCAGGCTAGCCCTGAAGAGACGATTAATCCCCGCGACAACTGTCGGCCCGGCACGACACAATCGCTCGCGATGTCCCGAGTTTCGCTGCACCTGAGCCCACCCACTCCGATCGCTGGCCGGTTGGCGGCTCAGTCACTGCTTTATGCCTGGGGCGAGGGCGCATTCATGACCGGCTCTGCGGTGTTCTTCACCCAGATTGTCGGTTTGAAAGCGGCACAGGTCGGGCTAGGTCTGACCATCGCTGGCGTAGCCGCCTTCCTGACCGCCGTGCCCTCGGGGCGACTCGTCGACCGGTTCGGCCCTCGGCAGATGTGGGCGATCAGTGCCGCCAGTCAAGCTGCGTTGTTCAGTCTCTGGCCACTGATCAACAACTTTCACGGCTACGTCGCGATGGCAGTGGCCATGGAGGTCGTGGGCGGTGTCGGCCACGCAGCCCATAGCGCCTACGTGCTCGACGTACTCCCCGCTGCAGAGCGGGTCAATTCCCGGGCCTACATGTATTCAGCGCTCAATCTAGGGTTCACGGTCGGCTCACTCACCGGAGGTGTGGCGCTGGCCTTCGACTCCAACCACCTGCTCAGATTGCTCCCCTGGTTCACAGCGTTGCTCTTCGTGGTCAACGCCTGGGCGATCAGCCGACTCCCCCAGGCGCCACACGAACTACGCACCGTCGAGGAGCGAGCCGTCAAAGTTCCAGGGCCCGGACCGCTGCGCAATCCGGGGTGGCTGATCACCTCGTTCTTCATCGGGGTGATGTGGACCAACCAGGTGCTGCTCAATGTGGTGATCCCGCTGTGGTTGGTCGAACGCACCGACGCACCTCGGGTGCTCCTGGCCTTTCTCTTCGGCACCAACACGATCATGTGCATCTTCTTGCCGATGGCGGCCTCTCGAGGTGTGCGCGACGTGCCCACCGGTCTGCGCGCTATCCGTGTCTCCAGCACCTTCTTCGTGATCTCGTGTCTGATCACTCTGGCCACCCACGACACGATCGGCTGGCTCACGATCGCCTTGATCTGGCTAGGTCACGTGACCGTGACTGGGGCGGAGTTGTATCTCTCGGCAGCGACCTGGTCGTTCGAGGCAGAGTTGATGGACCCCCGACGCCGCGGTGAATACAACGGTGCCCTCTCCTTGGCCTCCACTGCGGGCAGAGTCTGGGCCCCCGCCGCCTACACCTTCTTAGCGATGACCTGGGGATCGGCCGGCTGGCTGATCATCGGCGCGATCATTGTGGTCGCCTGCATCGGATTGCACTTCTCTACCCGCGTCGGCCTGCGGTTCCTCGACCGTCATGTGCCGGCCGCGATTCGAGCCGAGGCGTCGGCAGGTGGCGCCGATCCCGTCGTACCGGTCGTGGGCTGACCGCCGCTTCGTGAGCAGCCCGCGCTAGTTGCGCAACTCGGCCAGCCACAGCACCTGATAGGGCTGGAGTACGACGTCGCCGTATTCGTTCCACTGCAACGGCTCCCCCGTGATCGCATCCGAGAGCGCGTCGACGCCATAGTGGTGAGCCCGGTGTCCTGGCCAGTGCCGGTGCTCCGGGGTGACGTTATAGAGGCCGACAAATCGACCGGCAGGGTGTCGGCGCACCGTGACCAGCACTCCTGGATCATCGACTGGGCCCAATTCGGTTTCGACACTGGCATGCAGATGTGGCAGGCGACTGCGCGCCTGCACCAGGCCGCGCAGGTCTTGATAGACGCGGCCGCCAACGGTGCCTGAGTCATGTCGCGAGGCGGCCCGCCACCAATCCAACCGGGGGCGGTGCGCCCATCGGTTGTCGTCCTCGTGGCCGGGCTCCTGAGCCCACGCTGCGTCGTTGCTTTGACCCAACTCGTCGCCGCTCCAGATCACGGGCACCCCGCCCCAGCCCAGGATCAGCGCGTGCGCCAACCGCAGGGCAGCCACCGCCCGCTCGACCTCGGCTTTTGTGGTGGCCGAGTCCAAACCAAGGAGGCTGGCCGTGGTTCCAGACGTGCGCCGGTCATCGTTGACCGGGTTGTATTGGAAAACCAAACCAGAAGCCGGCGAGCCGTCGAAGTCGCCGGCATACCAATGCGCCAAGAACCTGCGGTGCGCCTGCCCGCTGATCCCAAGCTCGGCAGCGTCCTCGTCCATGATCGCCCACCCGATGTCGTCGTGGCAGCGCAGATAGGTAAGCCAGGTAGCCGTGGTGGGCTTGGGCGGCAGCTTGGAGAGCGCATGCACCGCCAGGCGTACGTCGCGCGCGGCGAGCATCGACCAGATCTGCACCATCAGCGAGTTGTGATAGGCCAGGTCACTGACCTTGCCAGCGTGGGTGCCTTGCCCCAGATAGGGCAGCAATTTTGTCGGCGCCACAATCGCCTCGGCTTTGAATGCCACGCTCGGGCACGCAATCCGTGCCACCGCACGCAGCACTTGGGTGAGGGCATGCACCTCGGGTTGCCCCTGGCAGTCGGTGCCCTTGCGCTTCCAGATGAAGGCGATGGCGTCGAGTCGAAACACATCGACCCCCTGGTTGGCCAACGCCAAGATGATCTCGACGTATTCGTGCAGCACGTTTGGGTTGGACCAATTGACGTCCCACTGCCATTCGTTGAACGTCGTCCAGACCCAGCCGCGCAAGTCCTCATCCCAGGTGAAGTTGCCCGGAGCGAAGTCAGGGAAAACTTCAGGCAGGCTGGCCTCATAGGCGTTGGGCTCGCGGCGATTGCGATAGACGTAGAAGTAGTCGCGGTACTTCTTCTCCCCCGCTCGGGCCTTCTGTGCCCATTCGTGTTCGCGGGCCACGTGGTTGAGCACCAAATCCAAGACCAGCGACATGCCCGCCGAGTGCAGCGATCCAGCCAGCGACTCCAGGTCGGCCATCGTGCCGAGGTCAGACCGCACGGCGCGATAGTCGGCCACTGCGTAGCCGCCGTCGTTGTCGCCCTCTCGGGGCTGGAGCAGCGGCATCAGGTGCAGGTAGGTGACGCCCAGGTCGCGCAGATAGTCGATGTGGCCAGCCACGCCGTTGAGGTCGGTGCCGAAGCGCTCGGTGTAGGCGGCGTAGCCCAGCATCCGCGGGTCCTGCAACCAGTCAGGTTCGAGGATCCGCTGCAGGTCACGACGGTGGAGATGGTCTGGCCTCTCGTCGTACGCAGAGCGGGCCACCTGCAACAGATCGGCGGCGATCGAATCAGCGCGCCGAGGGCCATAGACCTGAACCAGCCCGGCATGTAGATCGTCGTACCACCGCTCGACGCGGGCGTCGAACATCGCGGCCCGATCAATCGAGCCCGAGTTGGGAAGTTCGGGAGCCACGAGCGCTCACTCTAGTCAACGAACCTGGCTCAAAATGACGCTGCGGTGCGCTCCGGTCAAAGCCCAAGCGCACCGCAATGTCAGAAGAGTCAGCTGTAGAGCGCGTCGATCTCACTCTTGTAGTTGCCCTCGACGACCTTGCGCTTCACCTTCATCGAGGGGGTCAACTCACCGGACTCCACGGTCAGGTCGTGATCCAAGATGATGTGCTTCTTGATCGTCTCCCAGCGGTTGAGGCGCTTGTTGAGCTCGTCGACGTAGCCGGCCACCATCTGCTGGCACTCGTCGCTCGACACAATCTCGGCATAGCTCTTGCCCTCTAGGCCGTTGCGAGTAGCCCAGTCGGCGATCGCGTCGGGGTCGAGGGTGATCAGCGCGACGCAGTAGTTGCGCTCGTTGCCGTGCACGAGGAACTGGCTGGCGTAGGGGCAGACGGCCTTGAACTGCGACTCGATCGCCGACGGTGCGATGTATTTGCCGCCCGAGGTCTTGAAGAGGTCCTTCTTGCGGTCAGTAATCCGCAGGTGGCCAAGTTCGTCGAGTTCGCCGATGTCTCCGGTGTGGAACCAACCCTCCTCGTCGATTGCCTCGGCTGTGGCGTCGGGGTTGTTGTGGTAGCCCTCCATCACGTGGGGGCCCTTGATCAGCACCTCGCCGTCTTCGGCGATCTTGACCTCGGAGCCCGGGAAGGCCGGACCCACCGTGCCGAACTTGTTCTGTGCCGGGTGGTTGACGAACGCACCAGCCGAAGTCTCGGTCAGCCCGTAGCCCTCCAGAATCTGGATGCCGGCAGCGTTGAACCACTGGGCGACCTCGCGGTTCAGCGCAGCCGCACCGGAGATGAAGAACCGCACGCGCCCACCGAAGCGCTCGCGCACCTTGCTAAACACCAACTTGTCGAAGAGTTGGTTCTGCAGGCCGAGCAGGAATGGCACAGACTTGCCCTCGGCCTTGAGTGTGTCGACCTTGAGCCCGGTGGCGAAGGCAGCCTTGAAGATCTTCTCCTTGGCTCCGCCTTCGGCCTCCTGCATGGTCACGATCCGGCCGTGGGCCTTCTCGAAGATGCGCGGCGCGGCACCCATGAAGGTGGGCTTCACGATGGCGAGGTTGGGGACGATCTTCTCGACAGTGCCATCGACGGCGGTCGGGAAGCCGCAGGCCAACTGCGAGCAGAGCAGCACCTTGCCAAACGAGTGTGCCATGGGCAGCCAGAGGAACTGCAGGTCGCTCTCGTCAAGGATCCCCATGGACTGGATAACAGCACCCTCATAAGTCCACGACCCGTGCAGCAACCGGACGCCCTTTGGCTTGCCAGTGGTGCCAGAGGTGTAGATCAAGGTGGCCAAGTCGGTGGGCTCAATCGACTCGGCAATCTGGTCGAGTACGCCGGGATTGGCCGCCAAGTGTGCCTTGCCGAGTTCGGCCAAGTCGTCGAGCCCGATCACCCAGTCACCGTCGGTCGTACCGGAGAAGGTGACCACCTTGGTCAGGTCAGGAAGTTCGCCCTTGTGCTCACGCAACTTCGCGATCTGGGCGTCGTCTTCAGCGAAGACCACCTTGCAGTCGGAGTCGGACAAGATGAATGCGGTGTCTGCGGCGTTGGTCGATGGATAGACCGTGGTGGTCGCGCCACCGGCCAGCATCACGGCCAAGTCAGCCAGGATCCATTCATACCGGGTCGAGGAGGCGATCCCGACACGGTCTTCGCGTCCGATCCCCAGCGCGAGCAGCCCACCTGCATAGGCCTCAACCCGCTCGTTGGCCTCACCCCAGGTGATCCACTGGAACTCCTCGCCCACCGGATAGCCGTAGGCCGGCTTGTCCTTGGACGCCGCCACGCGGTCGCGGAATTGGACCGCAACGTTCTTGGCACGATTGTCGATCTTCGAGATGTCGTACGAGATGGCCAACGCCGACTCCTAAGGGTGCAATACGTTCAGGGGTTCTACGTAACCTAGGTCACGTTGCCAAGTCCGCGGTAGCCCAAACGCTACTTTTCGGTAACAACCCCACCAGGTTGGTTGTCAGCCGCAACGTAGGTCTCGGCTTTAGCTCTGGCTTTGCGCTCCAGACCCTTGACCTTGAGCAACTCCGGCAGCAGTTCTTTTTCAGTGGTCAAGGCCCGGAACATGGTGCTGACTGTGACGCCGTGACCAGGTTGGTGCACTACCTCGATCCGATCACCTGCTCTGATCTCGCCCTCTTGTACGACGCGCAGATAGGGCCCCGGTCGACCGACTGCGGTGAATCGCCTGACCCAGCCGCGATTGTCCACCCCATGCAGCCCCAGCCAGCCTTTGAAGTCATTGCACGGGATCCGGACGCTGGCCACCTCGACGACCGCGTCGCCGATCTGCCAGCGTTCGCCGACCTCGGCCTCGTTGACGTCGATCCCCAGGGTGGTGAGGTTCTCGCCGAAGACCCCAGACCGCAGTTCGACATTCAACTGCGCCTCCCATCGATCGAGGTCTTCGCGGGCAAACGCGTAGACCGCTTGATCGGGACCACCATGATGTTTGCGATCTGCGATCTCATCGCCTACCAACCCGAGACGACCACACCAGACCGGGGTGCTCAACGGACGCTTTTCGATGGCGCTGCGGCCCAAATTGGCAAAGGCTGCAGGCTGCACCTTGCCCACGTTGATCGAGTGCAGATAGGCCGACATGACCCCATCCAACCTGATCGCTGGCCGCAAGGCACCCAGATCTCGTCTAGCGTGAGCCTGTGTTGCAAGCGCTGGTCATCCTGCTCGTGGTCACAGCGCTGTTTGCCTGGTTCAACGAACGCACCCTTCGCCTGCCCACCACGGTCGGCGTGGCATTGGCAGGGGCCACCGCGTCCGCCGTCTTGATCGGGCTCGATGCCGTCGGCGTCGCGGGCGCCCGGGGCTGGGCCGAGAACTATGTGGCCTCGCTGAACTTCACCGAATTCGTGCTTGGCGGGATCTTGTCGGCGTTGCTCTTTGCGGGCGCCCTGAGCCTTGACGCTCACGAGGTGTGGCGACAGCGTCGATCGATTGCGATCTTGTCGGTTGGCAGCACGTTGATCAGCACCGCGTTGATCGGGGTCACGTCGTACTTCGTGTTTGAGGCAGTCGGCTTGCACCTGCCGTTGGTCTGGGCGTTGCTGTTTGGCGCACTGATCAGCCCGACCGACCCCGTGGCAGTGCTCGATCTGCTGAAACGGGCCAATGTGCCGGCGCGATTCAAGACCCTGGTCGCCGGAGAGAGCCTGTTTAACGACGGGGTCGGGATCGTGCTCTTCCTCTCCTTGGCCGCGGTCGCCGGGACTACCCGATCCATCGATGCCGGAGCCCCCTTCCTGCTGTTTGCCCGAGAGACCGGCGGCGGTCTGCTCTTCGGACTGGTGCTGGGCTATCTCGGCTACTACCTGACCCGAACGATTGAGAACGCCGGGACCGAGGTGCTGATCACGCTGTCGCTGGTGGTGGGCGGTTATGCCGCCGCGGCCACCATGCACGTCAGTGGGCCGCTGGCGATGGTGGTGGCGGGCCTGGTGATCTCGTGGCACAAGGACGTTGTGTTCGGTCCACAGACCCGTGAACTCGTCGAGGGATTCTGGGAGCTCGTCGATGAGTCCCTCAACGTCATCTTGTTCACCCTGATCGGCCTCGATGTCATCTTGGCCGAGTTCAACCCACCACTCTTGCTGGCCAGCGGAATTCTGATTGTGGTGGCCTTGGTGGCGCGGTTCCTGTCGGTGGCGATTCCACTACGACTCGTGGAGCGCTGGGAGGGCCATCATCCGTGGACGAGCCGACTGCTCACCTGGGCGGGCCTGCGCGGCGGCATTGCGATTGGCCTGGCGCTCAGCCTGCCTCGCGGGGACTATCGCGATCTGGTGTTGGCCCCCACCTTCACGATCGTGTTGTTCACCATCGTGGTGCAGGGACTGACGGTCATGCGCGTCGTACGTCGGGCCGCTGCCGCTGCCGCTGCACCAGTGTGACGAAGACGTCCTCCATGCTCGGCGTGGCCGTCGCTGCGGTTTCGACCCGAACCTGCTCTCGAATCGCTCTCGGCGCACCGTCGGCGATCACCTCGCCGCGATACATGAACGCCAGGCGCGAGCAGTTGCTGGCCTCCTCCATGTAGTGCGTGGTCACAAACAGCGTGACTCCTGACTCTGAGAGTGCATAGAGCAGGTCCCAGAACCTTCTTCGGGCCACCGGGTCTACCCCACTGGTCGGCTCATCGAGGAAGAGCAGATCGGGTTGGTGCATGGTGGCCGCGCCCAACGCGAGCCGCTGTTTGAGACCGGTGGAGAGATTCCCGGTCAACTCCCGCTCGCGGCCGACCAAGCCAGCCATCTCGACCACGTAGTTACGTCGCTCTTGGAACTGCGCCCCCTCCAGGTCATAAACACCGGCATAGAAGCGCAGGTTCTCGGCCACGGTCAGGTCTTCGAAGAGCGAGAACTTCTGGGACATGTAGCCGATCCGCCGTCGAATCCGCTCCGGATGCCGGCCGACGTCCTCCCCCAGCACCAGTGCCTGACCAGCGTCCGGCTGGAGCGATCCGGTCAGCATCCGGATCGTCGTGGTCTTGCCGCTGCCGTTGGGTCCGAGAAAGCCAAACACCTCTCCCCGGACCACATCGAGATCGACGTCGGCCACCGCGACGAAGTCACCGAATTGCTTGCGCAGCCCGCGCACCCGCACCACCTGATCGGCACTCACCAGAGTCTCCTTCGGGTGGCGATCACGGCAGCCCCGAAGATCACCACGCCGAATCCGGCCAACGCCAAGAGAGGCACGGCGAGGTCCGCGAATCCGGCACCCTTGACCGCCGCCCCACGTAGTACGTCGAGGGCGTAGCGCACCGGGATGGCATAGGTGATCGGCTTGATCGGGTCGGGCATCGAGGAGATCGGGAAGATGAATCCCGAGAGGATCATGAACGGCATCATCAAAAACAGCACCGCCTGTTGCGCTTGCTGACGCGTCCGCGAGACCAGTGAGACAAACAGACCGAGCCCAATCGCGCTGAGCATAAACAGGCCGAGTCCGGTCAGTGCCACCGCAGGCGACCCATGGAAGGGCACCTTGAACCACAGCAGCCCGACCAGCGCAACCAGGATCAATTGCCCAGTCGCCAACAAGAGGTAGGGGGCCACCTTTCCAACCAGATACTCCGTGGGCTGAATCGGGGTCACAAACATCTGCTCCAGAGTTCCCGACTCCCGCTCTCGTACGACGGCCTGAGACATCACCACCATCAACGAGATCATCAAGATCACCGCCACGAGCCCGGGGATCATCGTGTTCAGCGACGCCAGGGTCGGGTTGTAGAGGACGCGAACTCGGGCATCGATCCCGGGAGCCTGGTCAAGCATCGCCGCCGCTCCCGTCGCCGCCAAGTGCTGCCGATTGATCCGAGCGATGATCTGGGTCGCATAACCAGCTCCCACTGTGGCCGAGGCACTCTCGGTGCCGTCGACGACGATCCCGATCGGAGCAGGCTCGCCCTTGGCCACATGGTCGGCCGTGCCCGGGTCGATCACCACGGCGACGGCCACCTCACCTCGATCGAGCAGAGGGCGCAGATCGGCGTCGCTAGTTGGCCTCGCGACGACGTTGAAGTAGTCAGAAGCGGTGAAGGCGGCGTCCACCTTCCGCGAGATCGCGGTGTGATCCAGGTCGATGATGGCGGTCGGGAGGTGCTTCACGTCGGCGGCAACGACATAGCCAAACAACACCAGTTGCATCACCGGCATCAACAGGATCAGCCGAATCAGCATCGGATCGCGGCGAAGTTGGAGGAACTCCTTCCACATGACCAGACGAATCCGCTTGCCCCGGCTCATCGGACCCGCCTCCGCCGACTGAGCAACACCGCGATGCCGACGACGATCACGGCATAGGCGCCGAGCATGAGGAACTCTGGCCAGAGTTCGCTGAGTCCAGCACCTTTGAGGAAGATGCCGCGCGACACCGTGACCATGTAGCGCGCCGGGAAGAGATAACTCAGCCCGCGCAGGATGAGGGGCACGCTCTGTAGCGGGAAGGCCAGTCCCGAGAGGAGGAAAGCTGGCAGGAACGCGATCATCAGCCCGACGATGTTGGCCACCTCGATCGACGGCGCCACCGCCGAGATCACCAGCCCCATCCCCAGCGAACAGAACACAAACAGCGTGGCCGCGAGCGCCAGCAGCCCAAGATTGCCGCGCAAGGGCAGGCCGAAAATGGTCATACCCAGCACCACGATCACGGCGATGTCCACGAAGGCCAGCAAGGTCCACGGCAGCAATTTGCCGACCATGAGTTCCCAGCCACGCATCGGGCTCACCTGCAACTGCTCGGCTGTGCCTAGGTCGCGCTCGCGCACCAAAGTGACCGCGGTCTGCTGCACCGTGACGATCGCGATGATCACCACGATCAGCCCCGGGATCAAGAAGATCGAACTCTGCCGGTCGGGGTTGTACCAGGTGCGGATTCGCGGCTCCATGCTTCCGGCCGAGCTGACGTCGTACCCCTGGCGATCGGCCCAGCTCGCGGCCCACTGCTGTCCGGTGACCGCATTGAGCGCGGTGGCGTAGGCCGCCCCAATTCGGGCCGCATTGGGATCGGACCCATCCACGAGCACCGCAACCTGCGGCACACGGTCGGCGGCAAGATCGGCGCCGAACCCGGCTGGTACGACGATCGCCACCGCCGCCCGCCCGCTGCCAAAGACGTGATGAACCTGATCAACGTCACTCACCGCCCCCCGCATCGTGAAGAAGCCGGAGGCGGCGTAGGAGTCGAGATAAGCCCGACTCGCCACGCTGCGATCGTGATCCAAGACGACGGTGGGGATCTTTTTGACGTCGAAGGAGATCGCATAGCTAAACAGCAGTAGTTGCAAGATTGGCAGCAGCAGCACGATGGCCAGCAGGCGCTTGTCACGCCGTAGATGGCGCAACTCCTTGGCAATCACGGCACCGATGCGAGTCAGCGAGTCAGGCACTGGCGGCCTCACGTGATTCGGTCTCGGCCAGAAACGTGAATGCCGCCTCCATGTCAATCGGTGCGGGTCGCACGCTCAGGTTGAGCCCAGCCGCCTGCAGCGCCGAGCCAACCTGCGCGACCGCATCCGGAGTCCGCCACAAAACCCTCGCCACGTCGCCGTGGAGATGCGCCGAAACCGTGTCGGGGTGATCGCCAAGCGTGGCGAGCGCGGCCCGACTCGACGTCGCGTCGCCCAGGACTTCGACCAGAGTTCCTGGAACTCGCTCGGTGATCTGCTGCGGGGTGCCCGACTGGCGAATCTTGCCGCCGTCGATGAAGGCCAACGAGGTGCAGCGCGCGGCTTCATCCATATACGGCGTCGCCACCACGATCGTCTTCCCTGCGCTGTGCAGGTCGCCCAGGATCGTCCAGAACTCGCGCCGTGAGACCGGATCCACTCCGGTGGTGGGCTCATCAAGCAGCAGCAGGTCAGGCTCATGCATCAAGGTCGAGGCGAGCATGAGTTTCTGCTTCATCCCGCCGCTGAGGAACTGCGCTTGGCGCTCTTTGAATTCCGCCAGGCCCATCCCCGCCAACAGGCGTTCTGCACGATCTCGCCGATCCCGACGGCCTACTCCCCGCACCGTAGCGAAGAACTCAAGGTTCTCCGAGACGCTGAGGTCGGGATAGAGACAGAACCGCTGTGGCATATAGCCGATCAACGGCGTCACCTGCGCGGCCTGAGCGACCACGTCATGGCCGAAGACTGCTGCTCGACCATCGCTGGGAGCCAGCACCGTGGCCAACATGCGGATCAGTGTGGTTTTACCAGCCCCATCAGGCCCAAGCAGTCCGAAGATCGCGCGCTCGTCGACCTCCAGGGACACCCCAGCCACCGCGTCGAGTTCGCCAAAGCGCCGGACGAGGTTGTCAGTGCGGATAGCTGGGCTCAACGCGGGATCACATCCACCGACTGACCGGCCTTGAGGTTCGAGGCATCGCCGTTGATCTCAACGCGCACCTCATAGACCAGGGTGCTGCGCTGCTCCTTGGTATCAATGTTGTTTGGTGTGAATTCGGGGGTGGTCGCGAGGTAAGAAATCCGACCGTCATAGGACTTGTCAGCGACCTGCACCTGGACGTTGCGCCCAACGCCCTGCGATCCCAAAGCAGGCTCGGAGATGTAGTAGCGCACATAGGCCGCGGTCGGATCGACAATGGTGAGCAGGGCCCGCCCCGGCGCAGCGACCTGGCCCACACCGGTCAACATCGCAGTGACCACGCCGTCGTGTGGGGCGCGCAGCACGGCGTTGTCGCGCTGGATCTGGGCCAGTCGAACTCCGGCTTTGGCCTGAGCCAGTCGTGCTCTGGCGACTGCTCGGTCGGCGGTGGTGTCGGCCGCTTCGATCCCCGCACGCGCAGCTGCCACACCCGCACGCGCCTGCGCGATCTGCGCCTTGGCCGCCTTGGCATCCAACTGCACCACGACTTGTCCCTTGCGCACGGTGTCGCCGAGTGCCACCACCACCTGCTTGACCACGCCGGCACCAGTGCTGGCCACCGTGTAGTCGGTGTTTTCCACCACCCCGGAGTAGGTGTCGGCAACTGCGGCATCGTCTCCGGGCCACAGCCACCAGGCCAGCAGCCCGAGCAGCGTCAACACGACGATGGCGATCACCGGTTTGGGTGGGTGTGGGCGACTCATGGGGTGCTCCCTTGACTACAGGTGCTGATGGACACGTCGATGGGCGCCCCGGAGGGCAGTTGCTTGGCTCCCGACATGACGATCGGAACGCCGCGAGTGAGATGGACTTCGTCAGTGGAGTGTCGCGTCGGCGGGTACTCCGCCCTCGTGCCGACGAGCAGCACCCGCCCGCCCATGACACTGTCGCTCCAGTCGGCCGACATAGTGGCAAGGCTGCCGCGACAAACTCGGGCTGCGTCGCTGGGTGATACCCAGGCCGTGACCGTCCTGGGCCGGTCCGGGCGAATCACGGTCACCGTTGCCCCCGCGGCGAGCACATCTCCTGCTTGGGCGGCGCTGACCACAATTCCGTCGGTATCAGTTCTGACCTTCGCCTGAGCACGTTGCCACCGCGCCAGGTCTACCCCGGCTCGGGCAGCATCGAGTTGCGCGCCTGCGATCCGACGTACGGCGGAAAGGGTGGTCTGCGCGTCCGCCAATGTGAGGAGACCCTCAGCCATGGAATTGAGACCCGAACGCGCCGCTCGAACACCGGCGTCGAGCTTGGCCAGTGCCGCCGTGAGTTGCCGGATCGCCCGGCGCAACTGAGCCCGTTGGGGTTCGGTCTGCGGAGTCACTGGAATGGTGGCCAACAGGCCTTTGAGTTTGCGCAGATTGGCCACCAGAGTCGGCCGCAGGTGACGAGCCTGGGCGAGTTTGCCTTCGACCATCTGCCTGGTGCTCAGCAACTGAGTCTGCTTGCCGGACAACGTCGTGCGGCTCTGGTCGACTACCCCGATCTGCGTGCGCGCGAGCCGACGATCCGCTCGGGCCCTGGCGACGGCAGCATCCAATGCCGAGTGGTCGAGGACAGCCACGACGTCGCCTCGGCGTACACGCGCGCCCGCGGGGATGGCTCGGACCACCAAGAGACGAGCAGCAAGTGCGGGGCGTGTGGAGACGGGTCGTTGTGCTGGGTCAGTGACGAAGCCGGCGTCGAGATCGAGGGTGGCAACCGGAAGCGCAGGCACGCGCAGCACGATCTGGTCCACATCGACCCGCCCAGATGTCGGCACCGCGTCTTGGTTGTTGGCGCAGCCCACGGCAGCCAAGGAGAGCGTAACTGCAACGGTGAGGTGACGAGGCCGGTGCGCATGTTTCATCACCTGATGAATCTATGCCTGCGCAGGCTCGGAGCGCAATGGCTCCACCAAATAGGACTGAAGGTTGGGGCCGATCCAGGCCGCGCACTCGTCGGCGCTCAGGTTGGCAATCTCAGGAAACTCGACCACATAGCGACCCATCGCCAACCCGACCAACTGGGTAGCCGCCAACTGGGTGCGCAACTGCGGGCGATCCACACCCAGTTGAGCTACGAGCGGACCAAGCAACTCCTGGCTGAGGAACTGTTTGAGCATCCCTAGTGCTTCTTCCTGGGCCACCACACCCTGAATCAAGGCCCGGAACCGAACTGGCCCTGCGTTATCCCACAAGTTGACGAACTCCCGGATCCAGCGCTGCCCCAACTCTTCGACCGGTCCGTCAACGATCCGTCTGACCACTTCGGCGGGATCGACGAACGGCTCATCCCCATCAGAGAGCACCGCTGAGATAAACAAGGCTGGCTTGCTGGCGAAGTAGTGGTGCACCAAAGCCGGATCGACGCCCGCCTCTCGGGCGATTCCGCGCATCGACGCCCCGACGTAGCCCTTGGTGGCGAACTGCGTGCGCGCACTGATCACAATGGCGGCTCGCGTGTTGGCGCCCTCCGGTCGTGGTCCCCTACTGGCCATGATCCGACGCTACCTGCTCTAGTCGGCCGGACCTCAGTCCTGAACTGCCTTGGCCACGGTGACACACATCGTCAAGAAGTCATCGGTCGAGGTGAGCCGCTGCGTGCCTGGCGGATCTTGGAGGCGCCACAGCGCGTTGGTCAGCATGCGGACGATCACCCAGTCACGGGCTCGGGCTTCATCCAAACCGGCGACGTCAACGGCGGTGTGGAAGCGCTGGCGAATCCCATCTCGGACCCGACCGGTCAACTCTTCGAATCGATTCCACAGCAGCGGCGCCACCTCGTAGTGCGGGTCACCGTTGAGTGGTTTGGGGTCGATCACCAGCCACTCGGCACGATCTGCGGCCAGCACATTGGCATAGTGCAGATCGGTGTGAATCAGCGTTCCGGTGCTGGCCGCATCACCGCTGAACTCTGCGCCAAGTCCGGCCGCCTGCGCCACGAGACGTGGGGGCAGGGGCGCACTTCGGGGCAGGTCGGATAGCTCACGTGACCAGCGTTCGACGTACGACGTCAGGGTGCGCAGGCGAGGGGGCGCCGGAACGTGGATCTGGGCATAGAGCCCGGCGACAATCTCCGTCGCTTCAATGTCCCAGAGGCTCTGCAGATCCTCAGGATGCAACCGCTCCAGGAGCAGGGCGCGACGATCGGGGGCGGCCCTGATCAAGCCCACCGCGCCCCGCCCGCGCCAGTGCTGCAATGCGAGTGCCTCGTGCTCAGACTCCTCATCGGGGAAGGCCAACTTGAGCATCGCCGGACCACCACCTGGACGGCGTACGGGCAAGACCAGCGAGCAAAATCCGTTGACTGACTCACCGTCGGGAGTCAACTGCCACTCGGCCAGAATCTCCTCGCGCAACCGCGGCAGGCCAGCCACCCATGCGGCCCAATCCGGCCCACGCTGCGCCATCCTGCGCACGCCTGTCGGAAGACTGTCGGCCATGACGTCAGCTAGGGGTTTCAGCCAAGTCGCTGGGATCGGTATTGCCGCCACAGACCACGACCGCGATCTGCTCCCCTTCGACCATCCCCTCCAGAACCGCCGCCAGCGCGACTGCACCGGCGGGTTCGGCGACCACGCGAGTCTGCCTCCAGAGCCACCGCCGGGCCTGGCTCACCTCGTCGTCGCTGACATAGATCGATTCCACGTGTCGCTGCTGGAGCAAGTCGAAGGCGATCGATCCGATCTGGGAGGCACCTAACGCGTCGGCGGCAATGCCCGAGGGTGCAATCGGCACCGGACGGCCTGCTGCAGTGGCCCGGTTGTATGTGCGACACCCCTCGGTCTCCACAGCCACTAAGCGCACCCGGTCAGGCAGGCCTGCGGCCAACCCAGCAGCCAGGCCGCCACCACCGACTGCCACGACCACGGTGTCGACATCGTGGACCTGCTCGACGAGTTCGAGCGCCAGCGTGCCCTGACCGGTCACGGTGGTGACGCTGTCGTAGGCGTGCAGTGCCAGCACGCCTGCGGTGGCGGCAGCCTCTTGGCTGGCGGCCAACGCCTCGGCGTACGTCGAGCCGGTCTGGGTCACGTGCGCGCCGAGCGCGCGAATCGCGGCCACCTTGATCGGACTGGAGATGGTCGGGACGAAGATCTGAGTCGCGATCCCAAGTTCGTGCCCGACGTGCGCCGCCGCCAAACCGTGATTGCCGCCCGAAGCCGCCACGAGGCCCAGAGGCCGCTTAGCCTGAGAGAGCACCGACCAGAACGCGCCACGCGGCTTGAACGAGCCTGCATGCTGCAGGTTCTCCAACTTCAACACCACGTTGTCGCCGGTGGGCAGGTCGACCGCCAGCACCGGCGTACGACGCAACCAGGGGCCGATCACCGCACCTGCCTCAGCGACCGTCGTCGCAGTGATCACTTCTTCTTCTCAGAAGGCCCCGAGGTGTTCAGCGCGGCGATGAAGGCCTCTTGGGGCACTTCGACCCGGCCCACCATCTTCATGCGCTTTTTGCCTTCCTTCTGCTTCTCCAGAAGTTTGCGCTTGCGAGTGATGTCACCGCCGTAGCACTTGGCCAGCACGTCCTTGCGGATCGCGCGGATGGTCTCGCGGGCGATCACTCGGGCACCGATTGCTGCCTGAATCGGCACCTCGAACTGCTGCCGCGGAATCAGGTCCTTGAGTTTGCCGGCCAGCGCCACCCCATAGGCGTACGCCGAGTCCTGGTGCACGATCGCGCTGAACGCATCCACCGGCTCACCCTGCAACAAGATGTCGACCTTGACGAGTTTGGCGGCTTGGTCACCGATCAGTTCGTAGTCGAGTGAGGCATAGCCCTTGGTACGGCTCTTCAGCAGGTCGAAGAAGTCGAAGACGATCTCGGCCATGGGGAGGGTGTAGCGCATCTCGACGCGGTCCTCGGACAGATAGTCCATGCCCGCCAGTTGACCGCGCTTGGTCTGACACAACTCCATGATCGTGCCGATGTAGTCGCTCGGCGACAGGATCGTGGCCCGCACCATCGGCTCGCGCACTTCGGCGATCTTTCCGGTGGGGAACTCGCTCGGGTTGGTGACCACATGCTCGGAGCCGTCCTCCATCGCCACCTGGTAGACGACGTTGGGAGCGGTGGAGATCAGATCCAGGTTGAACTCACGTTCAAGGCGGTCTCGGGTGATCTCCATATGCAGCAAACCGAGGAAGCCACAGCGGAAGCCGAACCCCAGCGCGCCTGAAGTCTCCGGCTCATAGGAGAGCGCAGCATCATTGAGTTGCAACTTGTCCAAGGCATCTCGAAGGGTCGGGTAGTCATCGCCGTCGATGGGATAGAGCCCCGCAAACACCATCGGATTGGGATGCTTGTAGCCGCCTAGCGCTTCCTTGGCGCCATCATGCTGACTGGTCACGGTGTCACCCACGCGCGATTGACGCACGTCCTTCACACCTGTGATCAGGTAGCCCACTTCACCCACGCCAATCTCGCCGGCTTTGACCGGTTCGGGACTGATCACGCCGACCTCGAGCATCTCGTGCACGGCGCCGGTCGACATCATCTTGATCCGCTCGCGGTGGCTGAGTTTGCCGTCGACGACCCGCACGTAGGTGACCACACCTCGATAGGTGTCATAGACCGAGTCGAAGATCAGCGCGCGCGGTGGCGCATCTGCGTCGCCCACCGGAGGCGGGGTCTGAGCCACGATGTGATCGAGCAGTTCGGCAACCCCGAGGCCGGTCTTGGCACTGGTCAGGAGTACGTCGGCCGGGTCGCCGCCGATGATGCCAGCCAACTCAGCGGCGTACTTCTCAGGCTGGGCGCTGGGCAAATCGATCTTGTTGAGCACCGGAATGACGTGCAGGTCCGCACCCAGCGCCAAATAGAGGTTGGCCAGAGTCTGCGCCTCGATGCCTTGGGCGGCATCGACCAGTAGCACCGCGGCTTCGCATGCCTCCAGGCTCCGACTCACCTCGTAGGTGAAGTCGACGTGGCCGGGAGTATCGATCATGTTGAGGATGTAGGTGCCTGGCTCGGCCCCGGCGGCGTTGCCGGGTTCGACGGTCCAGGGCATGCGCACGGCCTGGGATTTGATTGTGATCCCTCGCTCGCGCTCGATGTCCATGCGGTCGAGGTACTGCGCCCTGGCGCTGCGCTCGTCGACCACGCCAGTCAGTTGCAGCATGCGATCGGCCAGGGTCGACTTGCCGTGATCGATGTGGGCGATGATGCAGAAGTTGCGGATGATCGCCGGGTCGGTGCTGCCAGGCTGCGGCGGGCGGACAGATGGGGACACGGCTCACTCTCGGGTACGACGGGGATCGCCGGTCATCCTCCCATATCTGACCAGACATCTATCATGCGCTCGTGTCCGCGCCCCGCAAGACCGCCCAACGCCTGCAGTGGGCGCATTTGCCCCCTGCCATCCGCGACGCGGTGCAGCGACGAATCGGCTCACCAGTGGTCGCGGCGGTCTCCCAAGACAGTGGGTTCACGCCAGGGATGGCGTCGGTGCTCACCTGTGCCGACGGCTCCAAGCACTTCGTCAAAGCGGCGTCAACCAAGGCACAGCGACCGATCGCGATGTCGTATCTGGAGGAGGCGCGCAAACTGAAAGCGCTGCCCGACACCGCTCCCGCCCCCGCGCTGCAATGGGCAATTGAGGGAGATTGGGTGATTCTAGGGATCAACTACGTCGCCGCCACCGCACCGTCGCGGCCCTGGCAGTTGCCAGAACTCAACGCCTGTCTCGATGCGATTGAGGCAATGAGCGCAGCGCTGACTCCGGTCCCGGACACCTTGAGTTTGACTACCTTCGCCGAAGATTTCGCCGACTTGCCTGGCTACTGGACCCAGGTCCGGACCCAGCGGCCCGAGCTCGGCGCCCGCGCTGTGGACGCTGCACGACTGGCTGCGCAATTCGTCGCTGTGACCGCTGGCGACACCGTCGTACATACCGATCTGCGCGACGACAACACGCTGCTCACTGCCGACGGCGACGTGCTCTTCTGCGATTGGAACTGGTTGGTCCGCGGAGCACCCTGGCTGGACCTGGTCTTCTATCTGCTGCAACCGCGCGCTGATGGCATCAATGTCGATGCCATCCTGGCTGAGCGCAGCCTGACCCGCGATCTGCCCCCCGAGCACATCGACATCGTCTTGGCCCTACTGGCGGGCTACTTCTTCAAATCGGCACGGGATCCGGCGCCGTCCTCATCGCCGTACTTGCGGCAGAGTCAGGAGTTCAACGGCCGGACCACGTGGAATTGGCTTACTGAGCGTCGCGGCTGGCTCTGACCGGGGCGAATCCTGCCGAACCGGCTTTGGGCCCTCGATTTGGGAGCCTCGGCGCACCGCTGGTATCTTTGGCGGCTGTGCCACGGCCACGATCGGTCGAGGCGCCCCAGACTCTCCCTAGTGACACAGAACAGGCACCCAGTGGCGAACATCAAGTCCCAGATCAAGCGCAACCGGCAAAACGAAGAGGCTCACGAGCGCAACAAGGCTGTGAAGTCCAAGCTCAAGACTGCCGTCCGCAAGTTCCGCGAGGCTGCGGATGCTGGCGACAAGGACCAGGCTGTGGCGTTGGCCGCGACTGCGGGCAAGTTGCTCGACAAGGCTGCGGCTAAGGGCGTCATTCACAAGAACCAAGCGGCTAACCGCAAGTCGTCGGTGGCCAAGAAGGCTGCCGCTCTCTGAGTTCAACCACACACGGCGTCGACCCTGGGTCGGCGCCGTTGTTGTTTTTCGCTAGTGCCTACCGTTTCGGGCTTCAGCGGCGCCGACGAAGTCCGGCTACGCCGATGACCAACTTCTCCAGGGCGTAGGCCGCATCGCTGGCCTGCCCCTTGATTTCGGCATCCGCGGTCGCCACCAGACGCACGGCCTGTGCCAGGCCCCCGGGC
>WBZP01000569.1_pt1 | contig 49721 bp, 45 predicted proteins | sample 5204301 | NCBI WGS metagenome assembly WBZP01 (sample SAMN12412401, study PRJNA552823) | activated sludge metagenome | isolation source: activated sludge from nitrification reactor of wastewater treatment plant... | place: USA: Pennsylvania | collected 2017
CGCAGCGACGCCTCGCAGGTCGCCCCGGGCAGCTTCAAGGAGGCGGCATCGACCGACCGCGTTGTCTTCGTCGAGGCGATATCCGAGGACGAGACCTCGGTGCGCAACGTCTTTATCAGCGCCGTCCAGCACGGCAAGCTGGGCGTGACGATGGCCAGCAAGGGCTATCAGGAAACGGCGGAAAACGGCGACCGGTTCATGGTGCTCGAGAGGGGGCGCCGTTACGAGGTGGTGCCCGGTACGCCGGAATTCCGCATCATGGAGTTCGATGCCTATTCGCTGCGGGTCGAAACCCGGGAGGCACGTGGCATCGAGAAAACGGTCGCGGCGGAGAAGACGCTCGATCTGATGCGGTCCCAGGATCGCCGTGATCGCGCCGAATTGCTCTGGCGCATCAATGTGCCGATTTCGGCCGTGGTGCTCGCCCTGCTGGCGATCCCGCTCTCGTTCGTGAACCCGCGGGCGGGGCGCTCGGCGAACATGATCCTCGCCCTGCTTGTTTACATGATCTACAGCAATGTCCTGACGATGACCCAGGCGTGGGTTGCGCAGGGGCGCATTTCCTTCGCCGTCGGCCTGGTCTCGGTTCACCTGGTGATGCTGGTGGCGCTACCGTTGCTCTTTGCCCGGCGCATCATGGTCTTTTCCTTCCTGAGGATGCGCCGATGATGCTCTACAAGCGCTACATCGCGAAGGAAGTGGCGGCCGCCGTCCTGCTGGTGCTGGTCGCCTTCATCGCCCTGTTCAGCTTTTTCGACCTGATTGGCGAACTGCGCGATGTCGGCAAGGGCGGATACAAGATCCAGCATGCGCTCGCCTTCATTGCGCTGCGTATCCCGGCCCGCATCTACGAGCTGATGCCGATTGCGATGCTGATCGGTGCGCTCTATGCGTTATCGACGCTGGCGCGCCATTCCGAGATCACGGTCCTGCGCGCATCGGGCCTGTCGACCGGCGGTTTGCTGAAGACCTTGCTGCAGATCGCCGGTGTTTTTGCGGTGCTGACCCTGATTACCGGCGAAGTGATCGCACCGCCGCTCGAAAAGGTCGCCAAGCAGGTCCGGCTGACGGCGATCGGCAAGCTGGTTTCCGCCGATTTTCGTACGGGGCTCTGGGTGAAGGACGACATGAACTTCATCAACGTCCGTCAGGTGACACCGGATGGCCAGTTGCGCAGCATCCGCATCTATGAATTCAACAAGAATGCCGAGCTGGTGGCGGTGCGCGAGGCAGAGGCGGGCGAATACTTGCAATCGGCTGAGTGGAAGCTGAAGAACGTGGTCAGCACCGAGGTGGTCGGTACGCGTGGCAGCGTTCGCAACCAGCCTGAAGTGCTCTGGAAGTCGGCGTTGAACCCGGACATCCTCGGTGTCCTGCTGGTGCGTCCGGAGGCCATGTCGCTGCTGCACCTGACCTCGTATATCAAGCACCTCAAGGACAACAAGCAGAAGACCCAGCGTTACGAGATCGCGCTCTGGAAGAAGGCGATCTATCCACTGGCAGTGCTGGTAATGATCGCGCTGGCGCTACCGTTCGGCTACACCCACAACCGGGTGGCCGGCGTGAGCCTGAAGATCTTTGCCGGCGTCATGATCGGTGTGCTGTTCCACATGCTGAACGGTCTGTTCTCCAACCTCGGTGCAATCAACAGCTGGCCGCCGCTGACCAGTGCAGCAGCGCCGTCGCTGATGTTCATGGCCGCCGCCGCAATAATGATCTGGTGGGTCGAGCGGCGCTGATCAGTGCTGGCTGACGAGGCGCGTTCCGGCGATGCGATCATGCAGGAACTGGCCATCACGATCGACGAGGGCCCAGAGGATTCCGACCCCCGCGATGCCCAGGCTGAACCAGGCGGCCATGTAGCGGAGCACTGCCTGCGCAGGCCGCACGGGCCCTCCATCGGCGTTGGCGACACGGATTTTCCAGGTTTTCATCGCCAGCGTCTGACCACCATGGAGCCAGAACCAGGCGAAATAGAGCAGCAGGAGCAGGAAGAGGTGCGCCTGGATCAGCCAGGCAGGTGCCTTTGCCTGCGCGAAGGCGGCAAGCAGGATGTGCGGAAATATCCAGCCGAAGATCAGTACCGCCGTTACGAGAAGGCTCTCGTAGAACATCGACGCGAGGCGGCGGAGAAAACCGGCTGACAGGGTGATCGCCGGTAGCGCGGTCGGGGTTGGTGGTGCGCTCACTTGCCGGCCTCCGGGGTCGTGTTTGCCGGCACCGTGTCACCACCCGCCGGCTCAGCCTTGCGGCGTTGCTCCTCGTCCTTCTGTTGCCGGTATTCCTGCCATTTCTGCTTGACGTTTTCCCGCTCTTCCGGCGGCAACTGGTTGAATTCCTTGAAGCGCTCCCTGGCGGCAAGGCGCTGCTCCGGAGACAGCATCGCCCAGTCGCGCATCTTGTCCTGAAGCCTTGTCTGCTCGGTCGGCGTCATCCGCTTGTAGCGCTCGGCGATGGCCAGCCATTTCTTGCGGCGAGTGTTGTCGAGTCTGTCCCACTCGTTTCCCAGCGGCGAGAGGATCGTCTTCTGCTCGACACTGAGGCTGGCCCAGGAGGGTTGCGGTGGTGTCGCGATGACCGCCGTGCTGGTCGGGGTGGCGTGCGCGGCGGCGCCGATACACAGGGCCGCGATCAGCGCTCCTGCGAGTTTTTTAGCCATTCGTTGAAATCCTTGTCTACCAGCGCTTCCATCGGAACATCGTCGGACAGCAGTGCGCTGTCGATGTCGGAGAGCTCCGCAATCAGTTTGTCGCCCTGCCAGTGCACGTACAGTGCGGCAACAAGCACCAGTGCAAGTGCAGCGAGCGAAAAGCGGAGGCCGCGGCTGTCGAAATTGAAGCGCAGGTAATGGCCGGCACTGGCGAGCGCCGGAACCGTCGCCGGCGCTTTCTGGGCGGACAGCGCCGCCTCGCGCGCGGCCTTCAGGCGAGCAAGCTTGTCATCGTCGATCTGTTGCAGGCTTTGGTTCAGGTGCTGCCGGACCCGAAAGGCAAAATGGAGTTCGTTCATAAGGAAATTCCCTTTGCTTTCAGCGCACTCGCCAGGGCATGCGTGGCCCGCGAGCAGTGTGTCTTGACGCTGCCTTCCGAACAGCCCATGGCCAGAGCTGTCTCGGCGACGTCCATGTCTTCCCAGTAACGCATGAGGAAGGCTTCCCGTTGACGTGGTGGCAGCTTGGCGATTTCGGCCTCGATGACGGAAAGTACCTGCGCCTGTTCGAGCTGCCCGTGCGGCGTGTTGGCCAGCTTTGAGGTGTTCTCGACCTCGAGGTTTTCCAGGAAATCGCGATCCTCGTCGTCATCCTTGCTGGTCAGCGTCGAGAACAGCGTCGTCCAGGTCGAACGCACCTTGGTTCGGCGATAGTGGTCGCGCACGCCATTCTGCAGGATGCGCTGGAAGAGCATCGGAAACTCCTCGGCGGGCCGGTCGCCGTATTTTTCGGCGAGCTTCATCATCGAGTCCTGGACGACGTCGAGTGCTGCCTCCTCGTCGCGCAGGGCAAAGGCCGCCTGTCGAAACGCACGGCGTTCGACGGATGCGAGAAAGTCCGACAGTTCGCGAGGTGTCGCCAGGATGCTTCCTTTGGAAAATCAGGGGGCTGGAGCGCCTGCGGCAGGCCGCAAGCCTTGACCAATCGGTGCCTTACCGATAAGGTTATACGTTTTTCGAGAACCAGGTTGGTAAGGCGGAACCAGATGAAGATGACCGGCGCGGAGATTGTAATCAGGTGCCTGCAGGAAGAAAAGGTCGAAGTCATGTTCGGCTACCCGGGCGGATCCGTCCTGCACATCTATGACGAGTTGTTCAAGCAGGACCAGATCAAGCACATTCTGGTGCGCCACGAACAGGCTGCCGTGCATGCCGCAGATGGCTATGCGCGTTCTTCCGACAAGGTGGGCGTGGCACTGGTGACTTCCGGTCCGGGGGCAACCAATGCCGTGACCGGTATCGCAACGGCCTACATGGATTCGATTCCCATCGTCGTCATCTCCGGTCAGGTACCGACGCCGGCGATCGGCCTCGATGCCTTCCAGGAAGTCGACACGGTCGGCATCACACGTCCGTGCGTCAAGCACAATTTCCTGGTCAAGGATGTCCGCGATCTGGCGGATACCATGAAGAAGGCTTTTCACATCGCCAAGACGGGTCGTCCAGGCCCAGTGGTGGTCGATATTCCGAAGGACATCACTGCGCACACCTGCGAGTTCGAGTATCCGCAGACGGTGCAGATGCGCTCCTACAACCCGGTGGTCAAGGGCCATCTGGGGCAGATCAAGAAGGCCGTGCAGCTCTTGTCGTCGGCCAAGCGCCCGATCATCTACGTCGGTGGCGGTGCTGTGCTGTCGGATGCCTCCGACAAGGTACGCAAGCTTGCGCATCACCTCGGCTTCCCGGTTACCAACACGCTGATGGGCCTCGGTGCCTTCAGCGGTATCGACCCGCAGAACCTGGGCATGCTCGGCATGCACGGCACGGTCGAGGCCAACATGGCCATGCACTACGCCGACGTGATTCTCGCCATCGGTGCACGCTTCGATGACCGCGTCGTCGGTAATCCCGAGAACTTCGCCGAAGAGCCGCGCAAGGTCATCCACATCGACATCGACCCCTCGTCGATCTCCAAGCGCGTCAAGGTCGATGTGCCGATCGTCGGCAACGTGCCGGATGTGCTCGAGGAAATGCTCAAGCTGCTCGAAGGCAGCAAGCCGGATCCGGCGCAGACCGCTGCCTGGTGGAAGCGCATTGAAGAGTGGCGCAGCAAGCAGTGCCTGAACTTCAAGCAGGGCGACGACCTGATCATGCCGCAGTACGTCGTGCAGAAGCTCTACGAAATCACCAAGGGCGAAGCCATCGTCTGTTCCGACGTCGGTCAGCACCAGATGTGGGCCGCGCAGTATTACCCGTTTGCCGAGCCGCGTCGCTGGCTCAATTCCGGTGGCCTCGGCACCATGGGCGTCGGTCTGCCGTACGCGATGGGCGCGCAGTTTGCTCATCCCGATGCGACCGTCGCGGTCGTGACCGGCGAAGGCTCGATCCAGATGTGTATCCAGGAGTTGTCGACGGCCAAGCAGTTCCGCCTGCCGCTCAAGATCATCAGCCTCAACAACCGCTACCTCGGCATGGTCCGTCAGTGGCAGGAAATGTTCTACGAGAGTCGCTATTCCGGTTCCTACATGGATTCCCTGCCCGATTTCGTCAAGCTGGCCGAGGCCTATGGCCACGTCGGCTTCCGTGTCGAGAAGCCCGAGGACGTCGAGCCGGTGCTCAGGAAGGCCTTCATCGACCATAAGGACGATCTGGTCTTCATCGATTTCCAGACCAACCGCGAAGCCAACGTGTTCCCGATGGTGGCGGCCGGCAAGGGCCTGACCGACATGATCCTGGCCGAAGACCTGTAAGCGCGGAGAACGAGAAAATGCGTCACATCATTTCCATCCTGATCGAGAACGAAGCCGGTGCCCTGTCGCGCGTCTCCGGTCTCTTTTCCGCTCGCGGCTACAACATCGAAACCCTGACCGTCGCGCCGACCGAGGATGCATCCCTGTCGCGCATGACCATTGTTACCACGGGCTCCGAAGAAGTGCTCGAGCAGATCACCAAACAGCTGAACAAGCTGGTCGACGTGGTCAAGGTCGTCGATCTCTCGGAAGCCGCGCACATCGAACGCGAACTCATGCTCATCAAGGTCCGCGCTACCGGCAAGGATCGCGAGGAGATGAAGCGCATGGCCGACATTTTCCGCGGCCGCATCATCGACGTCACCGACTCGACCTACGTCGTCGAACTGACCGGCTCCAGCAGCAAGCTCGATTCGTTCATCAGCGCCATCGATACCGGCCTGATCCTCGAAACCGTTCGTACCGGCGTCAGCGGCATCGGCCGTGGCGACCGCATCCTCAAAGTTTGAACCCAGATAGATCCACTGAAAGGACTCCCATGAAAGTCTATTACGACAAGGACGCCGACCTCTCCCTGATCAAGGGCAAGAAGGTCACCATCGTTGGCTACGGCTCGCAGGGCCACGCTCACGCCCAGAACCTGAAGGATTCCGGCGTCAAGGTCACCGTTGGCCTGCGCAAGAACGGTGCTTCGTGGTCCAAGGCCGAAAAGGCCGGCCTCAAGGTCGAGGAAGTGGCCAAGGCCGTCAAGGGCGCCGATGTCGTCATGATCCTGCTGCCGGACGAGAACATCCCGGCCGTCTACTACAACGACGTCGAGCCGAACATCAAGAAGGGCGCCGCGCTGGCCTTCGCGCACGGCTTCAACGTGCATTACAACCAGGTCGTGCCGCGTGCCGACCTCGACGTGATCATGGTCGCGCCGAAGGGTCCCGGCCACACCGTGCGCTCCGAGTACCTGAAGGGTGGCGGCGTGCCGTCGCTGATCGCCGTGCATCAGGACGTGTCGAAGAAGGCCAAGGACATCGCCCTGTCGTACGCTGCTGCCAACGGCGGCACCAAGGGCGGCGTCATCGAGACCAATTTCCGTGAAGAGACCGAGACCGACCTCTTCGGTGAGCAGGCCGTGCTCTGCGGCGGTGCCGTCGAGCTGGTCAAGATGGGCTTCGAGACCCTGGTTGAAGCCGGCTACGCCCCGGAAATGGCCTACTTCGAGTGCCTGCACGAGCTGAAGCTGATCGTCGACCTGATGTACGAAGGCGGCATCGCCAACATGAACTACTCGATCTCGAATAACGCCGAGTACGGCGAGTACGTGACCGGTCCGGAAGTCATCAACGAAGAGTCGCGCTACGCCATGCGCAATGCGCTCAAGCGTATCCAGTCGGGCGAGTACGCCAAGATGTTCATCCTCGAAGGCCGCACCAACTACCCGTCGATGACCGCGCGTCGCCGTCTGACCGCTGCCCACCCGATCGAGACGGTCGGCGAGAAGCTGCGTGACATGATGCCGTGGATCAAGAAGAACAAGCTGGTCGACCAGTCGAAGAACTAAGTCGTCACCGTTCTTGCTGAACGATGCTCGCCCGGTTTGCGCACGCATGCCGGGCGAGTTTCCTTCAGCCCCGCGAAAAGGTATCCTTTCGCCACTTTCTTGCTGAAACGGTGCGCTCGCGCACCTGATCGAACGACCTATGCCGGATCCCAAGCTTCCCCGCAAAGCGATCTTCAACCCGGAACTGCGCCGCAAGGGCATCTACATCCTGCCCAACCTGTTCACGACGGCAGCACTGTTCTCGGGGTTCTACGCCATCGTGATGGCGATGCAGGGCAGTTTCGAACGTGCCGCAGTGGCGATCTTCATCGCCATGGTGCTGGACGGGCTCGACGGCCGTGTCGCCCGCCTGACGCGCACGCAGTCAGCCTTCGGTGCCGAATACGATTCACTGTCCGACATGGTGTCCTTCGGTGCCGCACCGTCGCTGGTGATGTACGAATGGGCACTCAAGGATCTCGGCCGGCTGGGCTGGATCGCTGCCTTCATTTACTGCGCCGGCGCCGCCCTGCGGCTGGCCCGCTTCAACACCACACTGGAAGTGATGGACAAGCGATATTTCCAGGGCTTGCCCAGCCCGGCGGCTGCCGCGCTGGTTGCCGGCTTCATCTGGGTCGCCATCGACAGTGGTTACGGCGGTGATGCGTTTCCGCTGCTTGCCGCTGCCACCACGATCTTCGCCGGTATCACAATGGTGACGAATGTCCGTTTCTACAGCTTCAAGGACATCAACCTGCGCAAGAGCGTGCCTTTCTTCGCGGTGGCTGCACTCGCGCTGGGCTTTGCCTTGATGGCGCTGAAACCGGAGGTGACCCTGTTCGGTTTCTTCGTCCTGTATGCGATGTCCGGCTATGTCATGGCCGGCATACGCCTCGTCGGCAGGAAAAAGCCGGGAATCTGAAGTTCGCGTTAGGTCGCCGGGAAGCGCACTTCGACGCGGGTCCCGCCACCGTCAGCGTCGTCGATCCGGATCGTTGCGCCATGCTGCGTCGCAATCCGGCGGACAATGGCGAGGCCGAGCCCACAGCCAACTGAGGTGTCTTCAGAAAGGCGAACGAAGCGTTCGAAGACATGCTCTCGCTGATCGGGCGGAATACCCGGGCCGCTATCCTCCACCTGCAGGAAGACCTCGCTTCCATGGCGGCCGCAGCGGATCGTGACCCGGCCTCCACGGGGGGTGTAGGTCAGCGCATTGTCCACCAGATTTCCCAGCAGTTCCTCAATCAGCAGTGGCGTGCCCGCTATCGATGCGCTGTCCAGCTCGAAGCCGAGATCGATGTCCCGGGCGATCGCTTCCGGCAGCCAGAACTCGACGCGCGTACGGATAAGGGCCGCCAGATCAAGCGATGAACTCGCAGCCAGCCCGGCAGGTTCGGCGCGGGCGAGCGCCAGCAACTGGCGGACCAGGTGGGCGAGGCGGTGGGCCGCCGCCAGGATGCGCCGCAGCCGCTGGCGTTCGTCGGGAGCGGCTTCATGGACGGCCGATTCGACTTGTGCCTGCAGCGCCGCGATCGGGGTGCGCAACTGGTGCGCCGCTTCGGATACGAAATGCCGCTGCGTTTCGATCGACTCTCCGAGCCGGACAAGCAGTTCATTGATTTCGTCGAGCACCGGCTGCAACTCGCGCGGCGCGCTCTGGACGTCGATCGGGCTCAGATCGGTTGGCGAGCGCAGGGCCAGTTGCTGGCGCAGTTCGTCGAGCGGCGCCAGGACCGTGCGCAGGCCTACCCAGATGAAAATGAAGGAGCCGGAGAGCAGTGCGATGCCGGGAAGCAGCATGCTGGTAACGAACCCCCGGATCATGCTGTCCCGCTTGACCAGCGTTGCGGCAACGAGAATCGTTGCCCCCTCGTCGGCGCCAAGAGCCACGACGCGTACCGGGTGCGTCCCGACGCGTCGATCATAAAAAACCTCGCTGCCGGTAACAGGGAGCGTTGCCGGCAGTGGCAAATCTTCCGATCCCGCAATCCTGCGGCCGTCCCGCGCTTGAATCCGGAAATAGACGCGATCGGCCGGTTCAACGAGCAATACGCGCTGGGCGTGCGATGGCAACTCGCTCGGAATCACTCCCGGCGTCTGGATCATCTGCTCCTCGACCTCGGTCGCCGCGTCGAGCAGGCCCCGATCGTAAGCGTCACGGGTGGCGCTGACCCCGATCGTGTAGGCGGCAAGTCCACCTGCCACCAGGAGCAACAGGGCGCCCGGCACCGCCCAGAGCAGCAGTCTTTGCCGGAGGCTGGATCGCCGCTGTGGCGATGTCGAAAATATCATTGGTCGTCCAGGTAATAGCCCAGACCGCGCACGGTGCGGATGACGACGCCCGACGATTCGAGCTTGGCACGCAGCCGCGATACGAATACCTCGACGGCATTCGGGCTGCCATCCGATCCTGACTGGTAGAGCGCCTGAACGATTTCTTCCTTGCTGACGACACGTTTGGCATGGGCAGCGAGCAGCGAGAGAATCGACCACTCGCGTGCGGTCAGTTCAATCGGCGTGCCGTTCACTTCCGCGCGTTGCGAGACCAGGTCGAGGCGAAGCTGTCCGACGTTGATCTGCGGTGTGCCTTCGTTGGTGCGGCGGCGCCCGAGTGCGCGGATACGCGCTTCCAGCTCGGCCATGGCGACCGGCTTTACGAGGTAATCGTCCGCACCGATATCGAGCAGCCGGACCCGCTCGTCGAGTGCATCGCGGGCCGAAACGACAAGCACCGGCGTCTTGTTGCCCCGATTGCGGAGGCGCCTGAGAACGTCGCTGCCGTCGATGCCGGGGAGCCCGAGATCGAGAATCGTGACATCGTAGTCCGCCGCTTGCAGGCAAACGTCCGCCTGGTGGCCGTTGAATGCCTGCTGGACGCTGTGTCCGGCGTGGGAGAGGGCGTTGGCGATGCCGTCCGCGAGAAGCGGGTCGTCTTCGATCAGCAGCAAATGCATGGCGATGTCGTGGTGGCCCAAATGGTCCGGCAACGATACCTTTTTCAGCAATGCCGGCATAGTGCCGGCAACATTGCGCCGATATCCGGTCGCGGCCAGCGGTGTCCGGAGCGGTCGTTACGGTGCTTCGTGCGCTAGAATTCCGACTTTCCCCCATTTGAATCTTTCCACTCTCGCCCGTGCATCGCGGGCGATCAGAAAGACCGGTACCTGGAGTCAGGCATGAAAGACCGTTTGGTAATTTTCGATACCACCCTGCGCGACGGCGAGCAGAGCCCCGGCGCCTCGATGACCAAGGAAGAGAAGATCCGCGTTGCCCGGCAACTCGAGCGCATGAAGGTCGACGTGATCGAGGCCGGCTTTGCCGCTGCTTCCCCCGGTGATTTCGATGCGATCCACGCCATCGCCGAGGCGATCAAGGACTCGACCGTCTGTTCGCTGGCGCGTGCCAACGAGCACGACATCGGCCGTGCCGGCGAGGCCATCCGGCCGGCAAGATCCGGTCGCATCCATACCTTCATCGCTACCAGCCCGATCCACATGGAGAAAAAGCTGCGCATGACGCCCGATCAGGTCGTCGAGCACGCCGTGAAGGCGATCGGCTGGGCGCGTAACTACACCGACAACGTCGAGTTTTCGGCCGAGGACGCAGGACGCTCCGAACTGGATTTCCTGTGCCGCATCTTCGAGCAGGTCATCAAGGCTGGTGCCACGACGATCAACGTGCCGGATACCGTCGGTTACAACCTGCCCGGCCAGTTCGCCGAGACGATCAAGCAGCTGATCGCCCGCGTGCCGAATTCGGACAAGGTGGTGTGGTCGGTGCATTGCCACAACGACCTTGGCCTTGCCGTCGCCAACTCGCTGGCCGCCGTGCTCGCTGGGGCGCGTCAGGTCGAGTGCACGATCAACGGCCTCGGCGAACGTGCCGGCAATGCCTCGCTGGAAGAGATCGTCATGGCCGTGCGTACGCGCGCCGACGTCTTCCCGGTCGAGACCGGCATCGACGCGACGCAGATCGTGCCGGCGTCCAAGCTGGTGTCGCAGATCACCGGCTACCCGGTGCAGCCGAACAAGGCGGTGGTCGGCGCCAATGCCTTTGCGCACGAATCCGGCATTCATCAGGACGGCGTGCTCAAGCATCGCGAAACCTACGAGATCATGCGCGCTCAGGATGTCGGCTGGACGCAGAACAAGCTGGTGCTCGGCAAGCACTCCGGTCGCAACGCGTTCAAGACGCGCCTCGCCGAGCTGGGCATAGAACTCGCCAGCGACGAAGCGCTGAATGCCGCCTTCGCCCGCTTCAAGGAACTTGCCGACAAGAAGCATGAAATCTTCGACGAAGACCTGCAGGCGCTGGTTTCGGACGAGACGGTGACGCCCGAGGATGAGCACTACAAGCTGGTGTATTCGCGCGTCTGCTCGGAAACCGGAGAAATGCCGCAGGCGGCGGTCACCCTGACCCTTGGCGGTGTCGAGCACAAGGCAGGTGCCTTCGGTGGCGGCCCGGTGGATGCCACGTTCAAGGCCATCGAGACGGTCGCGAAGAGCGGTTCGGAGCTGCTGCTCTACTCGGTCAATGCGATCACGACCGGAACCGATGCGCAGGGCGAGGTGACCGTGCGGCTCTCGCACGGCGGCCGAATCGTCAACGGTAACGGCGCCGACACGGATATCGTCATCGCCTCAGCGAAGGCTTACCTGAATGCCCTGAACAAGCTGCATTCGTCCGGCGACAAGGTGAAGGCACAGGGCGACGTCTGAGCACCAGACGCCCCGGGGAAACCACGAAGCCGCGGCATCTGCCGCGGCTTTTTCATTGGGGCCGCGTCTGGCGCAGGAAGGTGACGGCGGCGGCGAAGAAGGAAACGGCGAGCCCGATTTCCGCGATCGCCAGCCACTGGCCGATGCCGTGATCCGAGGTCGACCGCACGAGCCCTTCGGCGAAGTAGAGCAGGATCAACAGCGAACCCCACTTGTAGGTGTAGCGCTTGCCGTGCAGGATGCCGAACAGCGCCGCCAGCAGCGGCAGCACCTTGAAGACGAGTGCCGAGCCGCCCGGCTGGATCGGTGCCAGCCGCAGTTCCCAGGCAATACCCAGGAAGATCAGTGCGATCAGGCTGGCGCAGGCAGCCAGATAGGCAAGGCGGGTTGTCATGCGGCGAAGGCTTCCGTGGGATAGCGGTGGTTCGGGTCGGGCGCCCGTGCCGGAAGGCATTGGCTGAGGGGGGAAACGAGAAGGCCCGACATCGCGCTATTATACCGGCCCTATGCCGAATACCCGCTCCAACGGCCGTTCCGGTCGCCCGCGTCTGCGCCGCATTGCCGCGCCGCTGCTCTTTCGGGCAATGCGCCGATTCATGTCGGACGATTTCGACCAGATCACGGCAAGCCTCGCCTTCACGACGCTGCTGTCGCTGGTCCCGATGGTGGCCCTCGTGCTGGCCATCGTTTCGGCACTGCCATCCTTCTTCGCCTTCATCGAAAACGCGGACCGGATGATCGTGAACAATCTACTGCCGCCGGGTTCCGCGGGCATCATCTCGACGAAGGTCATGCAGTATTCGCGACGGGCGGCCGAAGTCAGCTGGCTGGGCGTCGGCTTCCTCGTCGTCACCGCGATCCTGCTGCTGAATACCATCGAGCGCGCGTTCAATCATGTCTGGCGCGTTCGTGAGCCGCGTCCGGTCTGGCGCCGCGTGTTGCTCTATGTCGTCGTGATTGCCGTGTGGCCGCTGCTGATCGGCAGCCTCGCTGCCGGCGTTTCCTACGGCGTAACTTCTTCGCTCGGTCTGGTCGGAGAGATGCCCTGGTTGCGGGCGAAGATGCTCAGGGTGTTTTCGATCGGGATGCTGGCGCTCTTTTTCTCGTGGCTCTACTACGCCGTTCCCCACGCGGCCGTGCGCTGGCGCGATGCATGGATCGCCGGCCTGGCTTCGGCGCTGGGATTCGTCCTGCTGCAGAATGCCTTCGAGTGGTATCTCGCCTATTTTCCCTCCTACAAGGCGATCTATGGCGCATTTGCAGTGGTGCCGATCTTCCTGCTCTGGGTCTATCTGTCCTGGGCCCTGGTGCTGCTGGGGGCCCTGATCGCACACTTCCTGCCTGAATTCGAGCATGGCGGAGGAAAGGCCCGCCGCCGGCGTGGCGGCGACTAAGACAGGGGGCGCGGTTCGAAAGCGAAGACTTCGATATTGGCGGTCTGCTCGTCGAGATGCGTGGCGATCACTTCGCGTAGTTCGAGGTTTTCCTTCTCGATCATGAGGACCATGCGCTCGGCGCCAGCGTGTGTCGTCCCGGTTGGTGCCACCAGCATTTCTGCAGGGCGCAGTGGCGGCAGTTCCGGCAATACGAGCACCGGTTGCTGAATGCCGCTGCCGTTCATGGCCCGCGACGTGCAGGCGAGGATTGCGGGAGTCGCCCGCGTGGCGAGGACCTGCAGACCGATTTCCAGGTGTTCCGGGTTTTCCGAAAGCGCCCAGCGCACGATGCAGATCTGCCAGTCGGCGACGTTTTCGGTCCGCAGTGCCACGATGTCGCCCGGCGTCACCCGGTTGGTCTTCCCGGTGACATGCATCAGCGCGTAACCATCCGGGCTCTCGTTGGTGACCATCCAGCTCGTCAGTTCGCCTGCCTGTGTTTCGTCGTCGTGGAAAAGCTGCCAGAGCGCCTGCAGCCCGATACAGAGGACGGCCCGGTAGTTTTGCCGGCGGCGGGTGAAGCGGCGCTTGCCGGAATGCCCCCAATACAGCGCCAGTCGGCGCAGGATGCCCTGTACCGAGGGGGCGATGAAATCGTCCGGAAGATCGATATCCCGAGGTGCAGCCCCGGCGTCGAGGGCAGCGACCTGTTCCTCGGCCAGTTGAGCGATCCGTTCGCAATTCAGGCACATCGCGCCCGCCGGTGGCGGCCTGCGTGCGGCAGCGACGGGTGGCTGGTCGCGTTCCGGGTCGATATGGAAGATGCCGGCCTCGCTCATTCCCTCCGTCGCCGCGATCAGGTTGACGCGGGAACCGAAACGCTGGATGTAATCGACGACCAGATCGATTTCCCGCGAAGTGAATGATGCTGGTTGTGCACTGGCGAGCAGCAGCGCCCGCTGGTACACCTCCCGCGGTGAGCTGCCGGCGCCGCGCGCCGGCTGTTCCGTGACGCCGGCTTCGTTCGCCATGCGGTAGGCGCGGTGCATCAGCAACCAGACGCCGGGTGTGGCTGGAGACGCCGAGTAATTGCTGATCAGCAGATGGCTGGAAAGCGCGTCGAGGGCGCGCCAGAGCGTCAGTTCGGGCGGGCGGCGCAAGCCCTTGATGAGATGTGCGTCAAGGTCGCCAAAAGTGTTCAGGTAGTCCTCGGCGACCATCAGCAGCACATCCTGCATGCCGCGGACGGTTTGCCGCGTTTTGCGCGAGAGCGGCAGGGAAACGCCCGTCAGGTCGGGAATCAGGCGCTGCACGGTCCCATGGGCGCGGGTGTAGAGCAGGTCGAGTACCTTGTGGCGCTGGTGAGCGGCCGTGGCGGTTTCGCGCAATGCCGTCAGGTGCGCGTGCAAGGGCGCGAGCTCGTCCTCCGGATGGCGGGCGGCGGGGGTGGCCAGCCATTCAAGGATTGCCTTAAGGTCGATCAAGGCCAGCTCGTCTTCCTTAAGGGGTTGATTCTGTATGGTTTCTTCGGTTTCAGACATTTTGGTGGGCAACATTGTACCCCCCGCATTATAGTGACCGCCCCGTCCGGATGTCGTGCAGAAAATCACGAATCCTGCGCCGATGCGCCGGCGACGGAAAGCTTTCAACGCTGGCGTAACTAGGGGATTGTTTTGTCGTGGTTTCTTGCTATAATCTCCCCCTTTTTCTGAATCCGGAAGAGAACACAATGGTTGTGATTCGCCTGGCCCGTGGTGGCTCCAAGAAGCGTCCGTTCTACAACATCGTTGCTGCTGACTCGCGCAATCGCCGCGACGGCCGTTTCATCGAGCGCATCGGTTTCTACAATCCGGTGGCCTCGGGTGCCGAGCAGCCGCTGCGCATCGCGACGGATCGCCTGGCCCACTGGCAGCAGAACGGTGCCCAGCTGTCGCCGACGGTTGCCCGTCTGGTCAAGCAGGCCGCCAAGGCTGCCGCCTAAGTTTTTCCCTTGACCGGCAGCGCCTTCATCGTCCTCGGCAAGATTGTCGGGGCCTACGGGGTGCAGGGCTGGGTCAGGGTGCATCCCTTCGCCGACGATCCGTCCTCTTGGGGGCGGATGAAGGCGTGGCAACTGGGCCGTGAGGATGAAGCGCCGGAAACTTGGCGTGAAGTCGTGCCGGTGCGCAGCAAGCTGCAATCCGATGGCTTGCTGGTCCAGCTGGAAGGTGTCACCGACCGCACTGCGGCGGAAGCACTGAAGGGATCGCTGGTCGGTGCAGCGCGTGAAGCGCTGCCGGCGACCGGCAAGGACGAGTACTACTGGGCCGATCTGATCGGCCTCGACGTGGTGAATGGTCGTGACGAACGGCTCGGCTCGGTGAAGGAACTGATCGAGTCCGCTGCCAGTGATGTGCTGGTGGTCGCGGCCGACGACGGTACGGAAAGGCTGCTGCCCTTCGTCAGTGCCGTCGTGCTCGATGTGGATGTCGCCGCAAGGCGAATCCGCGTTGAATGGGAAGCTGACTGGTGACGCTGCAGATCGATGCCGTGACCATCTTCCCGGAGATGTTCGCGGCGCTGACCGATTGCGGTGTGACGCGGCGTGCACTGGAAGACGGCATCTGGTCGATCGGGTTCGAGAATCCGCGCGATCATGTGACGAACAATTACCGGACGGTGGACGACCGGCCCTACGGCGGCGGCCCCGGCATGGTGATGTTGCCCGAACCGCTGGAAGCTGCGATTGGTGCGGCGAAGGCGAGGCAGCGCGAGGCAGGTGTGGCGGCAAGCCGCGTCATCTACCTCTCGCCGCAGGGCCAACCGCTCTCGCATGAGCGGGTGATGCAGATGGTGACGGCGGACGAGGGCTTGATCCTCCTCTGCGGGCGCTACGAAGGAATTGACGAGCGGCTGATCGGGCGCTGTGTCGATGAGGAAATCTCGATCGGGGATTTCGTCCTCTCCGGAGGCGAGATTCCGGCGATGGCGCTGATCGATGCCGTCGTCAGGCAGTTGCCGGGTGTGCTCAATGATGCGCAGTCGGCGGTAGAGGATTCGTTCGTGTCGGGCCTGCTGGATTGCCCGCACTACACGCGGCCCGAGGAATACGATGGTACGCGGGTGCCGGAAGTGCTGCTTTCCGGTCACCACGAGAAGATTCGTCGCTGGCGGCTGAAACAGTCGCTGGGTCGAACCTGGCAGCGGCGCCCGGAGTTGTTGGCCGGACGCAAGCTGTCGAAAGAGGAAACGCAACTCCTGGCGGAATATAAATCCGAACTGGAGCAATGCGGTCAGGAAAACTTAGGAGCTTAAAAATGAATCTGATTCAGCAACTCGAGCAGGAAGAAATTGCCCGTCTCGGCAAGACCGTTCCCGAATTCGCACCGGGCGACACCGTCATCGTCCAGGTGAAGGTCAAGGAAGGTAACCGTGAGCGTCTGCAGGCTTACGAAGGCGTCGTCATCGCCAAGCGCAACCGTGGCCTGAACTCGGGCTTTACCGTGCGCAAGATCTCGTCCGGTGAAGGCGTCGAGCGTACTTTCCAGACCTACTCCCCGCTGGTCGCCTCGATCGAAGTCAAGCGCCGCGGCGATGTCCGTCGCGCCAAGCTGTACTACCTCCGCGAGCGTTCCGGCAAGTCGGCCCGTATCAAGGAAAAGCTGGTCAGCAAGAAGGCCGAAGCGTAATCGCTCCTCGCTTCTTCGGACCCGACAAAAAAGGCGCCTCGGCGCCTTTTTTTGTCGGTGCAGCGCCGGTTGTCCGGCGCTGATCGTATCGGCAGAGGCTCAGTCTGCCCCGCAGAAGCCTGGACTGCGATTCTTGTCGCGCTCGATCAGCCCATAGGCCGAGTGGTTGTGGATCGACTCGAAATTTTCCGATTCGACCACGTAGGCCGAGATGCGCTTCTCGGCATTCAGGCGGGCGGCAACGTCGCGCACCATGTCCTCGACGAATTTCGGGTTGTCGTAGGCGCGCTCGGTGACGTACTTCTCGTCCGGGCGCTTCAAGAGCCCGAACAGTTCACACGAGGCTTCGGCTTCCACCAGTGAAATGAGTTCTTCCAGCCACATGTGCTCGTCCAGCCGTGCCGTGACGGTGACGTGCGAGCGCTGGTTGTGCGCGCCGTACTCGGAAATCTTCTTCGAGCACGGGCACAGGCTGGTGACGGGCACCACGACCTTGACCGTCGACACCACTTCACCGCTGCAGATGTCGCCGATGAAGGTGACGTCATAGTCCATCAGGCTCTGTACGCCGGAGACCGGGGCGGCCTTGTTCACAAAATACGGGAAATTCATCTCGATGTGGCCACTCTCGGCCTCGAGACGTTCGACCATCGAGGACAGCATCGCAGGGAAATTCTCGACCGAGATCTCGCGCTCGTGGCCGTTGAGGATCTCGACGAAGCGCGACATGTGCGTGCCCTTGAAGTTATGCGGCAGGCTGACGTACATGTTGAAGACGGCGATGGTGTGCTGCACGCCGCCGGTCTTGTCCTGAACCTTGACCGGGTGGCGGATGGCCTTGATGCCGACCTTGTTGATCGCGATCTGGCGCGTATCGGCCGAACCCTGGACGTCTTCCATGGCGGCGGGGGCTTGCGGTGCGTTCATTGCGGTTCTCTGTGGCCGTTCGTTATTGTTGCGCCTGCTGGCGGGCCCGGATGGCGCGGTCGATGCCGTCGCCGTCTAGACCCAGTTCGGCCAGCAGCCGTGCGTGGTCGCCGTGATCGATGAAGCGGTCGGGAAGGCCGAGGCGGAGATGTGCCACCTTGATGCCGGATTCCTCCAGCACGCGCGCCACCTCCGATCCGGCGCCGCCGATCAGGGCATTCTCTTCGACGCTGACGAGCAGGGAATGTTCCCCGGCCAGCTGCAAAATCAGTTCGCGATCGATCGGCTTGACGAAGCGCATGTTGGCTACCGTCGCATCGAGTACGTTGCCTGCCGCCAGTGCCGGCGTCAGCATGCTGCCAAAGGCGAGGATGGCGACGTCTTTGCCCTGGCGCCGGATTTCGCCCTTGCCAACCGGCAGCGTCGCGAGATCGGTGCCCGGCACCGCGCCCATGCCGGCACCGCGCGGGTAGCGCACCGCGCTCGGCACATCGAGCGTCATCGCCGTCGATAGCAGCTTGCGGCATTCGGCCTCGTCGGCCGGCGCCATGACGACCATGTTCGGAATGCAGGTCAGGTACGAGATGTCGAAGGTGCCGTGATGTGTCGGGCCGTCGGCGCCGACGAGACCGCCGCGGTCGATGGCGAACACCACCGGCAGGTTCTGCAGCGCCACGTCGTGCACCAGCTGGTCGTAGGCGCGCTGCAGGAAGGTCGAGTAGATCGCCACGACCGGCTTCAGGCCCTCGCAGGCGAGCCCCGCCGCGAAAGTGACGGCATGCTGCTCGGCGATGCCGACATCGTAGTAGCGATCGGCGAACTGCTCGGCGAAGCGCACCATGCCCGAGCCTTCGCGCATGGCCGGCGTGATGCCGACGAGGCGCGGATCGGCCGCGGCCATGTCGCACAGCCAGTCGCCGAAAACCTGCGTGTAGGTCAGCTTCGGTGCCGCCGCCGGCGGCAGGATGCCGATGTCCGGCGCGAACTTGCCGACGCCGTGGTAGAGGATAGGATCGGCCTCGGCCTGCTTGTAGCCCTGCCCCTTCTTGGTGATCACGTGCAGGAACTGCGGTCCCTTCAGGTCGCGCAGGTTCTGCAGCGTCGGGATCAGCGAGTCGAGATCGTGGCCGTCGATCGGGCCGATGTAGTTGAAGCCGAATTCCTCGAACAGCGTGCCCGGCGTCAGCATGCCCTTGACGTGCTCCTCGACGCGGTTGGCGAACTCGAGCAGCGGCGGTGCCACGCCGAGCACCTTCTCGCCGGCGCGGCGCGCGGCATTGAAGGTGCGGCCGGAGAAGAGGCGTGCGAGATACTTGTTCAGCGCCCCGACCGGCGGCGAGATCGACATGTCGTTGTCGTTGAGGATGACGAGCAGGTCGGCATCGGCGACGCCGGCGTTGTTCAGGGCCTCGAAGGCCATTCCGGCCGACATCGCGCCGTCACCGATGATGGCGACGACCTTGCGCTGTTCCCCCTTCTGCTTGGCGGCGAGTGCCATGCCGAGTGCGGCCGAGATCGACGTCGAGGAGTGGCCGACGCCGAAGGTGTCGTACTCGCTCTCGCTGCGTTTGGGAAAGCCGGACAGTCCATCGTGCATGCGCAGCGTGTCCATGCGCTCGCGGCGGCCGGTGAGGATCTTGTGCGCGTAGGTCTGGTGGCCGACGTCCCACACCAGCCGGTCGGCCGGCGTGTTGAAGACGTAATGCAGCGCCACCGTAAGCTCGATGGTGCCCAGGTTCGACGAGAAGTGGCCGCCGGTCTGCGAAACCGATTCGACGAGGAAGCTACGCAGTTCGTCGGTCAGTTGCGGGAGATCGCGCCGATCGAGCCTGCGCAGGTCAGCCGGTGACGCAATGCCGGGAAGCAGCGGCGTGGGTCGGGAGTCGCTCATGGGGACGTCTTCTAGAATTTCCGGTGGGCGATGAAGGCCGCGAGTTCAGCCAGGCGCTGGCTGCGCGTGCCGAACGGCTTCAGGCTGTTCAGTGCGTCGGCCTCAAGCTCACCCGCGAAGCGGCGTGCACCTTCGAGGCCGAGCAGGCTGACGTAGGTCGGCTTGTCGGCGGCGGCATCCTTACCGGCCGTCTTGCCGAGCGTGGCCGTGCTGGCCGTGCAATCGAGGATGTCGTCGACCACCTGGAACAGGAGGCCGGCGCGTTTGGCGAAGCGATCGAGTGCGGCACGTTCGTCATCCGGCATGGCATCGCCGCAGAGGGCGCCGAGCAGGATGGCCGCGCGGATCAGGGCGCCGGTCTTCAGGGCATGCATCAGCTCGAGTTCAGGCTGGGTCAGCGGCTTGCCGACCGAGTCGAGGTCGATCGCCTGGCCGCCGGCCATGCCGCAGGAGCCGGAAGCCACGGCGAGGACACGCACCATCTCGACCTGGCGTGCCGGTGCCAGATTTTTCTGACGGGCGAGGATTTCGAAGGCCAGCGTCTGCAGACTGTCGCCGACCAGCAGTGCGGTCGGTTCGTCGAATTCGACGTGGCAGGTCGGGCGGCCGCGGCGCAGCACGTCGTCGTCCATGCACGGCAGGTCGTCGTGCACCAGCGAATAGACGTGGATGCATTCGACCGCACAGGCCGCGGTGTCCAGGGCTTCCGGCGTGGCACCGGTGATCTCGCCGGCGGCAAAGGCCAGCAGCGGCCGCACGCGCTTGCCGCCGCCCAGCGTGCTGTAACGCATCGCCTGATGCAGGCGGGCAGGGATCGATTCCGCAGCGGGCAGGGCGCGCGACAGCGCGGTTTCGACCCGCGCCTGGACGTCGCTCATCCAGTTGGAGAAATTCTGGCTCAAGGCTGTTCTCCGCCGTCCAGCGGGCGCAGGATGCCGTTGTCGAGCACGCGCACCTTTTCCTCGGCGTCGGCCAGTTGCCGCTGGCAGTGCTGCAGCAGTTCGACACCACGCCGGTAGGCGCTCAAGGATTCCTCCAGCGGCAGCTGGCCGGCTTCCATCGCGGCGACGAGTTTTTCCAGCTCGGCGAGCGCCGCTTCGAACTTCAGTTCGGCAACGCCGGGCGCGGGCGTGGAAGGGGATGAAACTGCTGTTTTTGCCATGGGGCGGGAGTCTGGCACAGGGCTGTGCGCAAAAGTCGAAGAAAACCCCGAAAAATACCGTAAATAGGGGCTTTTGGTCAAATTGGCCGGCGCGGTACAATACCCGTTTTGGTCTCTGGCCTTTGTCTTTCAGGAGGCGTGGAATGTCCGACATCGCATCGGCCGCAAAACTTGCCCCGGCGGCTTCCCAGCTGCCGGTCAACTGGTACTTCGACGAGAAGCTCTTCGAAATGGAGAAGAAGCTCATCTTCGATGCCGGGCCGGGCTATGCGGGTCACGAGCTGATGGTGCCGGAACTGGGCAACTATCGTACTCAGGAATGGCTGGATCACGCGCGCATGCTGGTCAGGAACGACGATGCCGTCTGGCGCATGTCGAACGTCTGCCGTCATCGCCAGGCGATCATGCTGCAGGGTAGCGGCACCATCGACCGCACCGTGGTCTGCCCGATCCATCGCTGGACCTACGACCGCCAGGGCGAACTGATCGGTGCGCCGCACTTTCCGCAGAATCCCTGCCTGCACCTCGACAAGCAGAAGCTCGAGCGCTGGAACGGCCTGCTCTTCGCCGGCCCGCGTTCGCCCAACGCCGATCTCGGCGGCATGGCCATCGCCGGCGATTTCGACTTCTCCGGCTACAAGCTCGACAAGGTCGAGATCCACGAGTGCAACTACAACTGGAAGACTTTCATCGAGGTCTATCTCGAGGACTACCACGTCGCCCCGTATCACCCCGGCCTCGGCAACTTCGTCACCTGCGATGATCTCACCTGGCAGTTCGGCGACTGGTACTCGGTGCAGCGCGTCGGCATCACGACGCTGCAGAAATCAGGCTCGAAGACCTACGAACGCTGGCAGCAGGCGGTGCGCGACTACTACGGCGAGGACAAGCCGAAGCAGGGCGCGGTGTGGCTCACCTACTACCCGAACATCATGGTCGAGTGGTATCCGCACGTGCTGGTCGTGTCGACGCTGATCCCGCGTGATGTCGACAAGACCACCAACGTCGTCGAGTTCTACTACCCGGAGGACATCGCCCTCTTCGAGCGCGAGTTCGTCGAGGCCGAGCAGGCTGCCTACATGGAAACGGCGATCGAGGACGACGACATCGGCGAGCGCATGGATCGCGGCCGCCTGGCGCTGCTGAAGGAAGGGCGCAACGAGGTCGGTCCCTACCAGTCGCCGATGGAAGACGGCATGCAGCACTTCCATGAGTTTTATCGCCGCATCATGGGCGAACACCTGCGCTAGCTTGCGACGCTTCGATACGGCGGCATTGCCGCCTACTCAGCGCGAACGGTCGTGGGGTGCTCTGTGCATCCCGGGTGGCGTGCAGCGCGTATCGAACGACCTTATTCATTGAATCGCATGCAATCCCTGTGGATGGTCGCCGCCAGCTTTCTCTTCGCGTGCATGGGCGTGTGCGTGAAGCTGGCGGCCGACACCTTCTCGGCGCCGGAAATCGTCTTCTACCGCAGTGCCATCTCGCTGGTGCTGATGTTCGGGCTGATGCGTCTGCACGGCATCCGTTTCGCCACCGGGCAGATCCGTCATCAGGTCTTCCGCGGGGCCAGCGGCTTCGTCTCGCTGCTGCTCTATTTCTACGCCATCGCCATGCTGCCGCTGGCGACGGCGGTGACGCTGAACTACACCTCGCCGATTTTTCTGGCCCTCTACTTCGCGGCCTTTGCCGGCATGCGCCTGCGTGCCGGCATGATCGTCGCGCTGGTCATCGGCTTCGCCGGCGTCATCGTCCTCCTGCGGCCGACGCTGCAGTCGGACCAACTGCTCGGCGGCCTGATCGCGCTCGCGTCGGGCATCATCTCCGGGCTGGCCTATTTCAACGTGCGCGAGCTGGGTGCCCGCGGCGAGCCGGAAGCGCGCACCGTGTTCTACTTCTCGCTCTTCGCCACGCTGTGCAGTGCTGCCTGGATGCTGCTCTACGAATTCCATCCGGTCGACCTGCGCGGCGGCCTGCTGCTCTTCGGCGTCGGCGCCCTCGCCACGCTGGCACAGCTCTGCATGACGCGGGCCTACAAGCGTGGCAAGCCGATCGTCGCCGCCAGCCTGGCCTACACCGCGATCGTTTTCGCCAGCCTGTTCGGCATGCTGATCTGGAACGAGATGCTGTCTGCCGGTGCCTGGCTCGGGATCGGCCTGATCGTTGCCAGCGGCATCGCGGCTTCCCGCTTTTCGCGCGCTGAATCCGTCACCATCGCTGCCGAACAGGATTAAACTGGACGCAGTAAAGCAGCATCACCACAACCAAATCACGGAGTCCTGCAATGATCGTCACCGACCACCAACCGAAACGTGTCAACGTCACTGTCTTCGGCGAATTTTCACTGGCCGATTACAAGGAGTTCGAGGAACTGGTCAATTTCAAGGTGAAATTCGAAGGGCCGGTCGACCTGTTCTTCGATCTGCGCCAGATGGGTGATTTCACGCTCGACGTGGCGTGGGAAGAGTTGAAGTTCTCGCGTTCGCACGCGCACAACTTCAACCGCATCGCCGTCATCACCGACAGCCAGTGGGTGACCTGGACGGCCTGGCTGTCGCAGATCTTCGTCGATGCCGAAATGAAGATTTTCAACGATGCCGGCGATGCCGCCGCCTGGCTGGACGGCGCGCCCTGATCCCATGGATTACACGACCCTCGTCGACGGCGCCACGCTGCAGCAGCATCTCGACGATCCTGCGTGGTGCGTCGTCGATCTGCGCCACCAGCTGGCGGACACCGCCTACGGCGAACGTGCCTACGCCGCCGCGCACATCCCCGGTGCCATCTTCCTGCACCTCGACCGCGATCTTTCCGGGCCGATGACCGGGAAAAACGGGCGGCATCCGCTGCCCGATCCCGAGCGCCTCAAGGCACGCCTTGGTGAGGTCGGCATCGGCAACGACACGCAGGTCGTGGTCTATGACGACGCGCAGGGCATGATCGCCGGCCGCCTGTGGTGGCTGCTGCGCTGGCTCGGGCATACCCGCGTCGCCTTCCTCGATGGCGGGTTCCCGCTCTGGCAGGCGGAGGGGCGGCCGCTCGACAACGCCATCCCCACGCGCGCACCGAAGCAGTTTGCCGGCACTCCCGATCCGGCGATGCTGGTCGACGCGGCAGCGCTGCTCGCCGGCCTCGACTCTCCGGAACTGTGCCTGATTGATGCCCGCGGCCCCGATCGCTTCCGTGGCGAAAACGAAACCATCGACCCCGTCGGCGGCCACATTCCCGGCGCGCGCAACCGCTTCTTCAAGGACAACCTCGAACCCGACGGCCGCTTCAAGCCCGCGGCGGTGCTGCGTGCTGAATATCTGGCCCTGATGGCCGGTGCGGCCCCGGCGCAGGTCGTCGCGCAATGTGGCTCCGGCGTTTCGGCCTGCCTCGACCTGCTCGCCATGGAGATCGCCGGCCTGCATGGTGCGCGCCTCTACGCAGGCTCGTGGAGCGAATGGTGCAGTGATCCGGCGCGCCCGGTGGCGCGCAAAGGAAGCATTGATTAAGCCCGTCACACCGGCGAAGGCCGGTGTCCAGTTCGTTGAATTTTCTGGATTCCGGCTCGAGCGAAGCCCGGCCTGTCCTGAGCCTGCCGAAGGGCCGGAATGACGAATATTGACTGATCAGCGAATCCCTAAGCGAATTCTTTCTGGAGGTGAAAATGCGTAACAAACTGATGTTGGCTGCAGTCCTCGGCCTCACCGCGACTGCCGTGCTCGCCGATCCGCCGGAGGGTAAGGGCAAGGGCAAGCACAAGAAGGGAGACTCCGCAGAATCGGCCACGGCGTCCACCACCAGCCTGGTCACCGCGGGCATCACGGCGGCGATTGCCCGCCAGTACGCCCTCGATTCCGGGGTCAAGAGCGGAAGCTACAAGCCGCTCCCGCCGGGAATCCAGAAAAATCTCGCACGCGGCAAGCCGTTGCCGCCGGGCATCGCCAAGAAGCACGCACCGTCCTCGATGCTGGGCCGTCTGCCGCAGCACCCCGGTTACGAATGGCAGATGGCGGGCACCGATCTGGTCCTCGTCCAGATCGGCACCGCGATCGTTGCCGACGTGCTGAAGGATGTTTTCCGTTAGATTGCCCCGGCAACTCGGGCCGGCTTTTGCTATCGTTGAATGACTCACCAGGTTTTCCGGAGGTCCTCATGTCGCGTCTATTGATCCTTCTGCTTTCGCTGTGCTGCGTGTCCGGTAGCGCCCTGGCGCAGGGCAAGAGTGGTTCGCACGGCGGCGGCCCCCCGTCATCCGTGCCGGCTGCAACGCCTGCGCCGGCTTCACCACCGAGCGGTGGTTCCGGTGGCGGTGGCGCGCCATCCACGGGGAGCTCAGTCAGCACACTGCCGGCGTCTGCGCCCACCCCGAGCATCGCCGGTTCCGGTGGTGCGCCGACAGCAACAACGCTGCCTGCCCTGCCTGCGCTGCCCTCCGGCAGCGGCCTGCCGGCGAGCCCCGCGCTGGTGCCGCCGTCTCCCGGCTCGGCTGCAGATTGCGCGCGCGACAGCCGCGGCATGGCCAAGGCCGGCGAATCCGGCAAGTGTCAGTGAGGCACTGAGCGGCGGGGCGCTTGCCCCGCCCGCAGCCTTCAGTTCAGTTCCGGCAGCAGGTGCTGCGTCCACAGGCTTTCAGCGAAGCGGCTGCGGAAGAAACCGAAGTGCCCGATCCGCTTCACGCCTAGGTCGCGTGGGGCAATGCGCTTCATCGTGCGTCGGGCGTTCGTGTAGAACCCGTGCAGCGATTCGGTATTCTTCACCGACATGAACTCGTCGTCGGTGAAGGAGAACGAGACGATCGGCGCCTTCACCGAGGCGTACTGCCGGCGCACCGGTTCGCCCTCGACCCCGACCGCGTAGTCGGGGTGCCGGCACCAGCGCTGCCACTGCCTCATCACCCCGCGCGGCAGGTCGCCGACCTTCTTCAGTTTCCGGCCCGGGAAATAGCCGAACAGCGGCAGCACCACCGGCACCACGAAATACCACAGCCACCACACATAGATGCGCAGCGACCAGGTGTTCTGCAGCCAGTAGCCGCTGCCGGAGCCGACCGTGATCGCCTTCTGCACGCGCGCGTGCTGCGGGAAGAAGGCGAGGATCTGGCCTCCCAGGCTGTGGCCGATCCAGTACAGCGGCACCTCGGGAAAGCGCTGCGTCAGCGCGTCGGCAGCCGCCGTGCAGTCGAGTTTCGCCCAGTCGAAAATGTCGGCCTCGAAGCCGCGCAGGCTGCCGTGGCGCGAGTGGCCCATGCCGCGGTAATCGAAGGTCGCCACGGCATAGCCGTGCAGGGCGAGCCAGTTGGCAAAGTCGGCGTAGTACTCCTGGCTGACGCCCATGGCCGGCACGATCAGCACGGCGCCCCGCGGCACCGGGTAGTCTGTGCCCGGTGTGTAGAAGCGCGCAGCCAGCGCATGGCCATCGGCGGCGTGGATGGTTTCCGGTTTCGGGTGTTTCATCTTGGGTCTCCTTTTGGGGACCGCTCATGGTTCGATACGCCCGCACTGCGGGCTACTCACCACGAACGGTGTTGTTGTCCTGCGCAGGTCCTGGCTTTTGCCCGTGGTTCGGTGACCCGCGCTGCGGGTTACTCGCCACGAACGGCCTTGTCGTCCTGCGCGGGCCCTGGCTTTTGCTCGCGGTTCGATGTACCTGCGCTGCGGGCTACTCACCACGAACGGCTTTGCTTTCCTGCGCCAATCCTGGCCTTCGCTCGTAGTTCGATGTGCCCGCACTACTGGCCGCCTGCCACGAATCGCATTTTGTCCTGCAACTGCCTCAAGCTCCGTTCGTGGTGAGTAGCCTGCGTAGCAGGCGTATCGAACCATGAGCGGACGTCAGTGTTATCTCCCTTGCGGCTTGTGCAACAGCATGTTCACTGCGGCAGCGGCCAGCGCGTCCACCGACAGGTTGCCGTCGCTGCGATACCAGTGGCTGCTCCAGTTGAGCATGCCGAAGAGCAGCAGGCGTACCGGTGGCGCTGCAGAGGCGAGCTTGCCGGCCTCGGCGAGTTCGTCGAGCGTCTGCTGCCAGGGCACCTGATAACGGTCGAAGGCGTCGGCGATCTCGCTGCGGGCCTGGTCGTCGAGGGCGCGCGTTTCGCTCACCAGCAGCGGCGAGCGGCAGTCGCCTTCGAGCAGCGTGCCGAGGTGCGTGCGTACCAGCACGCGCAGTCGTTGCTCGGGGTCGGCAATGCCCTCGATCGCCGCCGCCAGGCGCTCCCGTCCGGCGTCCAGCCCCTCGATCATCGCTGCCTTGAGCAGCGCCTGCTTGCTGCGGAAATGGTAGAACGGGCTGCCCGAGCGCATGCCGACGGCCTCGGCGATATCGCGCGTGGTCGTCGCGTCGAAACCCTTCTCGACGAACAGCTTCGCTGCCGCGCGCAGCAGCTCGGCGCGGCGGTTGGGTTCGAGGCCGGTGTCGGTCTTTCGACGTGGCATCAATAGGCCTCCGGTTGGTTCGTCACCCCGGCGAAAGCCGGGGTCCAGGGACCGCCTGTTGGGGACGGCCGGGGCCGCACTGGATCCCGGCTTTCGCCGGGATGACACGTCGGGGGAGTGCTGTACGCTTTCACGTCTATAGCGCCGCGGCGACGCGCGTGCCCTGGTCGATGGCGCGCTTGGCATCGAGTTCGGCGGCGAGGTCGGCGCCGCCGATCAGCGTCACCGGAATGCCGGCCGCTTCGAGCGGCGCCTTCAGTTCGCGGCGCGATTCCTGTCCCGCGCAGACGACGATGGTATCCACCGGCAGCGTCTTCGCCTCGCCGCCGACCGTGATGTGCAGGCCGGCCTCGTCGATGCGCTCGTAGTTCACGCCGGGGATCATCGTCACGCCGCGCTTCTTCAGCAGCGTGCGGCGGATCCAGCCGGTGGTCTTGGCCAGCCCGTCGCCAACCTTCGATTCCTTGCGCTGCAGCAGGTACACCTTGCGCGGCGCCTTCTCGTCGACGGCCGGCTTGAGTCCGCCGCGGCTGGCGTAAGTCGGGTCGATGCCCCACTCGCTGTTGAAGCGCTCACTCTCGCTGCGCTCGTCGTGGGAATGCGTCAGGAACTCGCCGACATCGAAGCCGATGCCGCCGGCGCCGATGATCGCCACCGATTTTCCCGCCACCTTGCGGCCCTCGATGATGTCGAGATAGCTCGCCACCTTGTCCGACTCAATACCGGGGATCGGTGGCTTGCGCGGGCTGATGCCGGTGGCGAGCACGACATGGTCGAAGCCCTCGGCCTTCAGCGCATCGCTCTCGGCACGCGTGTTCAGGCGCAGCTTCACGCCGCTCGTTTCGATACGCTTGCCGAAGTAGCGCAGCGTCTCGTTGAAATCCTCCTTGCCGGGGATCTGCTTGGCGATGTTGAACTGGCCGCCGATGCGGTCGGCAGCATCGAACAGCGTCACGTCGTGGCCGCGCTCGGCGGCGGTCGTCGCGCAGGCCATGCCGGCCGGGCCGGCACCGACGACGGCGACCTTCTTCGGGAACTCCGCCTTCGTGATCGACAAGGTCGTCTCGTGGCAGGCACGCGGATTGACGAGGCAGGAGGTCAGCTTGCCGTTGAAGATATGGTCGAGGCAGGCCTGGTTGCAGGCGATGCAGGTGTTGATCTCGTCCGCCTTGTTGGCCGCCGCCTTGTTCACGAAGAAGGGGTCGGCGAGGAAGGGGCGCGCCATCGACACCATGTCGGCGCAGCCGGTGGCGAGCACGTCCTCGGCCACTTCCGGCGTGTTGATGCGGTTGGTGGTGATCAGCGGGATCTTCACCGCGCCCTTGAGGCGCTTCGTCACCCAGGCGAAGGCCGCGCGCGGCACCATCGTCGCGATGGTCGGGATGCGCGCCTCGTGCCAGCCGATGCCGGTGTTGATGATGGTGGCGCCGGCGGCCTCGATCGCCTTCGCGAGCTGCACCACTTCCTCCCAGCTGCTGCCGCCTTCGACCAGATCGAGCATCGAGAGGCGGAAGATGATGATGAAGTTCGGGCCCACCTTCGCGCGCGTCGCCTTCACGATCTCCACCGCCAGCCGGATGCGGTTCTCGAACGGGCCACCCCACTGGTCGGTGCGCTGGTTGGTCTGCGGCGCGATGAACTGGTTGATCAGGTAACCCTCGGAACCCATGATCTCGACGCCGTCGTAGCCAGCCTTCTGCGCCAGCCGCGCACAGCGCGCGTAGTCGCCGATGGTCTTGCGGATGCCCCACTGCGTCAGCGCGCGCGGCGTGAAGCGGTTGATCGGCGCGCGCAGCTTCGAGGCCGAGACGCACAGCGGGTGGTAGCCGTAGCGGCCGGTGTGCAGGATCTGCAGCGCGATCTTGCCGCCTTCCTTGTGCACGGCCTCGGTGATGAGGCGATGCTTGCCCACCTGCCAGGGGAAGGAGAGCTGCGAACCGAAGTGATAGACGCGGCCCGCGAGGTTCGGCGAAAAACCGCCGGTCACGATCAGCCCGGCGCCGCCACGGGCGCGCTCGGCGTAAAAGGCCGCCATGCGTTCGAAGCCGTTTTTCTCCTCTTCCAGCCCGGTGTGCATCGAGCCCATCAGCGTGCGGTTCTTCAGCGTCGTGAAGCCGAGGTCGAGCGGGGCGAGCAGGTGCGGGTAGGGCGTGGTCTGGTTCGGTGTGGTCATGGGCAGGTCTCCGGAAGCTTTGATTAATTATTAAGCAAGCAAGCGCTTGGTTATTGTTCCGGAAAGCGGGCGGGAATGCAAGTGGCTGTTTTGGCGTGCTTCGGCACGCTTGTGCGATTTACGGCGCTCAGGAACTTATCGCCGCCGGCGGACTCCCTTTCCACGAGAGCCAGCCTCGCGGCTGGAGCAGTTGGAGCAATTAGGGAGCGCACATGAACACACCGCAAATTCCGGCGGACCACCCGCCAACGCTGCTCGTTGCCACCCGCAAGGGCGCCTGGCTGTTCCATGCCGATGCCGACCGCCGCTACTGGCGCGTCGATGGCCCGCACTTTCTCGGCCACATCATCAACCACCTCGTGCTCGACCCGCGCGACGGGCGCACCCTGCTCGCCGCCGCAAAAACCGGCCACCTCGGGCCGACCATCTTCCGCTCCACCGACCTCGGCGAAACCTGGGAGGAAGCCGCCAGACCGCCCGCCTTCGGCCCGGCGCAGAACGGCCTCGATGCGCGCAGCGTCGACCACAGCTTCTGGCTGACGCCGGCGCATGCCAGCGAGCCGGATGTCTGGTACGCCGGCACCTCGCCGCAGGGGCTGTTCCGTTCCGCAGACGGCGGCCGGACCTGGGCGCCGTTCTCCTGCATCAACGACGACCCGCAATACCGCGAGTGGTTCGGCACCGTGCAGGACGGCACGCCGGATGGCCCCAAGCTGCACTCGATCATCGTCGACCCGCGCGATCCGAAGCACCTCTATTTCGCGATGTCCGGCGGCGGCGTGCATGAATCGCTCGACGGCGGCGACAGCTTCGCGCCGCTGGTCGAGGGCATGGAAGTCGTCACCGGCTTCGATGCCGGCAACGTCGCCTTCCACGACCCGCATTGCGTGCGGATGTGCCCGAGTAATCCCGATCGGCTCTACCAGCAGAACCACTGCGGCATCTACCGGCTCGACCGCCCCGGGCGGCAGTGGCAGCGCATCGGCCGCAACATGCCGGCCGAGGTGGGCGACATCGGCTTCAACATGGTCGTGCACCCGCGTGACGACCGCACGCTGTGGGTGTTCCCGATGGATGGCTCCGATGTCTGGCCGCGCGTCAGCCCCGGCGGGCGCCCCGCCGTCTACGTGAGCCACGATGGCGGAGAAAGCTGGCAGCGTCAGGACAAGGGCCTGCCGCACAGCCAGGCGTGGTGGACCGTCAAGCGGCAGGCGATGACGGCCGACGCGAGCAGCGAAGTCGGCCTCTATTTCGGCACCACCAGCGGCGAGCTGTGGCACAGCCGCGACGAAGGCAACAGCTGGCATTGCCTGGCCCGCCACCTGCCGGAAATCTACGCCGTCGAAGCGGCCTGGCCGCGCTGAGCAGGAAGCGCGATGCGCGTGCTGATCCCGAGCGCCCTGCAGTCCTACAGTGGGCAGCAATGGGTCGAGGCCAGCGGGGCAACGCTGGCTGCGGCGCTCGATGACCTCGAGCGCCAGTTTCCCGGCATCTGCTTCCGCATGATCGACGAGCACGGCCGCATCCGTCGCCACATCCGCTTCTTCGTCGCCGGCGAAGCCGTGCACGATCTTGCCGCGCCGCTACAGGCCGACGGCGAGTTGTGCATCGTGCAGGCGCTGAGCGGCGGCTAGGCTGCGCTGGCCGCGGCCTCATTCTCCGGCAGCAGGATTTCCACCTCGCCGAAGGTGCGCGCCGGCAGCCGGCCATCGCGCAGCCAGCCCAGCGGAATCTGCCACAGGCTGTGCTCGAAACGGCTGTGGAAGAAGGCGAAATGCCCGACCTCGCGCTCGCCGATCGCGTCCGGCCGCAGATGCAGGTGGGTGCGCCGGCTGTGGCGGAAATAGCCGAGCAGGCGGCGGATCGCCGACGGCGTGCCGAACTCGTCGTCGGCGAGGCTCACTGCCAGCGTATCACCGCGCATGGCTGCAAAGCGCTCAAGCAATGCCTTGCGCGCCGCCGGTGACAGGCGCCGCGCCCAGTTCTCCTCGAAGCGCGGGTGCGGTGCCGTCCAGTCGCGCACCACGCCGCGCGGCGTATCTTCCAGCCAGCCCAAGCGGCTGCCGGGGAAATAGCCGCACACCGCCGTCAGCGCCGGCATGAAGAGGTGCCACTTGAAGAACATGCGCCCCTGCTTGTGGCCCACGTAGTCGCGCCAGTAGGCATACTGCGCGCCCATCGAGAACACCCGCGAAATGCGATGGCTGGACGCCGCCAGCCCGATCAGGAAACCGCCGACGCTGTGCGCCGCCACCTGGATCGGCTGGCCGGGAAAATACGCCGCCGCATACTGCAGTGCCGCCTCGCAATCGAGCTGCCCCCATTCGAGCCAGCTCGCCTCGAACCCGCGCAGGCTCGCCGGTCGAGATTCGCCGATGCCGCGGTAGTCGTAGGTCAGCACATCGAAGCCATGCGCATGCAGGAAGGCGGCAAAGCGGCTGTAGTAGCGGCAGCGCACCGACGTGGCGGCGTTGATCAGCACGACCGGGCGCGTCGTATCCGCCTGCGCGTGACGCCAGACGAATCCCTTCAGCGGATAGCCGTCTGCAGCGGCAAAGGTGATGGGCAGCGGGGTGGGGTGGGTCATGATCCTGCAGTGGCATCCGGCATGTTGTTCGATGTCTGAAGCTTATGGGGAGCGGGCTGGTCGCCGCAAACGAAAGTTCGGCATGTGGGGTATGCGGGGAGGGAATGGTGGAGGGCTGCAAATCGGCCAATGCAGTCGTTGAGTTCGCCGTTACGTCCGCGTTGCGGCGGACAGCAGCCCAAGGCAGTACAGATTCGCTGAGTGGCAGCCATACGGGAGCCTCGCGTCATCGACGTTTCGTAGACCCATAACTTCCAGGAAGCATTGCCCGAGAATCCAATAGGTCTGTTTTTTTTCGCTTGCTTTTCTTCTTTGTGGACTTCGTTGTCTTGGCTGCTGGCAAATTGACCAAGCGCATTTTCGCAATTACCGCGTCCTTCGCTTCGACTCCTCCCTTGTCTATCAGCTCATTTAAGGCAGCAACTCGCGAAAAATACTCTCTGGCGTTTTTATAAAACTTGCTCACCATAATGATTGGTCCTCATGTAGCGAAGAGTGACCGAACCGGCAGTTACCGGACGTCCACGAGCGGTTGTGTCCTTCTGGAATCGCAACCGCCCCGCAGTCATTAGCGCTTTGGACTGGTCTGTCAGTTTAGACCTTGCGGCAATCAACCTTTCTTGATTGCTATTACCACAAATACTCTAGGTGTTTGGCCCGGGACGCGCAGGGTCACTTCATCATCAACGCAGGCACCAAGCAGCGCTTGTGCGAGAGGAGTATTAGCACCAATCAACCCTTGCTCGATATCGGTCCGTTTATGCGTGATGCCTACACTCACCGCATACTCATCGCTATAACCCTGCGGGCGGTACGTAACTAAGTCACCCTCTTCGACTTCAACCCTTGTGCTGCTCACTTTTTGTGGCGTCGTCCCTTCCGGAGCCCCCGTTTTCTGTTCTGGAGCAGTAGGCTCACCATCTATTGGTTCAAGCGGATTTTGCTCATCGACTTCGTATTCAGTCTTTTCCGTTCTTTGGAACGCCGTTACCTCGCGCAACTCCGTGTGGATGCTCTTGACTACACTGTCACCATTTGTGGGGTGTATATCCATCGCTTCTAAGCTTGCCAAAAGGTCTCGGACAACATCTTCTCGATGCATTACGAAAGTAGACGCGAAGCTTCGCCAGAATCGCCATCCCGCGCGTTCCAGAATGCGCTGACGCCTCATGTCGGCATCCCATTGTCCGGGGCCGTGGTAGCGATCACCGTCGCATTCGATAGCCAGTCGAGAATCGTTGTCGCCTTCGACAACCATATCAATTCGGAAGGAACCCACAGGTACCTGCGGGATAACTCGATAACCCCGCTCAGTCAACAAATCGAATACCTCACGTTCGAAGTCGGATTCGCACAGGTCTCGAAGGTTAGCCACTTCTTCCTGGTCTTGCAGGAACGGAGATTCGAAGTGCTGAAGCAACTTAATCCGGAGATGGTCTTTTTGACTCAGGTCGTCGAGTGAAACGCTGCGTACCAGGTACATTCGGTCTCGGGCTCGAGAGGCGGCCACATTGAAGCGCTGAGCAAACATTTCCGTACCCTGCGCGTGAGCCTGACCCGGCGAAACAATCATGGAAAGGAAGATAATGTCGCGCTCCTTTCCTTGGAAGGTTCTGGCGTCACCACAAGTGATTTTGTAGTGCGTCATGACCTGCTCGCCCAACTCATCGGTGAGCATCTTCATAATGTGCATAGCCTGCTCGCTACCGAGGAGTGAGACTACGCCGATGGTTCTGCCCGAATATGCCGGGTTCTCCGTAATTCGCCGAATTTCGTCCACGATGAAGCGAGCTTCTGGCTGATTGACATCTTTATTTCGATAGCCGTCAGTTACATGGACGTCAATCAACGGTGGATCCATGCGCTCTGACATTTTTGGCATGCGCAGGGGCCGCAATTCATGGTCGTAAAACTCTCGCTTCGAAAACTCGATGATGGGAGCCACACAGCGGAAATGCTCGCGGAGCATCACCGCGCTATTCGCGTAGACCACTTTGAACAGGTCATAGATTGATCGGTCCGGCGCCATCTGCGGCCTATATAAGGAGACTTGGCCAGGAAGGAATCGAGCCATTAGCGCTCGGATTTTCTCCTCTTCCATGCCAACGCCTTCGGGGGAGACTTGCTTATCATCCCCTACGATAAGTACCTTCTTGGCACGCAGCAATGCTGGCAATGCCGTCAAGTCTGACTGTGATGCCTCATCGACAATGACAAGGTCAAACACTCCCAATTGGGCAGGCAGGGATTCGCAGATGCGGTAGTGGGGCATAATCCAACACGGAACCGCGGCATTCGCGCCTTCTGCCGCCAGGCGAGCATCTTGCCGATATCGACCAGCCTTAATACCAGTGCCCTTGCCAATTTTCTTGATGGCGATGCGATAGGCTTCCAAGGCTTTAGTGACGATGTCTGTGGAGTTCTCCTTCAGCTTCAACCACGTGCGTTTTGTCACCGCGTCGCGGTATAGCTTGGCAAGGTCACTTTCAAGCGCAGAACGCTGGTCCGTCAAGCGCCGAAGCTCATGTCTTGCGTCGATGCTGTCGACGTAATTCACAAGCCGAGCCAAGCGCCATACTTCCTTCCAGTTATCCGGTAATAGGCTGTCATGGGGCCCCAGCGCTGGCTGCGCCTGTAACTGCTTCGCCCAATTGATACCACCTGAAAGGTCGATGTACTTCGTCACCTCCTGAACCGTACGCAGGTGAGGCGCTAGGGAGTGAATGCGTCGAAGCTCTTCCATCAAGCCCGACCAAAGCGTCTGGATTTCCGTGTCGGGATACTCAGAATTGCCCAACTGGCTGTTCATAAAATGCCATAGCTCGGCTGTTATAGCTCCTTCCTTGCCAGACAGGGCCTTGGAGAAACTCTCCTTGACCACCCAGGTATCAGCCAGTCGATGACGGGTCAAATGGTGTGCGAGGATGCTCTCAGCCTCAGCAAGAGAGACAAGCGTATATGGGGTAGCCGCGGCGTCAGACCATGTCGGCAGCAGCCGCTTGAATGTCTCGACAAGCTCCGTTTCTCCTACGAGGAAAGACTGTGCTTTATCGAAAAGGTCAATGGTGAGTCCTAACCCAGCGATTCTCTCTGGCTTGACGTCGAAATGCGGGAGTGACATTTCATCAGCCAACGTATTCCAACGCACAAGCAGCGCTTTGCAGGTCACCTGAAAGCTCAGCCATTTGCTAACGTGGCTCCAGTCGTCACGATTGGCTGGCGAGGCACCAACTACTTGAACGGAATCCAGGAGTTTTTTCTGCTCCCCCTTACCAAACAGACCTACCAAGCCGAAGGGTTTTTTATCTTGGGAAAGGTTTCGAACGGCCTCGACCAGTTCCGCGTGTGCCTCCATAGCCTCGGGGGTCGCCACCGGCTTTGCCAAGAACTGCTTACGGGCCTCCAAGGCAGCGAGAATATCTTTGCGCAAAACCAGGAAAAGGTCTCGAATCTCTTGGTTGCTCTGACGCAACGTACGCATTAGGCCAGTAATCCAAGGCTGCTGTGCGCTCTCCAGATCTTGCAATAGCGTACGTACAGCAGAGGTCTTTTCTGCAGCGAGCATAGCGACCTTGATGGTTTCCGGCGTCATGCTCGACAGAGAAGGAACGGACCCCATTGCTTCTTTCGACTTGAGCTCTGAAAGCATCGTCAAGTCATGGTGGACTTGAAGCAATCGCGCCGTCTCTGGAAAGTCAGCAATGTGCGGCAGCGCTTTGGCCAAATAGGCCAAATCGTTGCCTAGAGTCTGCCGTGCGGCTCGAAGCTCAATGATCGATTCGTTGGAAAACCGAGCGGCATACTCTTGGCTAATACCAATTGCGTCAGGGAACCAAACAATCTGGTCACGATTAACAGCGACCGCCTTGGCCGCCTCAACGGGCGTTAGCTCATCTTCCTCGATATTTATTTTTTCGAGGTTTCGCTTGGCCCAAACGGATATTTCCTTGTCTGTACGCGAGATTCTCCCGTGCAGAGAGTCAATTTGGCCTTCGATTTCCTCAATTTCTCGACGGTACATCGCCTTATCAATGCGGTGCAGCTCAGAAGCAATTTTGCTGATGGCGAATTCGAATTGCTTCATCCCCTCAGCTTCGCTGGTGAGAAGGCTCACAGCCAAAGGCTTGATGGGGTCTGGCAATTTCTCCTGAAGGACCGCGAGTGCCGGGTCCTTCATCGACGTCACCAATACACGCTTACCCAAAGCCAAGTAGTGGCAAATGATGTTCGCAATAGTGTGCGTCTTGCCTGTCCCCGGAGGTCCCTGAACGACGACGCCATCATGGGCTTCCAACAACTGCACAGTACGTACTTGTTCGTCGTTATAAGGCATCGGGAAGAACAACTCCCGTGGCTTATTTCCTGTCCCGTCTGTATCGCCGCTGCCCGCTACTGGCGACAGCCCACGGAATGCCGGTAGCGTTACCTCACTGGCTTCATTGGTTGGGTCAGTGACGATAGCGGCTGCCGCTCCCGGCAGCACGATTCCCTGATTGTTCTCTAGCGCCTTCTCGAACCGCAAAAGGTCTTGAACAAACAGGCTGGACGTTCGTGGTCGCGCAAAAATTACCCAAGTATCGGTAATGACGAGATGGTCTGTCGCCTTGGGGAGACTACGGTTATCGGCCGTGACCTCATTTGGCCAATATAGACCGGCCGAATCCAGGCGAGTAACTGCGGATTTCAGCAAACCTTCAAATGAGCTCGCTTCAAATGGATTGAGAATTCCGCCGGTGGTTTTGAAGAAATCCTTGGCGGTCGTTGCAAGCGGTGCAATGCCAGGGTTGTCCATTGCGGCATATGCGTCCAGCTCAAGCTGCGGCTCAGTAGAGCGAGGACGGATTTCGAGTGCCATTGATCGCTCATCGAGGGCGATTTCCACAAGTTGCGTAATTAACGGATAGGTAATCAGCCCAGCAGGGGAATTCCAGACTACAACTCCTTGCCCCCACACCAACTCAAGCTGAGAGTCGAGTAGATTTCCTTGGAGTTGTTGGGCCAGCATGAACAGGTCGCTGTATAGCGAAATGCTCTTGCGGACCTCCTTTTCTGCAACGGACCATTGTTCCCACTGAAGAGCTTTGTAGGCTTTCAGCGCCGCTTCAAGCTCGCTTTTGTGTGGGTAGGTTGCCAGTAAAATATTCTGGGAGAGGGGCTTTGTGTCCTCTCCACTATCGTCCTCGTCACGCTCTGCTGTTGTGCTCTTTAAACGCTCCGGCTCAACTGCCTCCAAGGCTGCCCTCTCAACCTGAACCCTGAGAGTAGGTTCGCGTATCGGGTTCGACGACACGTCGAGCCATAACGTGAGAAATTCGTCCTTGGGAACGGGCGGGCGGTTCTCGTGTAGTCGGTCTAAGCGTAGCCAGACCTCGTCAAATTCGTCTCCGCAGTTGAATGCTAGACCTGGCAGCCCCTGCACTCGTTCTTCGAGCCGAACGAACTGTTTGTGCTGCGCCACCTGCATTGGTGGATTGGCCCGCAGCTTTGCAGATTCCTTAGCGTATTCGATAAGCTGAATTAGGCGGTCGAGTGGGCTAGTCATTTGGGATTTCTTATTTAAATAGCAAAACGAGGGCCAGTGCGGCCAGAAGAACTACAAAAATCCATTTCATGCCTGAGCTAGTGGACTTTTGTTCATCTGCAGCGAGGAACGTTGTACGCATAACTCCGTACTTAAATTCGGCCTCGAATGGTGTCCGACATGCAGAGCAGGAAAGATGCTGAACGATGCCGTCCAGTGTGCTGACAAAGTTCGGGGTTTTGCATCGGGCGCATTCAACTACTATTCGCTCAGGTCGCGCCGCGTGAGTACCGTCTGGAATGGAACTCGTCGGAGGAATAACTATTTGTCTTGCCTGAATAGCAGAAGGTGGCGTTCCGTGTGAGTAGTCCGTGTCCGTACTTTGGCCGGTCAGGCATTTCAGCCGTTCCCCCACCTTTACTTTGAGCGCACATGCTCTCGGTTTTTCTCGGTGCGCGAGCTCTTGTTGCAGTTTTCGCAGCACGGAAAGGTCGCTTTCGGCCGATCGAAAGATACTCTCAAGGTCGTCAATGCTTGAACGGAAATATGGTCGCATGCTCACAACTGCAATATGCCCGATGCCAAAAGGCTAATTATCCTGTGCCCCCCATGATTTATCCATGGCGTTCGCAGAAAAAGACTCATATTTTTATTACCGCAGCATTGTTTTACGCAATTGTTCCCACTCTTGTATGAACTCCTTATGGGCTGATAGAGAACCGGTGTATCACCGGCCGTCAGTTGCATTTTTCATTGCCGTTACCCCTCTCTTCTCGGTAGGTGCTCCTATTCCAACACCCCGTAGGCTCAGCAGATGAGCCCGGCTAAACTTCCCCGGCTTTCGTAGAGAATTTAGTAGGTCCGCATAGCGGCGCAAATCTGTCGCAGAGGGCAGGTCGGTTGGATAGCAGCACCGATTTTCCGACGCCGTGTGTCTCCCGATCCCCGCTATTTCCGACCCGGCTTCCTCTCCGCCTTCCCCCACCGTTTCTCCAGCGCCCCTGATGCCGCTGCCTTGAGCAGCTTCTGAAAGCTCGGGCATTCCGCGTGGCTGGGGGCCGTGCAGGCGGCGGCGTGCTTGAGGCCGTTGCTCATGGCGCGCAGGCGCTTGATCTGGGCGTCGATCTCCTCAGCCTTGGCGAGCAGCAGTTGGCGGTCGACGTCGGGGCCGCCTTCCGGGGTGAGCATGGTGCGGATCTCGTCGAGCGTGAGGCCGGCCGCCTGGCCGAGGGCGATCAGGGCGAGCTGGTCGAGCACGCTTGGCGCGTAGCGGCGCCGTTCCCCTTTCTCGCGCAGCGAGGCGATCAGCCCCTTTTCCTCGTAGTAGCGCAGTGCGGAGGCGGGGATGCCGGTGTGTTTGCTGACTTCCGAAATGTCCATGCCGAAACCCCTTGACTTAAAGTCGACTTGAACTTCTACAGTGCGCTTCATGGCCCCCGCGGTCAACTCGCAAGGAGCGCGTCATGACACTGCTGCACGAAACCCTAACGGTCGTTCTCATCGGCGGCGGCGCCACGCTGTTCATGGATATCTGGCTGATGTTCCTGAAGTGGCTGGGCGTGCAGACGCTCAACTTCGCCTTCATCGGCCGCTGGGTCGGGCACCTGTGCCACGGCCGGGTGGCGCATGCCGCGATCGGCAAGGCGGCCCCGGTGCGGCATGAGCTGCTGCTCGGGTGGCTGACGCATTACGCAGTCGGCCTCGTGTTCGCCGCGGCGCTGGTCGGTGTGGCCGGCACGGGCTGGGTGGCGGCGCCCGCACTGCTGCCGGCCGTGGCGCTGGGCGTGGGCACCGTGGTCTTCCCGCTATTCGTGATGCAGCCGGCCATGGGGCTGGGGGTGGCGGCGTCGCGTACGCCGGCCCCGCTGAAGAACTGCCTGCGCAGCGTGCTCAATCACGCGGTGTTCGGGCTGGGCCTGTTCGTTGCCGCCAGTGTCATCGCCGCGCTTCGCTGAAGGTGCTGGCGAGGCGCTGCAATCACCGTGCGCCGGGGCTCCCGGCGCACATCACCGCACGCAACGGCGTGCTTTCACCTGGAGGTACTGATGATGATTCCCCAACGATTCGCCCCGATGCTGTTCAGCCTGATCCTCTCCTGCCTGATGTCGCTGCTGGTCTCCGGCATCGCCACCTTCCGCGCCGTCGGGTTCGCCGAGGGCGTGCTCGGCCTGTGGGGTTCGGCCTGGCTGACAGCGTGGCTGTTTGCCTTTCCCGCCGTGATGCTGGTGGCGCCGCTGGCGCAGCGGCTGGTGCGCTCGCTGGTGGTGGCGCAGTGAGGCCAGCGTTTTGCTGGCTTCTGCCGGCTAGGGCAGGCGGACGGCGCCCGTTTCGTCCATTGCGAAGAAGGGGTTGAAGCAGACTTCCCACAGGACACCGTCGGGGTCGGCGAAGTAGCCGCGGTAGCCGCCCCACGGCGCCGGCTCGCCGCGGCGCACGAGGCGGGCGCCGGCGGCAACGGCTTCGGCGAGGGTGGCATCCACCGCCGCTTCGCTGGCCACGTTGTGGGCGAGCGTGAAGGCGGGGAAGCCGCTGCCTTCGGGCGAGACGCTCGCGTCGTCGGCGAGGGCCTCGCGGCCGAACAGTGCGAAGGCGACGCTGCCGGCCTGATAGAAGGCGACCGACTCCTGGCTGCCGCTCGATTCCTGCCAGCCGAGCGCCCGGTAGAAGGCGCGGCTGCGGGCGAGATCGCTGACGCCGAGGGTGATGAAGCTGATCGTCTGGCGCATCGTCTGCTCCTTGGTGGGGGTGTTATGCGCGGCGCAGCGCATCGAGGTCGAGCACCTCGATGCCGCCGCGCTGCAGGCGCAGCACCCCTCGTGCTTCAAGATCCTTGAGGATCTGGTTGGTCGTCTGGCGCGAGAGGGCGACCATCTGCGCCAGTTCTTCCTGCGGAATGCGGATCAGCGGCGCGGTGCCGGCGGGCACGCCGGCCCGGCCTTCGCCGTAGCCGTCGGCGATCATCGCCAGGCGTTGGCAGACCCTTTGCTGTGCAGGCATCAGCAGCATCGCTTCCAGCGCAACGAAGGTGAGGCGCAGCTTGTCGGCGAGCAACTGGGCAAGCTCGCGCCAGTAGCGTGGATGCGCGTCGAGCAGCCCGTGCAGTGCGCTCTGGGGAACGTGCAGCAGCGTGCAGGGTTCGACGGCCCAGGCATCGTGCGTGCGCGGGCCGGCGTCGAAGAGGGCGATTTCCCCGAACCAGTTCGGCGGCTCCAGGTAGAGCAGCAGCGCCTCCTTGCCGGATGCTGCCGTGCCGCTCACGCGCAGTGCGCCTTCGATCACGCAGTAAAGCCCGTCGGCCTCCTCGCCGCGGGCAAACAGCCGCTCGCCTCCCGCCAGCCGGCGCAGCTGTGCGCTGCCGAGCAGGGCGTCCTGCAACTGGGGCGAGATGCGCGAGAACCAGCGGCCGCTGGCGATGCGCTCTCGGCAGGCGTCGATGCTGTCGGCCACGCACTCCTCCGTTGTTGTTCGGGCTGGAGGGATTATGGCGGAAGTGGGGCCGTTCATGCTGCGATACGGCGCCCGGCAATCTTTCCTCCGTTCATGGTGAGCCTGTCGAACCATGGACGGCGCTTGGGCCGCTGAGTGCCGTTCCTCCCTTCGACAGGCTCAGGGCGAACGGATTTTCTTTCTCTGTCGTGCTAGCCCGTGATCCGCCGCTTCACCGCCCGCCCGACCATGCGCAGCCGTTGCGCCAGCGGGAAGCGTTTGAAGTTCGTCTTGACGGCGCCCTGCGTGAAGGTGGTGGGTTTCGAGTAGTCGATGGCGACATCGACGATCACCGGGCGGCCCTTTGCCGCCTCGGCACGCGCGGCGGCGATGCCGGCGGTGAGCTCCCCGTCGTTGCCGATGGCGACGAAGGCGGCGCCGACCGCCTGGGCGACACCTGCGCAGTCGAGTGCGCCGAGTACGGTGCAGGGTTTGCGGTTGTAGGGAATCTCCTGGGCCTGCGCGATCTGCGACAGCTCGCCGTCGTGGAAGACGTAATAGACGACGCCGAGGCCGAGCCGCGTCGCCGTGGCAGCCTCCATGCAGGTCATCATGAAGGCGCCGTCGCCGACGATGGCGAAGACTTCCCGTTCCGGATTGGCGAGCTTCGCCCCGATGGCCGCGGGGACGGCATAACCCATGGCGTTGAAGTCGGTCGGCAGGATCGCCGAATCGGGCTGGCGGATCGGGAACAGCTCGGCCGTGAGGTAGGTGTGGTTGCCGTCATCGACGACAGTGATGGCGTCATCCGGCATCGCTTCGCGCAGCGCGGCGAAGAAGCGGGCCGGATTCACGCGCCCCTTGCTGTCGTGGCGCAGCCATTCGTTGCGGTAGGCCGTCCTGTCGTCGCGCAGTTGCGCCTGCAGCGCCGTGTTCTCGGGGCGTGGTGCGGCCTGTGCCCGCAGTTCCGCGAGCAGCGCGGCCAGCACGACGCTGGCGTCGCCCGCGATGCGTACGGCGGCCGGGTAGTTGGCATCGAACACCTGCGGGTTGATGTCGATGTGGATGAGGTTGGCCGGCACGGTAACGCCGAAGCTGCCGGTGGCGATCTCGCCGAAGCGGGTGCCCACCGCCAGCAGTGCGTCGCAGCCGGCGAATGCGTTGCGCGCTGCGGGCACGGCGGCCGGGCCGAAGCCGAAGCCGGCGTGCAGGGGGTGTTCGGCGGAAAACGACGACAGCCCCTGCAGCGTGGTGGCGACCGGTGCCTGCAGGAATTCGGCGATGGCGCGCGTGCTCGCCTCGGCCTTGCGGGCGCCCCAGCCGACGAAGAGGCCGGGGTGCTTCGCGGCGAGCAGCAGCGCGGCGGCGCGGCGGATCTCGGTGGGGTCGGGTAGCGCTGGCGGCACGGGAGCGGGCGGCGCCGGCAGTTCGCCGATCTCGCCGGGGAAGAGCTGCAGGTTCACCGGAATCTCGACGAACACCGGCCCCGGCTCGCCGGCATTGGCGATGCGGTGCGCCTCGTGGAGCATCGGCACGATGTCGGCGTGGCGTTCGATCTTGAAGGTGGCCTTGGTCAGCGGCTTGAGGAAGGCATGCTGGTCGATTTCGTGCAGCTGGTAGCGCTTGTCGAGATCGGTGCGGATGCCGCCGCAGATGACGAGCATCGGGATGCCGTCGAGGAAGGCCTCGCCGATGCCACTGGCCGCATGCGTGGCACCGGCCGCGGGGACGATGACCAGCGTGCCGGTATGGTTCGAGGTTCGGCTCACTGCGTCGGCCATGAAGGCGCCGCCGCCTTCGTGCGTGACGAGGATGGGTGTGATCTGCGCCGACTTGTTCAGTTCGTCGTAGAGCTCGGTGTTGTGCACCCCGGGAATGCCGAAGGTGTAGCGGATGCCGAGTTGCTCCAGGGCATGTACCGCCAGCCAGGCGCCGGTCTTTTTCATTGCTGTCTCCTTATGTGTTTTTCGCTGCGTCCTGGCCGGCAATGCGTCCGCCGAGCACGCAGCCGCCGAGGAAGGTGCCTTCCAGCGCGCGCAGGCCATGCATGCCGCCGCCACCGAAACCGGCCGCCTCACCGGCGGCGTAGAGACCGGCGATCGGCATGCCGGTGCCGTCGAGCACGCGGCTGGAAAGATCGGTCTGGATACCGCCGAGGCTCTTGCGGCTGACGATGAATTCGCGCACGGCGATCAGCGGGCCGGCCTTCGGGTCGAGGATCTTCTGGAATTTGCAGGTACGGATACGGTCGCCTTTCCACTGGCGTAGCAGTGCGATGCGCTGCAACTGCTCGTCGGTGAAGGGCGTGCCGTGCGCGATGGCGGCGTCGTAGGTTTCGACTGCGCCGCGCACGGCGGCGAGATCCACCGCCTCGTCGCCGTTCAGTGCGTTCATGCGTTCGACCAGTTCCGGCAGCGTATCGGCGACGACGAAGTCGACGCAGGGGCCGACCATCTGGTCGTAGAGCCAGCGGTTGCCGAGGAGCAGGTCGCGAAGGAAGGCGAGCAGGCGGCGGTCGCGGATCGAAGGATTGAACTCGGCGCCCGAGACGGCCAGTTCCTTCAGCGCGATGCGGCGGTTCATCAGCTGCCAGGAATGGCCGCCACCCTGTCGGCAAATCTGCGTCACCAGGTCGCGCGTGTCGAAGCCGGTGACCAGCGGCCGCGGACCGATGCGCTCGCCGCGCGCATTCAGCCACAGCGCCGAGCGCGGCGGTACCAGCGAGAGGCCGTGATCCGGCTTGCGCGGTCGCGGATGATGCACGCCGGCGGCGTAGTTCCACATGCGGTCGAGGTGCGTGAGCCGACCGCCGAGACCGGCGACGGCATCGTGCAGGCGGCCGTCGGCGTAACGGTGCGAACCATTGAGGAGGGTCGCCGGTGCCTGTCCCCAGTCGCTGTGCCAGTGCCGGCGCACGCGCTCGATGCTGCCGTTGATGCCGCCGGCAGCGACGATGACGGCGCCGGCTTCGCATTCAAAGGGTGATCCATCGCTTTCATGCGAGCCGGCGACGCCGGTAACGCGGCCCTCGTTTGTCAGCAGCGCCTCGACGCGGTGGCTGAAGCGCAGCGTCAGGTTCTGCCGCTGCGGGTGTCCTTGCAGGCGCCCGATCAGGTTCTGTGCCAGCGCATGGCCCGTCCCCCACACCATGTGGAAGCGGGGCATGCTGTTGCCGTGCGTGTCGAGCCCGCGTTCGACCCAGTTTGGTACCGGGAAGTAGCGGATGCCGCCGGCGCGCAGCCAGCCGCCGATGTCGTCGCGGCAGCGTTGCACATAGGTCTCGGCCCAGGCGCGCGGCCAGCGATCCTCGCCGCCTTGCTCGTCGAAGCTGCCGAAGGCGAGCCAGTCGGCGAGGGCAAGGTCCGGACTGTCGCGAAACCCCTGCCGGCGCTGCTCCGGCGTATCGACGAGGAACATGCCGCCAAAGCTTTCCCTGGCCAGACCCCCGAAATTTTCAGGCGTGTCGCGGTCGAGCAGGGCGACGCGGCGGCCGGCGGAAAGCGCCTCGATGGCCGCACAGATGCCGGCGATGCCGCCGCCGACGATCAGGATGTCGGTGTTGTCCACGGGCCTCCTCCGGTGTGGATCTTTTTTTGCGGAGGATACCCGGTGACGGGGGGCGCGTCTGTCGGCTACCCGACAGACGCAGGCGGACGGATCAGAGGTGCAGGTGGCCCATGGCGCCGACGACAAGGCCGATGGCGGTGGAACCGTAGACGCCGACGAGCAGCCAGCGCTTGCGGGTGAGGAGGGTGATTGCCGAGAGCGCGATGGCGATCTGCAGCAGCGTCGTCGCCAGCGCCCAGCGCTCGTGCACGTGCATCTCGGCCTCGCTCTTCTTGTCGGCTTCCCTGGCAGCGGCTTCCAGCTTCTCCGCGTCGGCCTTGATCTGCTCTTTTTCCTGCTTGTAGCGGACGACCTCCTGGCGATACTTCTCGGCGGTTTCGCCGCTGGTCAGGGTGATCGAGAGCTCGGCCAGGTTCTGCTTGTTGCTCTTGGCCTGGTAGTAGTTCCACTGGTTCGAGGCCGAGGTCTTCTGGATCGCCGCTTCGTTCTTGTAGAGCAGCGCCGCATTCTGCGAGTGACCGCCCATGTAGCCGAAGATGGCGCCGACCGTCGAGATGATGGCGGTCAGCATCGCCAGCTTGGCGGTGAAGTTGTCGCCGCCATGGTGGGCGACGTGTTCGACTTCGTGATCGTGGGGGCCGTGTACGTGAAAGCCGTGACCGGACATCGGGATGCTCCTGCGGGTAAAGAGAAAGCCGCGATTCTATCGCGAGCTTCCATTGCGTGTCCCTGCGCTGCGATCCCATTGCCGTGAAGTGCGGGGCCCATGGCGGCGACGGCCGGAATGCACCGATCCGCTGCTCGTCACCCGGCAGGCGACGGGTTAAGATCGGACATTCCGTATTCATGGGCTTGCCGAGGGGCAGCGACCGCGCCATGCAAAGACGAAGCTTCGCCAGAACATCGAATCCGACCGGCCCGACGCCGTGGCCGCGTGTGTGGCGGCTGGCGGCGATGGCGCTGCTGGCCCTCTGTTTGCCGCCCGCAGCGCTCGCGGCCGGCATTCCGGGGTTCCCGCAGGCAGCGGCACCGGCCGCGCCCGCGCCGGCGAAGCCGTCGGATGGCAGCAAGGCGATCCAGGCCGAGCTCGACGAGGCCCGGCGGGAGGCTGCCATCGTCGAGAACTCGCCGAACTACGCCGCGAACGCGCCGGCTAATGCGCCGGACGAAGAGCTGAAGCTGCGCCGTTACTTCCTCCGCGAAGCGGTGCGCTCTTACGAGAACCTCCTGCGCGCCACGGCGCAGCAGGGGCAGCTGCGCCAGCAGCTCGACGATGCCAAGCAGCAGGCCGAGACCTGGACGTCGCTTGAAGCACCCCCGCCCTATTCGGTGCTGCTCGCCGACCGCCTGGCCCAGGCAGCGGTGGCGGCACAGAACCGCGTCAAGTCGCTGGATTACCGCCAGGATCTGATCGCCGGCCTGCGCGATGCGGTCAGCAATGCCGCCCGCGCCAATGCCGCAACCGTACGGCAGGCGGAAGAACAGCTCGCCCAGGCGCCGCCGGAGCGCAAGGTGGCCATCGCCTGGTCGCTGGAACTGGCGCGTCAGCGCCTGCGGGCACAGTCGGCGATCATCCGTTCGCTGGAAGTGTCGGACGAGAACAACCAGCTCAACCGGCTGATCGCGCAGCAGGAGGCGGCGCTGGCGCAGCGCAAGGTCGACAGCACGAAGGGCCGGATCGTCTTCGACGAGGCGGATTACGACCGGATCAAGGCCGATCTGGTGGCGGATGGGCGCGATCTGTCCAACCGGCTGTCTGCTGCCGTCGACAAGGCCAATGCGGCAACCGCCCGGCTGGATCAGGCAAGGCAGGCCCTGGCGGGGGCCGAGGCGGCGCTGGCGTCCGATTACAACAAGGCGGTCAACGCAGCGGTTGCCGACAAGAGTCGGAATCTCGCCACGCTCGACGGGCTGCGTCAGGAAATCGTGCTGGCCGAGCAGCAGCTGGCGAGCGCCAATGCGGTGCTCGATGGCCTGCGTTATGCGCCGACGGTGATCGAGATGAAGCGGGCCATATGGGATTTGCGCTACCGCCTGCATCGCGACAAGACCCCGGAGCTGGTGGCCGAGATCAAGGTGAAGCTCAAGGAAATTTCCTCCGTCATGGCCTTGATGCTGAATATCAACGAGCGGCAGCTCGGCAGCGTGATGCGGGAAACGCTGGCGCTGGAGAAGGCGCTGGGCAGCGCCGATTCGCTCGCCAACCGTCCGCTCCTGCAGAAGCAGTTGAGCGATCTGACGGGGCGCGAACAGGAGCTGCGCCTGATCGGCGCCTTCTTCTCGGCGGCGCAGTCCTTGCTGGATGCGCTGAGTAGTGAGGTGGGCGGGCAGGCGGCCGAGTTCAGCCTGGTGCAGAAGGCGACGACGACGGCCATCGAGGGCAGGACGCTGCTGCAGGCATTCTGGAACTACGAACTCTTCGTCGCCGAGGACACCATCGAGGTCGATGGCAAGAAGGTGACCGGCTACAGCAGCATCACCATCGGCAAGATCAGCCGGGCATTGATCATCTTCACGGCCGGTGTGCTGCTCACGCTGTGGCTGGCGCGGATCGGCGAGGCTATCGTGGTTCGCCGCTTCGGCTACGATGCCGCGCGCGCGCGGATCCTGCGCAAGTGGCTCTATACCCTCGGCCTGCTGGTGCTGCTGGTGCTGGTGCTGACCTGGGTCAATATTCCGCTGACGATCTTCGCCTTCCTCGGCGGTGCCGTCGCGATCGGCCTCGGCTTCGGCATGCAGAACGTGCTGAAGAATCTCATCAGCGGCCTGATGCTGCTGTTCGAGCGGCCGTTCAAGCCGGGCGATCTGGTTGAGGTCGGTGCGTTACGCGGCAACGTCACCGAGATCGGCATCCGTTCCTCGACGATTCGCGATTCGAACGGCGTCGATACGATGATCCCCAACAGCCTGTTCGTCGAGCAGAGCGTGACGAACTGGACCTACGATCCGAAGGTGCGCTTCTGCGTCAAGGTCGGCGTGGCCTACGGTTGCCCGGTGCGCGAGGTGGCGGAATTGCTGGCGGCCTGCGTCGCCCGTCATGGCCTGATCCTGACTGACCCGGAACCGGAAATCCTGTTCGAGAATTTCGGCGCCGACTCGCTGGAGTTCGGCGTCTACTTCTGGCTGGAAATCGTCCCCGGCGTGACCGGTCGCCGTGTCTGCAGCGACCTCCGCTTCATCATCGAAAAGGCGCTGACCGAGAAGGGGATCGTCATCTCGTATCCGCAGCGCGACGTGCACCTCGACGCCGCGGCGCCGCTGAAGATCGAGCTGGTCGGCACGGAGAAAGCCTCCGGCGACACCTGAGCCGGCTCAGGCGTACCCCAGGAGTACTTGTTCGCTCGGCTCTTGCCTCGCTCAGGCGACGTTGAGCGAGTGCATGACGCCGTCGATCGCCCGTTCGAATACCGAGGACTGATCCGCGGCCATGGCCGCGCCATCGCGGAACTGGCGCGCCAGCGCCTCCGGCGAGATGGTGATCGCCTTGGCGGCACGGTGGTTGGAAAAGACCAGGATGCCTTTCTGCGGGCTGATCCAGTTCAGGCGTTCCCGCGTCACTTGCCCGTATTCGTCGATGAAGTCGACCCAGTCGCCGCGCTTGAGCGACTGGACGGCGGCGAGCGCATCCTTGTCGCGCGCCCGACGCATCGGGGTGGCGCCGACGAGCATGACGTCCTCGATGGTGACCCCGTCCTCGATGCGGCGCGTGACGAGCAGGTCGCCATCGCTGGCGGCCTCGCGGGCTGCCGGAGCACTGCCTGCAGGCGCGGTGGGGGTGGATGCGGCGGGCACGGCGGGCGAGAGGCTTCCCTTGAGCGCCGCAGCGTGCAGTTCGACCAGTGCGTCGAAGAAGGCGCTGCGCGCGTCCGTGTCCGTGCCGACCAGGCTGAGCCCGGCGTTCAGGCGGGCGAGCAGCATCGGCAGCGCGCTGATCAGGCGCAGCCTTTCGTCAGGGTCGTTCTTGGCTGCGACGCTCCAGATCAGTTGTTCGGCGACTTCGATGGTGTCGTGCCAGGACGGGTGTTCGGCCTCGTGGGTGAGCGCCTTCTGGCGCAGGACTGCGGCCCACTGATCGGCGATGAACTGGCGAACGACTTCGGGCTGCGGTTTTTCGAGCAGCGGCTTGAGGGCGGCCTGGACGCGTTCGGCCGCAGCTTCCTCCGCTTCCCGGCGGATGACGGCGTCGGCGGCGACTTCGAGCGTGGCCGTTTCCTCGGCTTCGTGCGCGGTGACGAAGGTTTCGAGCTCGCCGATGGCTTCCGAGAAGATCTCGACGTTGGTCTCGAACTCCTGCTGGATGCGGGTGACCAGCAGTTCCAGCCGCTTGATGAACGGGTCGTTTTCGTCGGCGCCGGCACCCCAGTGCAGCGCAACGCCGGTGATGCCGTCGAGGAAGCGGCGGGCCGGGTGCTGCCGGTTGCCGAAGAAGCTCTGGTCGAGCATGGCGACCTTGAGCACGGGGATCTGCAACTGTCCGACCAGCGATTTGACCGTGGCCGGCAATTCGTCGTCGTTGAAGATGAAGTCGAACAGCATCGCCACGATGTCGATGGTGACGGACTCGATCGGGCTCACCTGCTGCGCGGCTTCTGAATCGCGGACGACGCGGACCTGGTTCTGCAGCACGCTGGCGCCCGGTGTCCATTCCTGGTGCTGGACTTCGTTGAGCGAGGCGAGGAAGGCGTGGCTGATGGCCGCGGCATTGACCGGCGCCGGTGTTGCGAGCGGGGGCAGGGATGAGAGCAGGGCTTCCGGGGTGGCCTCTCCCGACATCTGCCCGCTACGCGCGGCAGCGAGTCGCTGCAGGGTGCCGAGCAGGTCGCCGGCCGGCGGCGGCAGATTGTCGGCGGCGGCTTTCAGGGCGCCTACCGTCGTCGTCGCGGGGGCGCTGGTGGCCGATGGCGTACGTTTGAAGGAACGCTGCAGGTCGGGGAGGATGCCGCGTTCGATCAGGTTGCTGTTGATGTCATGGTAGAGCGCCGGCAAGGCGAGGTGCAGGTGCCGCTCGATGCGGCGGAGCAGGAGCAGGCGGCGGTCGGCATCGAGGCCGAGGGCGGCGGCGCCTTCGGTCAGTGCCTGGCAGATGATGCCCGGGGACAGCGGGTTTTCGCCGGCGACCGGCTCGTCGTGGCCGAGCAGTGCGGCGATCCTGCGGTCCAGCGTGTAGAGCTGTTCGTCGCAGGTTTCGGCAAGCTGCGCCGAGAATTCGCGGATCACGATCTGCTCCGACAGGGTTTCGTCCTCGACCAGCTGCAGGCCGGCGAAGTCGGGGAAATCCGGAATTTCCTGCACGGCAGCCGGGGAGACCGTCACGGCGTCGGCAAGGCCGTGGCGGAAGGCATCGACGAAG
>WBZP01000478.1_pt1 | contig 49657 bp, 33 predicted proteins | sample 5204301 | NCBI WGS metagenome assembly WBZP01 (sample SAMN12412401, study PRJNA552823) | activated sludge metagenome | isolation source: activated sludge from nitrification reactor of wastewater treatment plant... | place: USA: Pennsylvania | collected 2017
GTGACGATTGGTTCCTCTTCGGCCATCGCGGCAGCCGTGACGGGTACCACTCCGGTGTCCTGCTTCGGCGGCTCGAACGGTACGATTACGGTAACGGTCACAGGCGGTAATGCACCGTTCAACTATACGGGTGCTGCTACTGGTACAGCGAATACTTCTCCGTTCACAATCATGAATCAGACAGCAGGCACTAAGACCATCAACATCACGGATGCGAATGGTTGCACTGCAACTGTCACAGTGACGCTGACCCAGCCGACACAATTGGTCGCCACAGCTGTATCTACCAATGGCAACTGTGCGACCAACGGATCCATAACAGTGACTACAACGGGCGGAACACCGGGTACAAACCCAACATACACGTACAATTGGCCTTCTCCATTGACTGGCGGGTCAACAGTAACAAATGTTCCTGCTGGTACTTACACGGTGACCGTCGTAGATGCCAATAACTGCACAACAACTGCTACAGCAACGGTAGCCAATCCGTGCTGCGTATTGAATGCCGCTATAACAAGTACCACAAATGTCAATTGCTTCGGTGGCAATACTGGTGCAGCTACCATCAGCGTGACAGGGGGTGCCGCTCCGTACAACTATAGAGTGAACGGGGTGGTACAGACACCTGTTACAACTGGCGTGATCAACCTGACCAACCTGACGGCAGGCAGCTACAATGTGGTCGTTACTAACGCTTCTTGTACTTCTGCTACGGTTACAGTGGTTATTACACAGCCACAGGCTGCGCTCAACGTCAATATTACTTCCACACCACCAGCTTGCGGAGCCAACACTGCGACTGCTACGGCAACTGCAACAGGCGGCACTGCTCCTTATGTGTTCAGCTGGAGTAACCAGCAAAATGGGTCGTTCATCAACAACCTGGCTCCGGGAACATACACGGTAACTGCTACGGATAATAAGCAATGTACCGCCATCGCTACGGTGACCATTCAGCCTTCTACAGGGTTGACTGCCACGGCCACAGGCACTGGTGCAGGCTGTACGCCCAACAGTACTGGTGGTTCCATCAGTATCACGGCCAACGGTACAGCTCCTTACTCCTATACCTGGAATAATGGCTCAACCACGACGGGTACAGGTAACGGCCTGACAATCAGCAGCCTGACTCCTGGAACTTATACGGTAACTGTACGCGATGCAAACGGTTGTACAGCAGTAGTCACCAATGTACTTGTACCGCAGGGAGGAACCGGGATCAGCGTTGGTACGGCGCATGTATGCGCTTCTGCCTGTGGCGAGAACAACGGAGAAGTGAAGATCAGTGTAACCGGAGGAACCGCTCCATATCGCGTTACTTGGGGTACAAATGGCTTGCTTGCCGGGCAGACTACGCTCCCCATACACATAACAGGATTGGCAGCCGGTAATTACACCTTCACCGTAACCGACGGTACCGGATGTACAGGTACTGTGGCAGTAATTGTAAAAAATACCACAGGTCTGATGGTAGGCGCTACTCCCGAGTGCGCGACTACCTGCGGTGGCAACGATGCGAAAATCAATGTCGCAGTTGGAACCAACTCAACGTTCACCTATAATTGGGCCAACGGGGGGATCACAGGCAGCGGTACGGCAAATACACAACCGTTTACCATAACCGGATTGACGGCGGGTACTTACTTTATCACAGTTACTTCTGCTTCCGGCTGTTCCGCTATTGTAGGTACAGTAATAGAACATCCGAATATCTTCAAACTTACAGCCAATACCGCAGGTGTCAGCTGTAACAGCGGCCTCGACGGCAAAATCACTGTAAATATGGCTGGCGGAGCACAACCCTTTAGCTATACATGGGCAAGCAACAGCGGTACTACCGGCAATGGAGCAGGTGTGAACGCACAGATGTTCATGGTAACCAACCTTGCGGCTGGTGCATATACGATTACTGTCACAGACAACAACGGCTGTTCTGCAACCGTTACCGCAAATGTAGGTGGCAATATAGCAGGGGTGGTCTTCAACGACTACAACACCGATGGTGTGTACAACAATGTCACAGAAACAGGCTTAGATAGTGTCCGGGTATATCTCTACGAGTGTAACAACCCGATACCGGTAGATTCGGCATGGTCCGGTGCGAATGGTCAGTATTCGTTCCCGAATCGCACCAACTATCCTTACCGCGTTGAGTTCATACCGCTTTACGATCTCGATTATATCCATCCGTCCTTCGTAGGGGCCAATAATGGTACTTCCGTACAATTTGTAGTCACTGCCAATTGTAATGTGGCTGCCGGCTTCTACTACCCGTCGGAATACTGTCAATCCAGCCCGGATGTCGCCTTCTCCGCATTTACGCAGGGGGCAGCGTCGCAGGTGACAGAGGCAGCAGTGGCCATGTTCCCCTACCATGCAGAAAATCGCTCGCAGGTATTCAACAAGGTGCCGGCCAGCAACCAGCTCGGTTCTGTTTATGGCCTGGCTTACGATCCGCTTCGCAAGTATCTCTATGCGGCCGCGTTCCTCAAGCGCCATGTCGGATTGGGTACACAAGGCTTAGGCGGTATCTATCGCATTGACTACAGTGGTTCCACACCCGTTGTAACGCCGGTGTACAACGTTCCGAACGTCGGTACGGTTAATCGTCCGGCAGACGTAGGTTCGCCGAACGTGCCAAGCCAGGATACCGATGCTTTCGCAAAAGTCGGTAAGGTAGGTTTAGGAGACCTCGATATATCGCCCAACCGCGATAAATTGTGGACAGTGAATCTGAATCGCAATACATTGGTCCGAGTTGACAGCATCCTGACACCAAACCCGGTTTCTACGGAAATTGTCATTGCTTCTGCTCCTAACTGCAATAATGGCGTATTCCGTCCGCTGGGCCTCGAAGTACATCGCGACAGAGTGTATGTAGGTGGGGTTTGTACCGGGGAAAACGACGGCACAGATGCTGATTTGTATGCCTCTATACACGAGTACAACCTGAGAACCGGTCAGTGGAGAATGATCCTGAATTGGAGCCTGAAACCGCCAGCCTACTACCACGGCGATATCGTGGGCAGCGTGAATCAGAATCTGGCACAGTGTCGTGAATGGGAAACCTGGACCGACATTTATACCGAACGTAACTTAGTAGCTAATACAGGCTCCGGTGAACCGGCCGCTATCTTCAATGGCAACTTTGAAATTGTGGGTGGTGGACCAACCGGTGCAGAGTTCCGTTGCCGGGGTCAGGCTATGGTTTCCGACATCGAAATTACCCGCGAGGGCCTCATGTTGGTAGCCATGATGGATCGCACCGGACACCAGTTTGGCTATCGCCAAATGCGTCCGACCACAATTGTTGGCAATCCGATTTCTGCAAGCCCTGGTGGTGATATTGTCGCTGCTTATCGGGTTACACCGGAAAACTGGCAATTGGAGAACAACGGCACTATTCCGGGTATCAACCGCACCAGCCTTGGTGCCAATACGAACGACGGACCAGGAGGTGGCGAGTTCTTCTACGACAATACCCGCTATACACACTTAGATGCTGACGGTGGTGGCTTGCTCTACATTCCCGGGCGTTCCGAAGTGTTGAGTGCCATCCTCAATCCGAACACATCCGAGTACAACTTCGGTGGCGGTGTGGCCTATTACAACCTTATCACAGGTGGTACGACACGTTTAGACCTGACACTGCTCGACCCGACCACCAACTCCGTAGGTTTGGGTATGGCCAACTCAATAGGCGACCTCGAAGCCCTGTGTGCTGCTGCTCCGCTCCAGATCGGTAACTACGTGTGGAACGACCAGAACCACGATGGTATTCAGGATGCCTGCGAAGACCCGCTGCCAAACGTATTGGTCAGCCTCTACGATCCTTACAGCGGTACCCTGTTGGCGACAACTGTTACAGGTCAGGATGGCGAATACTACTTCACCGGTATAGGCCGTCCGGGTGAAACCTGGATCGCCACCAACGGATATGACAGCATTCAGACAGATACCGATTACCGCATCGTATTTGGTAGAAATGCCAACATTTCACAGTTTAACACGGCTACGGGTACACTTACCGTGTCAGGCGTGGATTACGAATTGACCATCCCGAATGTAGGGGCAGGTCGTCGCCCCGACTGGAATGATTCGGATGCACAGATTGCAGATGCGCCCGGCAAACCTTGGGATCGCTATCCGACCATTGCTTACCGCACAAAAGGCGAAGGCGCAACCGATCATACGCTGGATGCAGGCTTCTTCTCCGACCGCGACGGTGATCTTGAAGCATGTGCCAACACACTTGACGGCAATACAGCACTTTTCGATCTGAAAAAAGCCGATAAGATCGTGAATCCGGCCAACAGAGGCACCGTTACCTACCACGCTACGGAAGCCAACGCGAAGTCCGGTCAGGCAGCCCTGGCTATACCCTATGAGGGAACCAACAACCAGATCATTTATGCCCGTATAAAAGACGGTGCATTGGTATTGGTAGTGCCGGTTACACTCAAGGTACTCATGCAGCCTGTGGCACAAGTGGCCTCCCTCCGGGCATGTCCGGAGACCTTCTCCGGCAATACAGCGAAATTTATTCTCGCACATGCCATAGAGCAGGCTACCAACGGTAGCAAGGAGTGGGGTGCCAGTTTCTACGCATCTCAGTCAGATGCTTTGGCGCGCATTAATCCGCTGCCCAATGAATATGTATCTGTATCTAAATTTATCTGGTCGCGTGTTGAAAATCGCGCAGGTTGTTTCGATGTGGATCTCGTTAATCTCGTCGTTTCCGGTAGTCCGGGCGTAGATTTGGATGCCACCAAGGCCACCTGTCCGGGTGCGAACGATGGTTCCATCAGAGCCACCATTACCAACGGGCCTTCCGGATACATCTTTGCATGGTCTAATGGCACCACAGTAGGGCCGATAGATTCTACTGTTGCCTTCCTTAGAAATGTGGATGCCGGTCTCTATACCCTGACCATCACTGATGGCAATGGTTGTACGGCCGTATTCAATGAGAAAGTAGAAGCAGCTGCTCCATTTGATATTAAGCCAATCGCCGACATGGACGTTTGCCCGAATACAACGATCCAGCCGATTCTCACTATCGCCAATCAGTTTGGCGCAGAGTACAGCTGGACAGGTGGTGCAGCGGTAGGTTTGACCGACGGTACATCCAGTAGCCTGAATCCGTTTATACCTCTGTTTACTGCTACATCCGGCACGGCCACTGTAACTGTAACCGCTACATACGGAGTATGCAAAACGGTCGAGGAATTCGTAATCAAAGCGAAAGACGTAATGGTGCCGGTAGCGAATTGTAAGGACATTTCTGTAACACTTGTAAATAGTTCTGCTACCATTACTGGCAGAGAATTAGATAACGGATCTACTGATAACTGCGCCAGCAACAACCAGCTGACCTTCATTGCGACACCATCAGCCTTTACGGACTCCAATTTAGGGGTTAATTCAGTGACCCTGACGGTAACAGACCCAAGTGGTAACACCGACATCTGTACAGCCCTTGTATCCGTAGATGCAGCCGTTCGTTGCGATGAGTCCGCTAACAACCCGTCGCTTTGGAATACGCAGAACTGGTGGGATCCTGTACACGTACAAAATGACCTCAGCGAGGCACTGGTACAACTCAGCACCTCTGCCATAGATACCTGCTCTAAAGGCGATATGACGATCCGTTACGAATTGTGGCTGGACCTCGATCGCGACGGTACGCTCGAAACAGTAGTAAACAGCGCAAATCTGCCTCCTGCTAACACAGTATACTTCGGCAATGCTACTAATCAGAACTTCTCAGGTGGTCAGGCACGCAACTTCGACACCCGTGCAGTAGTAGCTAACCAGAAATATCGCTTTGCCATTCAGACAGTGAAAAACGGCAATGTAGTGACGGCTCAGGTACGTTGGAATACCACAATTGCCCCTGCCAACTTCGTGCTGCCTGAATTACCCCATGGCAAACACTTAGTGAAATGGTTCTTAACCGACGCTTGTGGCAACAAACGTACCATCGAGCAATCTTTCGAAGCCAAAGATTGCCGCAAACCGGTGCTGGATTGCAAACCTTCCGTCACGTTGACCATCCTGCCTGCGGGAACAGTATCCGCCAATGTCACTGACTTGCTTCAGTTTGCAGTGGACAACTGCACACCTTCCGGTCAGTTGCGCTTCAGTATCGGATTGCCCAATGGCACAGCAGTACCCTTGGATGCTAATGGCAACCCTGTTTCCATCATGAGTTTCAACTGTGATGATCTGGGCTCACATCCGCTACGTGTCTGGGCAACCGACAAGGCCGACAACTCGGATTACTGCCAAACCACCGTCACCGTTCAGGATCCGTTCAATCGTTGCAGCACCCGCCTCAGCGTGGCCGGCAACATCAAAACCGAGTCCAACAAAGGCGTGGAAAACGTAGCCGTCGAATTGCAGGCCAGCCATCCGGTGTCCGCACCAATGACCTTGGCCCGCAATACCGTCAAAACCGGAGATTATATGTTCGAAAAATCCCTGCCCGTTGAGGCCGATGTCACCCTGACTCCTGTCAAGGACGATGATCCGCTCAATGGTGTGAATACCCTCGATTTAGACCTGATTGCCGCTCACTTAGACGGTACCAAACCCATTACTTCGCCCTATAAGCTCATTGCAGCAGACGCGAATAAGAGTGGGGCAATCAGTGCACTCGACCTGGTCCAATTGCGGAAGTTAGTGCTGGGTACTATCGCAGAGTTGCCTTACAATACTTCCTGGCGCTTCATTGATCGTACCTTCGCTTTCGCCAATCCGAACGATCCGTTCTCCGGTGAAATTGCAGAGACCATCTCATTGAGCAGCCTGCGCAACAGTGAATTGGCCAACCACTTCATTGCAGTCAAGATAGGCGACGTGAACGAAGATGCCAAAACCAACCTGCAACAGGTGGAAGATCGTTCCACCAACGGCACGCTCTTCTTCGATCTCGAAGATCGCACTGTGAAAGCCGGACAGGTGGTGGAGGTGACATTTAAAGCAGCAGACCGCGTTCCGGGGTATCAGTTTACCCTCAATACGCCTAACTTAGAGGTACTCAACATCGTACCCGGCGACAATATGTCCATAGACCACTTTGCTGTCTTTAAAGACAAGGCTGCCCTGACCACCAGTTGGAATGGCGACAACCTCGCCACCTTCACGGTGCAGTTCCGCGCCAAATCTGCCGGACAGCTGAGCAAAATGTTGAGCCTGTCCAATCGCATTACCCGCGCCGAAGCCTACAACGTTGACCGCGCCCGTCTGGCTGTAGCCCTCCGCTTCAACTCCAAAAACGGCGCTGTCACCGAAGGTCTCAGGTTTGAACTCTATCAAAATGCACCCAACCCATTCGTGGATCACACGGTAATCGGTTTCTACCTGCCTGAAGCAGCAGAAGCCACCCTCACCGTCTATACCGCTGAAGGGCGTATCCTCTACACCGAAAAAGGCGATTTTGCAAAAGGCAACAATACCTTCACTGTGGAGAGCAACGAAGTGCGTGCAAACGGAATGCTCTACTATCGCGTCGAAACCGACAAGTGGAGCGAAACAAAACAGATGATCCTCACAAAGGAATAAAGAAGTGTAAAGTTTTGTGTACACTCAGTGCGTCCACTGCGCGTTCGTCCGAACCCGTATTAGAACACACTGAAAGATTTTAAAGGTGAAAAGTCGCACACCCCGTGCTCCGCTCCTGCGGACGCGGGGTGTCGCGTTTCATGCAGGATGGCAGGGCAAGGGAAAAATGCCGGAAAGAGCAAATAATATATTAATATAATAACTATATGAATGCTGCATATGCATGCACTTTTACAATAAAAAAAGAAGGAATGGGTTTATTAATTATCAAGTATTTTATTTTTGCGGTCGTGAAAAAATTAATATGCGTACCTTGGAGATAATTCTTGTGATTGCATTTAATATTATGGATATATTGAGAGAGATTGCTTACGTATTGCAAAAAAATGGTTTACATCCTGCTATGCCCACCGCCCCTCTTGTAGAGAAGGGGAGTAGGATGGCTGTATTTTATGATGACTTATTAAAAGGTGAATTCCTGTCTGATGAAGATGCTGCCTATAAGCTATATGGAGACAAACAGGCTTCAGGATATAGAAAAATGAAGTCTGATCTATTGGGTCGGCTCACCAGCAACCTGATTTACGTCCATCCGGATCAATCTCACTTCACCGACTACCAAAAGGCCTACTACATATGTCACCAGCAGTGGGTGGCCATTAAAATATTGATCGGGCAGAATGCCAATCGCTCAGCTATGACGTTGGCCAGTAAACTACTTAAGCAGGCACAGCAGTATGAGTTCACCCTTTTAGTAATGGACATTGCTTCTTATTTGCGCATTCAATACAGCATCCGGGAGAGCAATGATAAGAAGTACAAACAATTATCGGCTACTTTCGACTATTATCTGAAATTATATGAGGCAGAGGCAAAGGCAGAACAAATTTATACAACGTTGTCTGTGCAAATTGCCAATAGTTATTCCAACAACAGTGCAGTATATCAGGCAGCTATACAGGGGCATAACCTTTTGAAACCTGCCCTTGAAAAGTACGATGGCATCAAATTGCATTTATATGGACGTTTGGTACAATTCATGTCCTACAAAATGGCCCACGACTATAAAAATGCATTAGAATGTTGCGAGGAAGGCATTGCTTTTTTTAAAGCCAAGCCCTATCAGGCCAATGCACCCCTGCAAATTTTTCTTTACGAACAGCTGGTGTGTCAGGTACAGTTGCGTCAGTTTCAGGAAGGCAAGCATACTATTGCTACCGGCTTGGCCCTGTTAGAGGAAGGTTCTTTCAACTGGTTTAAGTTTCAGGAAATTGCTTTTAAGCTGTACCTGCACGCAGGACAATTCCAGGAAGCTGTGCATCTGTTCATAGACACGGTTTCCCACCAAAGATTCAGGTATTTGCCGGAAAATATACGGGAAGTCTGGAGTATATACGAATTATACGTACACTTTCTGGAAGAGGCCCATCTTTTGTCTGATATAGCAAAGAAATGGAAATTCAATGGTACCGTTTTTCTCAATGAAACGCCCATTTATTCCAAAGACAAGGAGGGCCTTAATATCGCCATTATAGTGGCCAATTTCCTGATATTGCTGGCCGAGGGGGAAAAAACCCTGTTGATTGATCGTGCGGAAGTCATCGAACAATACGCTTATCGGCATATGAAAAGCATACATACGCGGCGCAGCGTGTTGTTTTTCAAAATGCTGACCCAGGTGGTATCCGGGCGATTTGAGCGCACACAGGTAGAAAAAAAAGCAGAGAAACATCTGAATGGCCTTCTGAAAATCCCGTTGGATGTGGCCAACCAGACCTTTGAAATCGAAGTCATTCCTTACGAAATGCTTTGGGAGCTGGTACTAAAACTCTTAGCCCAAAACGCGCTTTCAGTCAGAAGAGCATCCCGATAGCACCGAATTTTTCTGTCGTCTATACCAGAAATGCCATATTTGAGGTGATTTTTTCGCTGAATTTCACTTTTTTTTACTTTCAAAAGTAACAAAAAATAATAAAAAAAAGATATTAAAACACTTATTATCAATCGTTTAACAAAAAAAAAGACCTGTCCAAATGCCTCTTTTTCGGGTAACAAAATAATTCATATTGTACTTGCCGGTATGAAAGACATTCAGGACTTTTGCATCCTGCTTCTTTCACGTTTTTGTTTTTGACTGCTCATGAATAGATTTTTGCTCATCTCTCTCTTTACCAACCGACATCTTTCCTTACCATGTAAAGTTATTATTGACACTACCGTCGTATAATGTTTGCAAAAGATGGTCGTTTACAATCGGGGGAAATAGGAACATGACTGCCTGAAATAAGATTCAGGAGATTATTATAGCAACTTATCTCACTTTAAGAAGAGGGGTAGATTTAGTCAGTCCTTATCCTCCGATTGTTTTTTTCTTTTGATTACCACTCTAAAATATGGCCTTCGGTCATATATTACATTACATACATTTTATACGCCGCTTTTTAAAAGTGCCACCTTCCCGTCCGATTCAGAAATTTCGTAGCGTGTACGACGCGCCGGGCAACGGGCCATGGCACAATGTAGTACAAACGGAGCTGATATGCAGGCTCTGAATGTGCAGTAGGCAGACGTATCAACACAGATGCACCTGCCGGTACTCTCAACATCGAACGGGCTGTTGTTAGTCCCTCCTTGATGAAGAAACCCGGCAAAAATTTGAAAACAGGCTACCTTGAGATGATTTTGTAATAACGATGGAGGGCGTATCTTCTGAAAAGAGGGTATGCCCATCTTTTATGTTTCTGTTGGCCCCCATATCACTATCCCCAAACTATCTATTTGGCCAAAACCCATTCACATGGTACAGGTCGCTATCCAATAGTGTTCCAACTGCGTAACCTCCACTTCCGTTCCCATTTGGGACAGTTTGTCGAACAAAAATGCAGCCTCCGGAAAATTTTTCAACACCTCGTATGTCACACCGTTGTCCAACCGCCGCATTTGAAAGGTATTGCCATGTTCGTCCACGCGTGCAATGCGTTTGAGATCATGATTAGTGCCCTGTACCGGCTTGCTGTCTATAAAGGCTGCAACTCCCCCTTTCGGCATCAGGGTTTTCAGATGATCCAGGAAGCCGTCTAAGTCTTGCAGGAGAATATGACTCCAGATAAAGCCGCCAAACACGCCGTCAAAAGGAGAGTCCGGACGCAACGCATACATATCGGCCACTTGAAAAGCCACCCCGGTGGCATAGGGACGGGTACGGGCTATCTCAATCATGGACGCATTGATATCAGTGGCCAGGATGGACGCAGCCGATTGAGCAATCTGCTCCGTCCAGTACCCTGTCCCGCACGCAATTTCTAAGACCGACCTTTGGGAAAACAGGTTTTGAAACAGGGAAGCAGCCTGTAGCAGATCGGCCTGCTCTTCCGGGATCTGATACACCCGGTCGTATTCCTTTGCCCGGTCGTTGTAGTAAGAAGACAAATTTTGATTCATAAGTCGCAAAAAACCACGCGCACTGCTGTAAAACACGCGGCACAGGCCGGATAGCCACACAAAGGTAGGCATATTTTTTTAATGAGTCAGGTATTCGACCAAAAAACAAAGACAATCCCGTCCTTCCCCACCGATCCCGGCGAAGTCACCCGCTAATCGCAACAATGCCATGAATGCTGCCTGCATACCCACCTCAACAAGGTCGTCCGTTGGTAGCGCCCGTCGGTCTCCTCTACCGACGTGCCAGCACCACCTTCCCCGACCGCGCCCCCCCGGCTTCATCGCGGAGGTGCCAAAAATATACCCCGTCTGCCAGCGCCCGGCCTGCACCGTCGCGCCCGTCCCAGACCACCTGAAAAGCACCCGCTTCCACAGGATCGCCCGCCAGCAGCGAGCGCACCACCGCCCCCGAAGCGTCCAGCACCGACAGGTGGAGCCGCACCCGCTCGGCCAACGTAAAAGAAATATGCACCGCGCCATCCGACGGGTTCGGATAAATCAATTCATCCGAATACTGCGCATTCCACACCACCGGCGTACCCGTCGAAAGCGAATCGTAGCAATTGCGTTTGCCAATGAAATAAGAAGCCGACACATCGCGGTTTTTGCGCGCAGCCGTCTCATTCTCCGGCACGTAAGCCCGTACATACTCCGTTTTCACGCCCTCCGGCGATACCGTCAGCCGCATACACGAGGCAATCCTTTTCCTGTTTGCAGAAAAAGTGATCGTGTCCGTGAAAGAAAATATCCACCCCGTTTTTCACCATCAGCTGGTGAATGGGCATCGCCCAGCCCGGGCGCATGGTCTCAAACTCCCACGCACCGTTGCCGTTGTTGCCGTAACCGCCCCATTCATAACCCCGGGAGGGGAGCACTCCGCCCCGCCCCTGACCCCGGTTGTGGTGGGCAAAAACAAACTTATGGGCAGCGCGGCTGTTTTCCAAGGTCGTTTTCAACCAGTCGTATTGCGTTTTTCCCAAAGTCCACTCCCAGTTTTTGGGCTTTTCGTTCACATCGCAATCCCGATACACATCCAACACCACAAACAACGCATCCCCCCATGTGAAAGCGTAGTAATTTTCCGGCAGCCCGATCCCGTAAGGCTCTGCGGCTATGTTGCCACTGTAAAAATCGTTGGGAACCGGGTTCGGGTAGTAAAACTTGCGCCATTGCGTCCCATACACCGCGATGTTATTAGGCGGGGTTTGATCCAGCCACCACCCCGATTCGCCTTCGTGGTTGCCGAGGCAAAAAAAGAAGGGTATAGAGTGACACACCTGCCCTAAATATTGTCGGTAATCCAAATGCAGTGCCTTCATATCTGCACTGGTCGTTTCCAACGGCGTGTGGTCATCGCCAAACGTATCCCCTAAGGAAATCATAAAGTCGGCCGAATCCCTGGCCTGATTTGCCAGGCACACTTCATACAGGCTGCGAATGCCCTTCTTGTCGTACAGGTGTTCGTCTGCTTCAATCACAAAAGTGAACGCCTGTCCGGGTGCCCGTTGTGTGTGGAACGTGCGCACCGGGCCGTACTTAAACCCAGTGTTGCCCGGCAGCCGACAGGCAGTGCGATAATAATAACGCTTGTTGGGCAACAGCATATCCAATTCCACCACGACCGGTGTTTCTGCCTGCGTTGTGACCAAAGGCGTGGTGCGGCTCCAGATGTTCGGCGCAGGGCCGTATTCAAACTGAACTTCCACCACCTGACTAAACAGTGCACTGATTGTCACCGACCGATCCGTCGGACGGCCCAGTATTTCATTAAACATTTGTCCGTTGGCAGGGGACGTGAAAAGTCCGGAAAAAGTAAAAAGAAGAACAAAAAGGGTCAAAAAAGGCTTCATTCTGATAGGACTTATCTCTTCCCTCCGGGTTTAATCGCTGCTCAAAAAAATATAAAAAATTGCCCAACTCTTGTCCGTCTTCCATCCGCACCGTACTTTTGCCCTTTAAAAGTTAAAAAGCAAAAATCTCACTAAAAATCCCACCCCCCACTCATCACTCATCACTCATCACTCAGGAACATGTCTGCCCTCATTATACTCTTTCTCACGGCGTTGGCCGTTCTTTTCACGGGTCTGACCCATCGGCGCAGCCTGTTGCAGCCCATTGCACTCATTGGCACCCTGATCGCTTTTGGCGTATCCTGTGTGGGCCTCACCATTGGTGACCCCTTCGGCTGGAACAACCTCTATCCCGAAATGCTGCGGTTCGACCGCTATGCAGAAGCATTTACTGCCACTGCCCTGCTCTCCACAGCCCTCATCATCGGGCTGAGCGGCTTTGGCTTTCGCGCCTTGTCAGATACCCTCGGCGACAATTACGCCCTGCTGTTGTTCAGCCTGTGCGGGGCCGTATGCATGTTTGCCTTTGAGAATATCACCATGCTCTTCCTCGGCATAGAAATATTGAGCATTCCCCTGTATGTCCTGGCGGGCAGTCGGCGCGACAACACCTACAGCAACGAAGCCGCCCTTAAATACTTCCTGATGGGGGCATTTGCCACCGGGGTACTCTTGTTTGGCACCGCATTGGTCTATGGAGCCACTGCCTCTTTCGATCTCAAGACCATTGCTGCCGTGTTAACAGAAGGGCGGCACTCGGTCAATATGCTGCACGTGGGCATCCTGCTGATTTTGGTAGGGCTTAGTTTCAAAATTTCCGCCGTGCCCTTCCATTTTTGGGCACCCGATGTATATACCGGCAGCCCCAATACCGTGACTGCCTTCATGGCCACTGTAGTAAAAACCGCCGGCTTTGCTGCTTTTTTCAAACTCTTTACCCAGGCGTTTGGCCCGGCAGCGGCTTTTTGGGAGATACCTGTGGCTGCCATTGCTGCTGCCACCATGACACTGGCCAACCTGACCGCCCTGTTCCAAAACGATTTCAAGCGCATGATGGCCTATTCGTCCATTTCCCATGCCGGCTATCTGTTGCTGGCCGTGCTGGCGGGAGGCGATGCGGGGGCGGGTTCCATTTTGCTCTATACCTTTGCTTACTCCTTAGCCACGATCTGTGCTTTCGGTGCCTACATGGCAGTCGCCGAACCCCGTTTGGATGGCGCGTTCAGTGCCTTCAATGGTCTGGAAAAAAAGTCGCCCCTGTTGGCCGTCATTTTAGCCATTTCCATGCTTTCCTTGGCGGGCATTCCGCCCACAGCCGGATTTTTTGGTAAATATTTCATTTTCAGCGCTGTTTTCAACAAATATCCGTGGTTGGTGGTGCTGGCGGTCATCAATTCGGCCATTTCCATCTATTACTATTTCAAAGTCATCGTGGCCATGTACTTCACCAAAGACGAAAGCGCTGTTGCCGGTGAAACCGTAGTGGTGCCGGTCGGCATCCGGTGGGTGGTACTGGCGGGCATGTTGCTCATCGCCTTCCTCACCATTTTACCCGGTCACGTCTATGCGCTGATTTTCTAAAATGGCAAAAAAAACGAACAGAACAGCGCCGAAAACACCCGAAAAACAAGCGCCTGCCTCCTCCCGAAGGCCTGCTGCTGCGCCTGCCGCCGCCGCTGCACCCATTGAATGGCCCCTTTGGATCGCGTGTGCTGCTGCTTTTCTCCTGTTCATGACGGGGGTTTCGCACCCCCTGCTTGCGGTGGACGACCATGCGGCTACGGTCAACAACGAGGCTGTTAAAAACTTCCCCACCCTTTTTCATATCAACCTCGGCATGTATGCCCCTGTTACCTGGTGGTTCTACGGGCTGGCCTATCGCTTACAGGGCGGGGCAGGGGAGGGCGCTTTCTGGTACCACCTGTTTAGCGTGTTGCTGCACACCGGCAGCACCTGGTTGGTATATCGCATTTTGCGCAGTGCGCAGCTGCCTGTGTGGGGGGCTTTCATCGTGGCTTTGCTGTTTGCCGTGCATCCCATCCAGGTCGAATCCGTCAGCTGGGTGGCTGGCATGAGTACGCCTTTGTACGGATTCTTTATGTTGTGGTCCTTATATCTGTACCTAAAATACGAAGAAAGTAATAAACGTACGTATTACGGCTTCTCTTTGACAGTGTTTGCAATGGCCTGTCTGTCCAAAAGTGCAGCAGTTGTACTTCCGCTGTTACTTGTCTGGTGGGAGCAGCGGAAACTTTCGGAAAAGTCTTTTCGTCACCGTATGGCCGACTATACTCCTTTTTTCCTGCTCTCTCTGTTTTTTGGTCTTCTGACTATTTATACACGCAACAAAATAGATATGCCTTTAGGTATTTCTACGGAATACAATCCTTTAGAACGCCTGTTGATTCTTTTTTATACTCCTCTGTTCTATATTTCAAAGCTATTTCTTCCTCTAAAACTCAACATTTACTACTCTTTCGACAAAATAGACGGCCAATTGCCACTGGTTTATTGGTTGGCTCCTTTGGCTTCCACTGCATTGCTTGTTATTGGTTGGAAAGTCCGCCAAACCATGCCATTGTTTTGGTTAGGTTTGGGGATATTTATTATTAACCACATCGTCTCGCTTCCTTATGCTCCTTTAGGCTCTTTCGAGATGTGCTCTGACCACTACAACTACATCGCCTGCATCGGGTTTTTTCTGATGCTATACGCCGTGGCTGAGCGATGGGCTGCGCACTTTCCCGGTACGCAGCAGGTGGACCGGGGCGTTCTTCTCCTCTTTGCCCTGCTGCTGGCCGCCCTGTCTTTCCGGCAGATTGGCTACTGGAAAAACACGCTTTTCCTGATGAACAATGCCATCGAAAACGGCTACTACAGCAACGGAAAAATGTACTACTGGCGTGGCATGGAATACGGCAACCGCGCCCAGGCGGGCGATCAGGAGCGCGCCCTCGCCGATTTCAATAAGGCCCTCGAAATGGATTCCACGCTCTACGATGCCTACAAATATCGCGGTGCCTTTCTCGGCATGAAAGGCCAGTATCAGGAATCTGTCAGCGACCTCACAAAGTACCTCAGCCGCTATCCCAACGATCCGGAATACCGCTTCAATCGCGCCGTATCCTTTATCAACCTCGGCAATCCGCGTGCAGCCATAGACGACCTCAATGTGACCCTCCAATACGCGCCCGGTTTCTATCAGGCCTATCGCTCCAGAAGCAATGCCTATCGAATGCTCGGCGACACGGAGCGTGCCGCCGCCGACATGGCCGAATTTGAACGCCGCAAGCGCTGACCTGCCTGCAAGGTCTGTTATGCCCGAAACAGGTACGCGACCGCCACTATGAGGCAGACCCGAAAGCCCGCAGAGTGGGAGAAGTGCCGCCGGCAGATATGGCCGTATTAGGCAAACAGTTTTTGCTCGGGAAAGCGCAAGCGTATGATCGCCTCATAGTGTACTCCAACACCGCTCCTTATCCACCCAGCCAGTTTTTAAAATCATTGACCCGGTCTCTACTGACAAATATCTCTTCGGGTGCAGCAGGCTTGGCTTCTATTTTGAGACGGCCATTGAAATTAGGATGAATTTTCTGAATTGCCTCGCTGTGCAGCAGCACAGATCTGCTCACCCGAAAGTAATCCCTGGGTGGCAGCAGTCGCTCTAATTCTTCTAAAGTATGGTCAACAAAATGCTTTTTGCCATTGAAACAATATGCCTGAGTCAAACCTTCTGAAGAGCGAAAGAAGCCAATATCACTTCGTTGGATAAATGTAAAATGCTGTCCGGTTTTTACCAAAAAACGCTCTTTATAGGTCTCTGGTTGAAAAAACCGAAGCAAATCTTGAAGATTAGTTGGCTCTTTGGAAGCATTTTTTTCGACCCGCTCCAAGGCAACTGTAAGATCTTTGGGGTCAATAGGTTTGAGCAAATAATCTATGGCATTGACTTTAAACGCCTGAACGGCATATTGGTCAAATGCTGTGGTAAAAATAACAGGTGCCGGAATAGATACCTGTTTGAAAATATCAAAACTAAGGCCGTCCGCTATCTGAATATCCATAAAAATCAGGTCGGGTGCCGGAAAATTTTGTAGCCACTGCACTGCACTGCTAACAGAATCGAGGGTTTCCAAAATAACATAAGCAGGGCGTTGAGCCTGAATCAGCCGCGTCAATTGACGTGCAGCGGGCAATTCGTCTTCGATCAATAAAATGCGCATGGTGGTATGTGTCGGTTTATAGAGGATGTCTAAATGGATACTTCAACCGCCTGCCGGTGAACATTTTCGAGTACCGGAAGCAGCACCGTAAAATAATCTTGGGAAGCAATTACTTCGAGCGGTTCATCGGTGAGCATACTGTATCGCGCTCGGATATTGTCTAAGCCAACGCCCGTAGAGTCCATGACCTGGTTCTTTCGTTGAAGGCGGTTGCGCATGATCAGGTGGTTATTCTCGACAAAAATGTCAATTTTCAAGGGTTTTTCGCTTGAAATAACATTGTGTTTGATTACATTTTCAAACAAAATCTGCAAAGTTAAAGGGACGATGTTCATGGGCCGGGCAGCGAGTCCGGGTTGGATAGTTATGTGCAAATTTTCGCCAAATCGCTCTTCCATCAAATAAATATAGGCTTGCAAAAACTCCATTTCTTCCGTTAAAGGAATCACTTTTGCATCGCGACTCTCTAAGATATAGCGATAGACTTTGCTAAGTTTTTGGACAAAATTCACGGCTTTTCCAGGCTCCTCCGGTATCAGGTAAATAAGTGTATTCAGGCTATTGAACAAAAAATGTGGATTCACCTGATTGCGCAGACTTTCTAATTGTGACTGCACAAAGTGGCGCTCCAATTGAGATTTTTCGGTCATCGCCCGCTGCAATTGCAAGTAGAAAGAGAAGGCTTCATAAATCGTAGTAACAAAAGCCGAAATGATCGCAATGGTCAGAAACATGACGATTGGGTTGGGTTCTCTGTTCGTCTTGTCAGGATCCAGCAGTGGATGCAGCAAGAAGGTATCAAACGCTTTTACCCCAAAAAACAAAACCAAAAATGAAGGAACAAGGATCATCATGCGCTTTCCAATATCCTTAAATTCAGGAAAACGAATCTTAGCGCGATAATACACATAACGCAATCCGAACCAAAAAACCAATGCATAAGCGATAGAAATCGGTACACAAACAAGGTAATACGCATAGTTTCCATGAATCAGGTAATCCCCAAAGAGCAACAGCGAAATAAGAACACCTGCCAAGGGTATTCCAATGATCAGCATCCAACGATCGTTGAATCCTGCTATATCTTCGAAACATTTACGCGATTTCATCATACAAATGTACAATTTTTTTTTGGAACAAAGCGATTGTTGTCGGCGTGGCCACTGCCACGCCGACAACAATGCGCAAATCTAAAACTCTACCCTGTACAATATGTCCGGGAAAAATCCGATCTGATCCACCCTTCCGATTGTACCCCTTACTTCATTGTATTGTAAAGCAAATATATTTGCGTGGTTCGTAACATTTTGAAAATCAAGGAAAAATGTCTGTGACAACTTGCGCTTTAAACTGTTCATCCTAAGGCCAATTTTGACATCCCAACGAAAATAATCATCCAAACGTTCTGAAAATGCACGATCCTCATACAAAATTTCCCGACCTGCTAAGCGACTGGCTTCGAGGTTGACAGGCGTATAAGGGCGGCCACCTGCATGGGTCAGTTTGGTATCCAATGTCAAAAACCGGCGGCCACTATCGCCGAGTTTAAACTCTTTGCCTGCCAGTACATTGAATACGTATTTACCATTGAATGCAGTTTCGCGTTCGATGCCGTCTGAGCCTTTGTAACGGGAGTCAAACAAACTCACTGTCACCAGGGAGTACCAGCCTTTGCTGAAAAATTTCTCCACCGTCAGTTCTACACCTTTGTTGTACCCGGTTCCTTCATTCACGAGGCTACCCTTGTCGGGGAATACAAAATTTGCACCCGCATTCAGAATCGAAAAACTGGTGGGATTGGCCTCTACCGGTACATTGTTGAGCCATTGATAATAGGCTTCGGCTTTGATGCGCAGGTTAGGGGTTGGTTTGAAATCATATCCGAGTACCAGGTGCTGGTTGCGCGTAAATTCGAGTGCGTCGTTTTTGTTGACCGTCGTACCGTCAGGCAGGCGCTCTTTGAACAAAAATACCGGTAACGGCTGGGTCTGGTTGTGGAGACCATAACCTAAGCTGATTTTTTGCCTCGGTGCAAATTGCCAATTCACTGCTGCACGCGGTTCGAACGCAAAGTCGTTTGTTTTTTCAAAGTACTGACCATGCAAGCCGGCATTCAGGGTGACTTGCCCGGTTACGCGGTACTGCGCTTGTGTGTATGCCTCAGCGAGGGCGAATCCTCCGTCAAAATCACGCATCGTCACGCGGTCAGGAATCCCGTCTTCATCTAAGTCAGCCTGCCCACTGCGGGAATCTACACGGGTGTCGAGTTGCTGTTGTTGCACCAATATACCCGTACGCGATGTCAGGCGATTGGTTATTTTATTGTTGTAATAAGAGGACAAGCGATAGGTAATCATTCGGTCGCTCACATCATTGGTTTGCAAAAGACGACCATCGGCTTCCCTCAATTCAAGGTCCTCACTGGTAAATGTATTGCTGGCGTAAGAAGCACTCAACACCGTGCGGATATAAGCATGGTCATTGAGCAGCAGATTATTTTTGATACCAAATACACCAAATCCTGATACATTATACGAATTTTTATTGGGATTGGCAAACAGGTCGGTGGTATCTAATTCTGCACCAATAAAATCAATCGCACTCGTCGCTGCAATACCAAATACAGACCATTTACCCGTTTTTGAATTGCCAAAATCCACATTGAAGGTCAGGTCTTTGTAACGTGGAATAGCAGCCGTTCCAACATTCATACCTGCTGCGGAGGCTACTTCTACAAAAGAATGGCGATATGCGACTACATAAGAGCCTTTTTTGTTTTTGCCCAAAGGCCCTTCGGCCATTCCTTCAAAACCCGTAAATGCGCCCAATTGGAACATAAACTCGGAGCGGTCTTTATTCCCTCTTCGCAGGTTGATATCAAAAACGCCTGCCAACGCATTGCCATATTCGGCTGGAAATGCACCCGTCAGGAAGTCAGAAGTGGCGATCAGGTTGGGATTGAGGGCCGAAACCGGACCGCCCGTTGTACCCAAAGTAGAGAAGTGATTGGGATTGGGAATCGGGATTCCTTCCATACGCCACAACACACCGGTAGGCGAGTTGCCACGGATCACGATGTCATTGCGGGCATCGTTGGAGGTGGCTACACCTGCAAAATTTGCGACCAAACGCGACACGTCGCTGCGACCACCGGAGTAACGTTGTACCGATTCGACATCAAATTGGCGTGCCGATACGGTCGCCAATTCATTCACAGGTTTGTCTTTGTCCACTTTTGCAGTGATCGTTACTTCATTTATTTTGGTGTAAGATTCCTGCATTTTCAGGTTGAGTTGCACCTCTTTGCCTGCATTCACCAATACGTTGGGGACAGTCATGGGTTCATAACCGAGGTACGTGATTCGGATCACTTGTCGGCCCGTTGGTACGTTGCGCAGTGCAAAATTGCCTTCGGTATCCGTCATCGCGCCGATCGCGGGGCCGTCTGTTCCGGCCTGAACAAGTACAACTGTGGCACCAATAATGGGCATTTCGGATTGCTGGTCTAACACGACACCTTTGATCGAAGAGGTTTGACCAAACAGGCTCAAAGGCAACAGCATGAGGAGTAAAAGTCGAAAAATGAAGTCTTGAATACGCATAATTGTGTAATTTGTTGACCCAAAGGTAGGGGCAACATACACACAACCACAAGCAGAAAAACCCCAATTGGCAACAGGCATGGATGAATCGTAGGAATGGACGGGTGAATCGTGGGATCACCCACCCCTCCAATCCACAACCACCGGCGCATTCACTTGGCGGCAAAAAAAGGCTGAATTGGTAAAAAAGAATTATTTTTGTGCCTTATTGGCCAAATATCCAAAGTCTGGCAATCCTGCGATCTGTTATTGGTACAACCACCAAAAATGGAAAATCTGTCTTTGAGACTATTCAATGCATGGGCGCTTCACAGACCCACGCGGCCGGATAGTTACAAAAAAAAGTAAAAACTTAGCCATGATTACTATTTGAAAATCATCTATTTATAAATATATTTATTTTTTATATTTCTGTTTATAAGAAAATATTCTAATACCTAAAAATACATAATTTTGTCAAAATAACAATAATTAAGTATAAAATTTTACTTTATATAAAATAGTTCAAATTATTGTTGTTTTTGATGCCTAAGCCTTTACCAATTTACAAGATACTAAATCACAAGCAACTTTTTGCAACTAAACGCACCGTTTATCCGAATAGAATAGAAATAAGTACCCGGGGGCAGGTCTTTTCTGTTGTATGTAACAGCATGTGTGCCCGCAGGATAGTTGCCTTCCAAAACAGTGTGCCTGACTTTGCCATTGATGTCTGTAATCTGTATCAAAACATCGCCTCCATTTGAGGTGAACGTGAAGGTTGTCTCCTGAACAAACGGATTTGGATAGTTATGGATGGCAATTTTTGAATGCGCAGGCTGTTCGATGCCGGTGTTCGGTGCCTTGAATATGGGCAAGACAGGATAGGCATCGCCTAATGCGGTCTCAGGATCAGGTAAACCAAACCAGTCTTTTAGTGCACTGGCATAAACAGACCTGAAATCATGCTCCATCGGTATGTCTTCTGATGGCCCGACTTCATCCGGAATGACCGGATTGTTCCCGATGATACCGGGTATTACATTTTTACCAAATACAAACATCGGCGCACCGGCACCATGGTCGGTACCGATGCTGCTATTGGAGGCTATGGTTCGCCCAAATTCGGAAAAAGTCATTCCGGCTACCCGATCATCCATATTCAACAGTTGGAGATCATCCTGAAAAGCACCGATAGCCACTGAAACTTTGCGCAAAAGGTCTGCGTGTGTACCATAGATCGTTCCTTCCATTTCATTGACCTGCTTGCTGTGTGTATCAAAACCTTCGAGAGAGACCACATAAACAGGTGTTCTCAATCCACCGCTGATCAATTGGGCGACGATACGCAATTGATCGGCCAAATTGTTCGCACCCAAAGCAGGGTATTGAGCAGACAGGTTTTTGCCAATGTCAGCGGCTTTTTTTATGGACTCGTAATACGTCTGTGCTTGTTGAGAAACCAACCTGATGAATGAAAGTTCTTGCCCGTAAGGTGTGTTTGGAGTGGGTTCTGTCTGGTCATTGACAAATTGATAATAGGACTGAGGGTCGGAAATCGCGACACCCATGGGAAGGCGGTTACCCATCAAAGCCAAAGAAGTGATCGAACCAATCTGAACGGCCAAGGGATCGGGGTAATCAGGGTTCGGATAACCGTCAGGGAAATCCGGATGCAAATTTTGCAAATATCGGCCGGCCCATCCGGTATCCAAATACGCATTTGAATCAGAACCAGACATCCATATATCTGTCGAACGGAAATGCGAATAGTCCTGATTGGGGTATCCTGCGTTTTGTACAATACTTACTTTGCCTTCATTATACAGGTTTCTGACCTCGCTAAAAGAAGGATGAAATGTGTTTAGGGTGGTACCATCCAGGCTCAAAACCTTGTTTTCAGGGATGAGGATATTTGGGCGTGCGGTCGCTAATTTATCATATTGATCCATCGGAATCAGGGTGTTGAGGCCATCATTTCCGCCTGTTAACTGGATCAAAACCAGGACGCGGTTATTTTCATTGTTTAATCCCGCCAATGATCTGAACATAGGCGAGTGAGAGATGGGATTCAGGGCAAATCCGTTGTATTTGAATCCGGCCCAGGCAGCGGCGGTGCCGGTGTACTGGAGAAAATGTCTTCTTTTCATCCTTTAAATAAGTTGATATTCGGCGAGGTTCATGATGTATTTGTGCAGAAACATGAGCCTGATCCATACGGTTTCAGCAGCCATTTGATTCGTTGGATCGGCAATGTATGCGTCCCAGGCTTCGGTCCAGTAATAGTCATTGGTCTGCCCGGAGAGCAGAATACTTTTCATGAATAATTTTTTTTCTGCGGGTATTTCCATCGGCAACATCATGCTCAGGAGTTCTTCAATCAAAACATTGGGTTCACCAGGATCCGTAAATTGTGCAGCTGTGGCGATGTGGTTGATCTTGATGGATGCATTACCCCCGTTGAAGGAATACACAGACAAGACATCCGTGAAAACACTGCGGTTGCGCATGGTCGCTCCCGAAATCCAGTTTCTATAATACCCCGGCGATTGTCGGAATGGCGGCCACCCCGCTACATTTGGCGGTTGTCCGAGTAACATGAGCAGTTCGTTGTTGTAGTAATTCAGGTACAGCATAATCACCCATTCGTCATAGGGTTCAGGATAGATTTCATCCATGACAAAATTCCGCATCGTTCCCACCGTGAGGTCAAGCGGCGTTTTTATATAACATCCTTTATTGTAAGCGTCGAAAAAATGCTCGCTGAGCAACAGTGTCCGCATCAAAAGTCTGATGTCGTAGTTATGATCCCTGAATATTTGCGCAAGCGGCGCAATGACTTCATTTTCAACCGTTTGATCTATTTTATAATATACAAAAAAACGATAAATTTCTTTACAGATAAAGGTGGCAACTTCTTCTTTCCGGAATATCATGTCTAATAAAGCATCCAATTCTGCTGCTCCGTCAACCTGCCCTTCTATCACCGTGTTGTTGTAAAATGAAGAAAACTGTTTGTTCCCTTTGTCGTGGCCGGGTTCGTAGAAAAAAGAGGTGCCTGTAAACGAATTGATCCTCCACCCTGTTAACACCCTGGCTGCCGCTCTCACATCATCTTCGGTATAGGTATGGGTTGATTCTTTGCCAACAGTAAACAACTCTTGTAATTCACGGGCAAAGTTTTCATCGGGCGCACCTGCTTCGTTCAAATATCCATTCAGGAAATATAGCATGGCCGGCTCAATGGTCACTGACCTGACCAGTTCCTTAAAATTGCCCAATGCATTGGATCGAAGCAGGTTGTTGTAGCGATACAAAGCCCTTCCTTCAAAAACAATATCCGCCTGAACAGGGAAGTGATTGTACCAAAACATGGTCATTTTCTCGCGAATGTCGGCACCTGACCGGACGACCTGTTTTAGCCACCAGCCACGCCACGATTCTATCCTGTATCCTTCATTGTCAGGCAGCGGTATTGCGTCTGTCCAGGTTTCTCCTGATGCAATAAACGGGTCTGTAAATTCAGGATTGTTGTAATTGTTTACAGGAGGGTCGGGAAGCGGGGGAGGGGAGAGGATGGCATCTACTGCGTCTGCTGCATTGGCGAAAGCCGTGTACTGATCGAGATGCTCTTTTTTTATGCCAAAAGTAGCGCGTCGCAACAAATGTGCAGCGTGGGCCTTGGTCCATGGGCCTGTATAAGGCGTTAATCCACCTGACAATGTAAATTCCGTTTCCGGAAAATCCTTTAATGTTTCATCTGCTTTTGACGACGGCACCATATTAACAAGTGGATGTGTGCCACTCAGTTTTTGAAACAATGCTCTGCGAGGATAAGAATGTTTAGGCATATATACAAGTTTATTATAGGTAATTTGGATAGACGCATTTCGCCTCGCACGATGGCTCATCGCCGGGCTTGCGTCTTTGTCCCATTTTGGTATTTTATCATAAAGACATTTGCTTTATTTGATGAATAAACAGTGAGCCGGTGCGAGGGGAATCCTTTTTTCGATGGAACGGCCTCTTGCTTGCGGTCAATGTACCTCGTACCTGTCGTGAAAAACACCCTGAAAAAGGAGTATCTTGGGTAGTCCCAAATCTTTATTACCATTCTTGGATGTACGCTTGAACTTGGCCTTAAAGCGTCCTTTCGCGATCTTTTGTATGGTATCCAACTCCTGTACCTCCAGAAATCCCTCCTCCGGGTCTTCTAATTTATAGGAATAGCCTTCGAGGTCTTCTGCAATGATCTGACTGAAATTTGTATTTGCCTTTACATATAAAATATCCTCGTTATGCAGTTCAAAATTCCCTGTTGAGAGAGGAAGCCATGCAAATCCGAAGGCATTTATTACAAGTTCAAAAGAATCAGAAAAAATATAGTTCATCGTTTTGGCTTTTGATTGCTGAAGGAATGACGCTTTATACCCAGATGCTTCTTCTCCATTTAAAAAAACGACCGATTTGCCCAACTCCACTGATTCAGGCAGGTTTTGTGCTTCGGGTGGTTCTTTCACACAAGCCTCCAGAAATAGAATGCCTAAAAAAAGAGACAACAGGATGTTTTTCATGATTTTGAAACTTTAACAGTGAAAGACCGGGTTTTATCTGCGACAGATACAAAATACAAACCTTGTGGGAAAGAACGCATATCTACTGTTTGTAGTATGGGTGCAGCATCCTGTACTTCAAAAGACAGGTGTTGTTTACCTGTTATATCGTTTATAGAAACTATGTCGAAGGCTTTAAGTCCTTCGATCTGAAGAATGGGCGCTGAACGGTTAAAGTACGTTATCTTTGCGGCCATATGACAACAGATGAATTTGAATATTTTCGCAAGCATCAGTATTGTGACAACCCTGCATGTTCGTATCACGGTCAAAGCGGGAGTGGGAATCTGAGAATAAAGAGTCGGCTAAAAGGCGTTGTTTATTGCATCGGCTGCAAGCATTCCTTTTCGGTGAGAAAGGGGACGATGTATTTTGGGCTTCGGACCGATATGAACAAGATAGCGCGGGTATTGGGATTGTTGGCCAGCGGCATGGGAGTCAATGCGGTGTGCCGACAAAACGATGTGACAGCGGACAGCCTTCGAGAGTGGTTATTGTTGGCGGCCAGTCATGTTGGGGAGTTTAGCGCATTTTTGGAGCAGGACATGCACTTGGATGAGGTGCAGATAGACGAGTTTTGGTCGTTCATTCGAAAAAAAAGAGAACTTGACGGGGGATGAGATTATGGAAGCATCTAAGGACGCGGAAGTAGATGAAAATCAAGGAGATAGGTGGACGTTTGTTGCGGTGGTTCCGGAAAGTTCCTATATACACACGACGCATCATGGGGAACGGACACTTGAACAGGCGGAGGTCTTCATAGCGGAAGTGAAGTCAAAGAGCGACGGGCAGGCTCCGTATTTTGCCTCCGATTGTTGGTTTTATGAACAAGCTCTGGTCAATAATTACTGTGACTGGGAGGATATTCCTTACAAAGGCAGGGGTTGCAAGCCACACCCCAGACAGGTGGTTGACCCGGGGTTGCGCTACGCCCAAGTGCATAAAAAACGGGACAGCAAGGGTAAAATAGAGGAGATAACCACTCGTATCGTGTTGGGTGACGAAAGGGAAATATTGCTCTTGTTGGAGGACGCTAAGCGCAGCAAAACGATCAACACGGTGTTCGTCGAAAGCCGAAACGGCAAATTCCGAAAAGATAATGCCCGCTTGATTCGTCGAACCTTGTGCCATTCTAAAAAGGCTGTTTATCACGATGCGCATATTGATTTCCTGACACAAGTAATGAATTACACCTGTACAAATGACGCTTTAAAAATCCAAATCAACCCAAATGCGGCACTTTTCGAACGAAAATATCTCCACCGAACCCCGGCAATGGCTCAAGGGTTAATAGATAAAACACTGACTATCAAAGAACTATTGTCGCAGAGACCAAAAATAATTAGCGTATATTAGTCGTTCAGCACCTTGCTGTCGGACAGGTAGGCATCATAAGTGCCGTCGGCGTTTTTGGTGGCCAGCCCTATTTTGTTTTTGAAGGCCGTGTAACTGTCCTCCAAAAAGGCTTTGTTGCTCACGAATCGGAGCAGTTTTACCTTATCGAATACCATCACCCCATCCACATCCTGAAAGAAATGGCGTTTCAGGGCATCGTGGCTTATCAGCAGGCGCAGCAGTTCGGCATCGAGGCTTTGTGCGGCATCAATGACGGCTTGCTTGATCATTCTGCCCTCCTGCGTGAAACGGGGTTGGGTAGCGAGGAGGTTTTTAAGTTCGTCGAGTAGGTTCTGCATATCAATCTTTCAAATTCCACAGGGCGCAAAGGTATGAATTTAAACCTAAACGGAGGCTATGCCGCCGTGTGAGAGGAAGCCCCACCCGTTGCCTCAAAAATCTAAAAAAAAGCCAGCCCGCTCCACCAAAAGGTAAAACGGGCTGGCTTTTGTTTGTACGTCCCGCAAAGCGGGAATGGCACTATTTATTTACGCATTTTCGCCATTTTCACCGTGCGCACATCGCCATTGCCCTGATGGATGCGGGCAATGTACACGCCGTCTTCCAGGCGGCTTACATCAATCGGATCCGTTGTGGTGAGTCCCTTAGCCAATGTCTTGCTCAGCATCACCTTACCAGTCAGGTTGACGATCTCAATGGTGACCTCTTCCTGAAGTTCCCCTGCGATTTGCACCGTCATGTGGGTATTCACCGGATTCGGGAAGATCGAGAGACTGTTGCCCTCGGCAAAGGTCATCTGGAATTGTTTCACATCCGAGAACGCCTCTACGCCGTGTTGATTAATGCGCTTAATCCGATAGTAGTTCATGCCTTTCAGCGGCTGCAGATCCATCAGACTGTAACTGTTGTCGGCAGTAGCATTCTGCTTACCGGCTACGTTGCCCACGTTCGTCCATGCCTTCTGATCGTTTGAGCGCTGTACATAGTACATATATTCGTCCCCTTCCGGTTTGGTCGTCCAGTTGATCTGCAACTGGTGCGGGCCATTCGGAACCACGCCAAAGTTCTGGATGAAGGTACCGCAACCCGGGCCGCCTGCCGGAATAACCGTAATGGTAATGATATTGGTTTCCTTAAAGGTTTCACAACCTGCACGGCGGGCACAACGCATAAAGTAAGAGGTCTCAAACAACCGGCCTGGCGAATAAGTTTCGTTGGTAGCGCCCGGAATGCCCACCCATTGCGGCGGAGCCGGACCTACCTGTACCAATTGCATCCACAGATACTGAATGGCACCGGAACCACCCGAAGGAGGAGCCGTACTGGAAAGCGTAGCAGGTGTCTGCCCTTCGCAAATCGTCTGATTGCAGCAAATCTGACCGGCATCTATCACGTTGCGGCAGATGGTGTGAATGCCTGCATCAATACACAGGTTTTCCGTTTGTCCGGCCGTAATGGTAAACGGCTCGGTTTTGCCATTCGTTTTGGCATCGCTGTCTTTGCAGCCCGCCGGTACGGCCTTATATTTTGTAAACTCATATCCTGCGGGGATATTGCTGAACATCACCACATAGCTGCCCGGTGTCACACAGTCGAAGAGGTACTTGCCCGTACTGTTGGTAGTGGTTGTGGCTACCGTCACATCGTCTGCCGTGCCGAATACGCCGTCCGGTCCGGCTTTCAACAGCATCACCGTAATATTTGGTACGCCGTTGGTCTCAATGGGGTCCTGGTCGCCCTCCTGATCTGTGTCATACCACACATAGTCTCCGATGCGTACGCCGTTGTTGGCAAAACCGATGGTCACGCTGGCAGTAGCTGTACAGCCATTGGCACCCGTCACGGTCACGCTGTGCGGCCCGGCAGGCAAATTTGTAGCAGTGGCAGTAGTTTCGCCATTGGACCACAAATAGGTATAAGGACCGGAGCCGCCCGAAGCAGAAGCCGTGGCACTGCCTGCCTGGTCGCATTTTGCATTGGCAGAAGCCGAAATGACTACCACTGGCGGCAGGGGAGCCGTGATATTAATGCTGGCGGTGGAACTGCAACCTGCTGCATCGCGTACAGTCACTGTGTAAGTACCCGAACCGAGATTAGAGACAGCAGCAGTGGTGCTGCCATTGCTCCAGGTAAACGTATAGGAACCCGTGCCGCCTGTGCCCGATGCCGTAGCGCTGGCACCAGTGGTGCAGGTGGCAGCCCCCGTAATGGTAGCCCCTGCGGTCGGGTTATTCGCCCGGGTAATGGCTACAGAAGCGCCCGAAGAACATCCGTTGGCATCCGTTACGGTAACGCCGTTATTGCCCACCGGCAGATTGGTGGCTACAGGCGTGGTTTCGCCGTTGCTCCAAAGATAGGTATAGGGAGCAAGACCGCCGATAGCCGTGGCAGCGGCTGATCCGCCTGTACCCGTGCAGGCCGCCTGCGAGGAAGCCGTAGCAGTTACAGCCGGTCCCTGCGTCTGCGGAATCTGTACATTCGCAATGGCCACACAGCCCGACGCATCGGTCACTGTAACCGATTGTGGCCCCGCACCCAAATTGTTGGCAGTGGCAGTGGTTTGCCCGTTGCTCCAGACGTATGTATAAGGCGCAGAACCGCCTGTGCTGATAGCTGTAGCGCTGCCGCCAGTGGCACAGGTGGCATCTTTATCTACTTTAGCCGAGGCACTCAGGTTGGTCAGTGAAGTGACGTTTACACTGCCCACTCCGGTGCAGCCTGTGGCCATATCCGTCACCGTCACAGAGCGCGTGCCTGCACTCAATCCTGTGGCAGTCTGGGAAGTCTGATTGTTGTCCCATACATAAGTGTAAGTGCCTGAACCCCCTGTAGCGGTTGCGGTAGCACTTCCGCCCGTGTTACAGCCGGCCTGAGTTAGCAACGTAACAGAAACGTTCAGACTGGAGGCACCGCTGTTTACTGTGGCCGAACCCGTATTGGTACAGTTTTTAGAGTCTGTCACCGTCACCCCGTAAGTACCTGCACCTGCTGAAATCGTAAAGCTGGTAGAACCCGTACTCCATAAAACGGTGTAAGGCCCGGTACCTCCGGAAGCACTGACAGTGGCAGTACCCTGCAGGCCACATTTTGCTTCTGTCGAAGAGGTCGTTACTGTGATAACATCCGGCTGTGTCACCGTGGTAGAAGTGGACTGTACGCAACCGTTTACGTCGCGTACGGTCACCGTATAAGTGCCGGGAGTCAGGTTACCAATGGTCTGTGTATTGGCTCCGGTGCTCCACGTGAATTGGTAAGGAGCAGTGCCTGACATAATCATCACAGTGGCAGAAGCATTGTTCTGTCCAAAACAGGTTGCATTAATACCCATGCCTGTTACCCACAAACCTTCATTGAAAAACACCACATGGGCAGTGTCCTGAGCGGTACATCCGTTGGCATCCGTTACCGTTACGGTATAAGTGCCGGTGTTCAATCCTGTAATTTGTGCCTGAGTGGCTCCCGTATTCCACAGGTAGGTGTAAGGAATGATGCCGCCAAAGGGTGTAGCCGTGGCTTTTCCATCCGGAAAAACGTCGCAAATCTGACTTTCTCCAAACGCAGAAACGCCCAACTGTAGCGGTTCCTGAATGACAACAGTGGCAGTACCCGTCAACCCGCCCCCGTCAGTGGCGGTTACGCTATAACTGCCCGCCGGCAGATTGGAAATAGTGGCTCCGGAAGCGTTATTGCTCCAGAGATACGTGTAAGTACCCGTGCCGCCCGATCCTGTGGCCGTAGCCGAACCGGTACTGGTTCCGAAGCAGTTCACGTTAACTTTGCTGATGCTGACTGTTACCTGTGCCGACAGCAAAGCAGGCAACAGCATCATGGCAAACATGACCGCCCACAAAGGCAAGCGGCCATCTCGGATTGTGAAAAGTGTAAATGTGCGTTCCATGCAAATTAAAAACATAATAAGGTTTCAAAGAATACCCCTATGAAAAGGAAATTGAGATGACGAATGCAGCAAAAGCGAGCCACCGGGATCGCAAGAGGGAGGCGGAAGGATTAAAAGTTGATATTGACTACGGAGTTGATACGATTAGTCGGACACAAAGATACTGTGTCCCGACTGCCTGAAAAAGTTTTTCGTGTTAAAATTCGAACCTATTTAGGATTATGTCATTTAGCTTGCTGATTGACATACCCTGCCACATGATATAATGGTACAAATACCATACCCAAAATACTTTATCGGCGGTTAAAATTACTTTTTTTTGAAATGTACCAAAAAATGGTCAGCTCCTGATGACATCCACCAGAAGGTACAATGTTTTTCCAAAAAATGCAAGACTTTTGCTAAAACAGCATGTTTCTTAAAAAATGGTTCTACGTAGGAAGGCGGAAGCCAAAAGCCAACAGGGGACACTTTCCCTACTTTAAAATCAGGAAAGCAAAGGCAAAATTCGGAGGGAGTATAATACCACGTTTCCACAGCGTTCCTGTCGGGCGATAACGCGACCGGCACCGACTCTTGTCTGAATCTCAAAAAGGCGCGTTTCCGTTGACCCTTCAATAAAAAGTAAAAAATTTCCCAAAAGCAAAAACGACCCATCACCACAGCAGTAAATTGGCCGCCATCTGCCAACAAAGGTGCAAGCTCCTGACTAAGGCGGCGCAATGCCTCCGGGGAAAGACAATTCAATCCTCCAAAATTGGACCAGACGCGGTCGTAAGCAGGGTAGGGGAGGGTCGCAGAGGTTAAATTCCGCAGGTCTGCAAAAGCAGTGATACTGGCAGCATGGGGGGGCTGTATGCGCAATTTCTCTGCGGTCACCTCCAGCATGGCCGAGGCGTTGTCGGTGGCCGTTACGCAGCATCCCCGGCGCGATAACCAGACGGCATCTTCGCCGGTGCCGCAGTTCAATTCCAATACGCGGGTTCCGGGCGGATAAAACAATTGCGCGAGCGCATGAACGCGCCCGCGCAATTGTTTTCCCAATGCTGTGTTGCTGAAAGTCTCGTCGTAGGTGGCAGCAACCGCATCAAAAGGAGAGGAAGTGTCTGCAAACTTCATGCTTCACCACGATTTTACCTGATGCGGATAACGAATCACATACATTTCTTTAATCAGGCGTGCGAGGCGCTCGCGCAGTTCCTCTATGCCTTCCTTAGTGTGGGCGGAAATAAAAATCCCTTCCCCGTAGTTGTTTTGCAGGCGCTCCTGCAATTCGTGCAATATTTCATTGCGGGTGGGCTGATCCAATAAATCGTCGAAATAGCGCGTGCGGTACAGGTCTGTTTTGTTATAGACCATCAGCGCAGGCTTGTCCCCGGCATTCAGTTCCCGCAGCGTCTTTTGAACGGTGGCTATGTGGTCTTCAAATTGCGGATGGGCTACATCCACCACATGGAGCAAAATATCACTTTCCCGTACTTCGTCCAATGTACTCTTAAAGCTCTCTACTAAGTGGTGGGGCAGCTTGCGAATAAATCCGACGGTATCGGAGAGCAGAAAAGGCAAAGTGCCAAATACGACTTTGCGTACAGTGGTATCTAAGGTGGCGAACAATTTGTCTTCTGCCAGTACTTCTGCTTTGCTTAAAAGATTCAGAAGCGTACTTTTTCCTACGTTCGTATAACCGACCAAGGCCACGCGCACCATTTCACCCCGCGTTTTGCGCTGTGTTTGCGACTGGCGATCTATGTCCTCCAGCTTTTGCTCTAAGGCGCGGATGCGGTTTTGTACAATGCGGCGGTCGGTCTCAATCTGAGTTTCACCGGGGCCGCGCATCCCGATGCCCCCCCGTTGCCTTTCCAGGTGCGTCCAAAGACCCCGCAGCCGGGGCAGCAGATACTTCATTTGAGCCAGCTCTACCTGCGATTTTGCCTGTGCGGTCTGCGCACGGTTGGCAAAGATGTCTAAAATAAGCGAAGAGCGGTCCACAATTTTTACTTTGAGTACCTCCTCTAAGTAATTGGTTTGTTTGCCGGTGAGATCGTCGTCAAAAATGACCATATTGATCTCTTCGTGCCGCTCTAAATAGGATCGAATTTCACCTGTTTTTCCTGTGCCTATAAAACTTCGATGTTCGGGGTGAGGAAGTCGCTGAGTGAATCTTTTAACGACTTCGGCACCGGCAGTAAGTGCCAGAAATTCCAATTCGTCCAAATACTCGTGGGCTTGCGTCTCGGTCATGTCGGGCGTGATGAGGCTCACGAGTACAGCGTACTCTGTTTCTTTTTTTAGCCCGGTGGCTTTTTCACCGAGCGTCCATTCTTTTGCCAATGTAAGGGGAGGGTGGGCTTTACGCCTTTTTGTGGTCCTGGAGTAGAAGGCTGCCCTTTATCTTTTGCGATAAGCTGTGGGAAGCCTTATAACGGGGCAGTTGATGTTTGAGAAAGGAGCGAAAATGCTCTTCTTCCGGGGATTCGGGGATTCGGGGAGCAGGGGCTTTCGAAAAAACGGCATCATGCAGAAAAATATCTTCTTCAAGTGCGCGGGAGGCAGATTGGTGGGCATTCGGATTCGGTGCGGAGGCGATGGTTTGCTTGCGTGCGTCTTTCATGTTACAGAAAATTTGCGTCAACTCTCTTTCTCCGTATTGACCTGTTTCCGTAACGGATCCCGTACATACCGGAGCTGCATGGATCACAGTTCGGGTGCCGACCGAAACTGTGCTGCAAATGCGCTCCTCCTGCCTGCCGATGTTGGCCGCTTCGGAAAAAAGACAGGAATTTACATTAACCTGTACACAACGGATGGAGTTTTGACTGGTGAACAAAGTGATACAATTTTTTAGATGTGTGAACATTATGGTGGTGGCATGGAGAAAGATTATTTATTATAAAAGAGGGTTTATACTGACTTGCATCGGGCACCATCAGTCTAAACCCTCCGTTTTGTTAAGGTTGTTGTTGTTTCTTCTTCGTAATTCGTCCGCTTTTGGTTGGGGCTTCTTTGTCCTGCACATTGTACCCTTGCGAAAGGGCATAAGTACGCAGTTGTTTCGCCATGTCTAAGCGGGCACGGTGCAGGCGGGAGCGAACAGTACCAACAGGTATGCCCACAATAGCGGCTATCTCTTCGTAGGTGAAATCCTCCATATCAAGCAGGATTACCATGCGATAGTTGTCGGAAAGGCGCTTAAGTGCCTGTGTGGTTTCGTCGCTCAAAGATACGTCTGTCAGGTCGTTGCTAAAATTTTCAAGCCAGTTAATCTGGGCAATCTCTTCCACAGATTTTCCCGAAGCCTGTTCCATTTCCACGACGCGCACGTCCGGCCTTTTAGTGCGGTAGTCGTTGATAAAGGCATTTCGGCAAATACAAAACATCCAGGCGCGGGCATTGGTGCCTTCCTGGTAGCGGTCAATAAACCGCCATGCTTTCAAATAGGTTTCCTGAACAAGGTCGTCCGCAGCGGTGCGGTCGTTGGTTAAACGATACGCAAACGAACAGATGGCATCCATCAGCGGTTGTAATTCCTGCCGGAAGATGCGATCGAAACGATCCTGCTGGGCTTTTAATGCGTCATAAGTCGGTGTAGCCATCATGCGTTGCTTTTTTATGAAAACGTTAACGTTCAATGGCGCATAAAAAGTTCCCATAGTTTTTAAAAAAAGTCATTTCCCCGAAAAAAATCAGATTCGCAGAAAATTTGCCAAAATTCTTTCCCCGGTTTTGCCCGAACGTTCGGGATGAAACTGTACGGCATAAAAATTATCGCGCTGCAAAGCGGCACTGAACGGACTTCCATAGTCGGTCGTTGCAACCGTATAGGTGTGTATGCGGGCATAATAACTGTGTACAAAATAGACATATTCCCCTGCCGACAGCCCCTCAAAAAGCGGGCCTTTCAGGGCGCGCAGGGTATTCCAGCCCGTGTGTGGTACCTTTACCCCGGTCTGAGCGGAGTCAAATTTACAGACCTGCGTATCCACAATGCCGAGACAATCGGTATTGTTTTCTTCAGAATGGCGACAAAAAAGCTGCATTCCGAGGCAAATGCCCAAAACGGGCTGCTGCAATCCGGCTATGACGGCATCCAGCCCCCGGCTGCGCAGGTATTGCATCGCCGATGACGCTTCGCCCACCCCCGGAAAGATAACCCGGTCGGCACTATGAAGCAGGTTCGGGTCGTCTGTCCACACCGCCGTCTCTCCCAGTCGCTGGAGGGCAAAAAGCACCGACTGCATGTTGCCGGCGTTATATTTCACAATGGCTGTCATGATCTGATCTTGCGCCTTACATAATACAATAACACACACTTACCACTCCCATAGTTGAACAAACCAAAAAAATGTACACAGCGATGCTCGTTTTTACTCATCTCTCATCACTCATTAAAACCAGTAATTGGTTTTTAATACCAGAGCGCGACTTTTCACATTCCAGTCCACCGCGTTGTAGTTGTCCGTATATACAATAAACAAATCGCTCATGGGGCGGTAACGCCATTGCAAACGGCTGTTGATGTTAAAGTTGTCTGCCTGGGTGTTATACTGAACAAAAGTTGTCCACCAAAGGTTGCGGGCAAAAAACACTTCCACCCGGGGCGTGATGTTGAAGAGCGCTACATCACAGTACGGCGCAGGAAAATTCAGGCGGTTGTAAGAGGCTCCCAGCGTCAGGTTCATCACCGGTTGCAGGCGCCAGGTCAATCGGCCTTCTAAGCCCGTCTGACGACCGCTGTAGAAGCTGCCGATGTTGGCCGAAGCATAGAAAATGAGCGGTTTGCGGTAGTCCGAACTCCATTCCGCCCCGGCAGACGCAAACCGATATACCGCAGCAGGCAACGGCGGACAGACGGCCCCGTCGCCATCGTCGAATTTGAATGACACCGGCACATTGGTCCACGAGGGATTGATGCCAACGTTGAACTGACTGGTATTTTTGAAATTGACCGACATTTGCAGTCTGTTGGAGGATTCATTGTAGGAGCCGTCGGGATTAATCACCTGAAAAAATTCTCCTTCGAACTCAATGAAATTGATTTTCCCCTGTTCTTTTTTCGGAAAAATGCGATAATTCATGTTGCTGAAAACGAAATTATACCCAATGCGCAGGGTGGTGTCGCGCAGATAATCGTAGTTTTCAACGCGCTGCTCAAAGCCCATGTCCGCATAATAATTTTCTCCGGTGTGGGTAAAATCGAGCAGGATGCTGAACTTGCGGGTGCTGTATTGCGCACCGCTGTTGCCCCACCAGTTTTTATCGCTGATACCGGGCTTCATGGAGCGGTGGTGAGTGGCCCAGCCTGCCCATTTGCCGTCGGTAGAGGTATAGCTGAATTCCATACCGGCGTTGCGGCTGTATCCGTCTGCGCGGAGTTCGCGCCCGTCAAATTCTTCGCGATTCAGGAAATAGCCGGAGAGGGTGGTGCGCCCAAACAGTCGCCGGTTGGCCGCCAACGCCGTAAAATTGCGGGCGGGTTTCCCTTCTTTCGCACGCGTCTGCATGTTCATCAGTCCCACGCGGGTATTGTCGTCTATGTTGCCCGTCAGGCGCAGGCCCCCGAGGATCGGCAGCGGAATGCCTGCGTCATCCAGGCCCACGCGCCGCGAGAAAAAAGGACGGATGGGCGGAATACCAAAATTGCCAAATAAATCGGCATTTTCCAAAAAGAAGGTGCGCTTTTCGGGCAGCATCACGTCGAACCGCGTCAGGTTGATCACCTGCTCGTCAATTTCGATCTGCGAGAAGTCGGGATTCAGCGTCAGGTCTAAGTTCAATCCGGAGCCGATACCGATTTTGGCATCCACGCCTGCGTCTATGGGCGTTTTCCACTTTTCGCCCTCCTCGTAGTCGCGGGTACCCCCGGCAGTCAGGTAAGGCGAAATGTTATAGTTGCCTTTGGCACGCGGCGGCGGTGCGTCCCACTCCAAAGCGCCGGTCCAGCCCAAATCCACCCCCTCAAATTGGAAAGGAACGGCGGCCCAGATGGAATACATGTTTTTACCGAGGTCGTTGCGGATAAAATTGATGCCCCAGCGGTTTTGTCCGCTTTTGTAGCGCAAGATGCGCAGCGGAATGGCACATTCTGCCGTCCAGCCGTTTACCAGCTGTTTGGTTTCGGAGAACCAGGTGTTGTCCCAGTTGGTATCCATATCGCCATCTCCGCTGCCTGACAACAGCCCCTCCGTCTGTACACCGGCGGAGGAAATACCGAAGAAAAAACCGTTATTGGCCACATTCATGGGGTCGAGGATGATGGACACAGCATCCGAATCCCAATACCCCACGTCGCGTTTCAGACTGGCCACCACGTGATTGGGGGTGGAATCCACACAATGAAAGGCCACATACAGGAATTGGTCGTTGTACGTACACCGCACTTCTGTCTGTTGAGGAGCCGGACCACCATCCCGGGGCCATTTCATCATAAAGGCAGTGGCTGGGGCGGTACTTTGCCACACGCTTTCGGACAGATCGCCGTCTATGGCAATTTTTTCCCCGGTGCGTGCAATGGAGAGTTTATACTGAGCCTGTTGCTGGCTGCGGGTATTGTTTTGGGCATACAGAAAAAAGGGGCAACAAAAAAACAAAAAGTAAGGCGTAAAAAGACGATACACGGGATAAGGGCGGTCAGGTGATGGAATAAGGCAAACAACACGCATAAAAGTGCCTGTCCTGCTCAATAACTTGTTTTGTTTTTGAAAAGTTGCATTTTGCACGCCTGCAAGTATTTTTTTCTGAAAAAATCTACCAAAATGCAAATTTTTTAAGGTCAATGCTAAAATATTGGAGCAATGACTATCTTTGCGCAACCTATTAAAAAGTGGGTCTGCTGTAACACACCCCCTGCACATTGTCTTTCACGCCCGAATCTACCTCCACTTACTACTTTTATCACATCTTTCTGCCATGTCTATGCAAGACGCACCAATAAATCCCGAACAGACCTCCTTTCCGCCTGACCCACATTTAGATCTCCATGACCCCGAACCCGAGGTTGGGGAGCATGACGACCACGGTCCCGGCGAAGACATTACGGATGCAGAAATCGTAGCCAGAAGTCCCAGAAGTCGTGCGGCCACGCCCCCTATAGTTTCCCCCTGGGCTGGCAGCGCGCCCCCTGCCGACTTAGTCAGGATGTTTCAAGCAAAACTGATAGAAGTGGGCCTGCTTGATCCGGTCTTTGAAGGCGATGCTGCTACGCCTTTTCGTCCGGTGATGGACAAAGTGGGCGGCACCATGGACCCTTCTACTTGCCTGGCCCTGGAAGAGCTCTGCGCATTGACCGATTACCGGTCGGATGATTATACCCTCTCAGGAAGCCTCTTAGAACAATTAGACATCCTTGCTCCGATTCAAATGGACGATGCAGGGGGGGATGACCAGAATACACTGCTCGCCAAACGCCTGTTGCGCGCCATGCGCAACAAAGGTTACTGGATTGCCCGCAGCCCCAATATGTACAATATCGTGTATGTGGAGGCCATGAATCAGGATGGCACCCTGAATGGGGATGCTCCTAACGAATGGAACGACCGTCGTTTTGTGATTAAAATAGAAAAAGACGGCAAACCCAATATGGTCATGAATGAGCAGGCCACCACAGAGCCTGGTGAGCATTACACGATGAGCCCGGTAGAAGGGGGGAATGCGGAAAAATACGGAACAGCCCGCGTGGCCTTCGGGCAGTACAAAGCCTGGCAAAGTGGCATCCACGGCATTAAGCACCCGCCCGGTCAGCCTGCTTTGGTACAGCGTGGCAACCTGCGCGTTCATCGCGATGGCAATAAAAATTACGAGCGCGACAGTGCTGATTTTATAGATGTCAACAGCAACTTTTTTGTGAACCAGCATTCCACTGCTCCCGGACAGCCCCCCATTTTGGTGAATAGACACAGCGCCGGCTGTCTGGTAGGCCGCGACTATGCTGCACACGAGCGTTTTATAGAAATGATGAAATCAGATGTGCGCTATAAACGCGATGTCAATTATTTGTTTGTAAGTGTGCTTATGCCCGGCAAAGACATCTGAAAAACCTTGTTCTGAGAGTTTAAGGTACCACAATGCAGCACGCCAAAGCGGTGCCTGCACGGCACCGGCCGCTGCGGTTGTCCTGACCGCTCAGATTCGGCTATCTGCCTGCAAACTGCGGTTTCCGCTTTTCTACAAAAGCGGCTGCCCCCTCTTTGAAGTCCTCGGTAGCACAACAGGCACCAAAAGCAGCCACTTCAAAAGCAAATCCGTCCACATCTTCTTTAAAGCACGCGTTCACGCAGGCGATCACTTTGGCGACAGCGACGGGAGCCTTGGCAGCGATTTTTTCGATTAGTTCTTTGGCTTTGGATACTTCCTCGCCTGCAGGCACCACATGATTGACTAAGCCAAGGCGGTGGGCTTCCTCCGCGCCGATCATGTCGGCCGTCAGCATCAGTTCGAGGGCCTTTGTTTTGCCGATATAGTGGACTAAGCGTTGCGTACCCCCATATCCGGGAATGACCCCCAGATTGACCTCCGGCTGTCCGAAACGCGCTTTTTCGCCTGCGATACGCAAGTGACAGGCCATTGCCAGTTCGCACCCGCCCCCGAGGGCAAAGCCATTGACAGCAGCCACTACCGGACGCGGAAAGCGCTCAATCAGTAGAAACACATCCTGCCCCCGCCTGGCAAAAGTCGCTCCCATTTCGGCGTCTATTCCGCTAAATTCCGTGATGTCTGCGCCCGCTACAAAGGCTTTTTCGCCTGCTCCGGTGAGTACCACGCCTTTCAGGTCTGCTATTTGCAGGGCGGTGTGGCCAAAAAAATCCTGCAATTCTAAAATGGTCTGACTGTTCAGGGCGTTCAGGGCTTTTTCGCGATTGAAAGTGACAACCGCAATGCCGTCTTCGACGCTGACTAATAGATTCTGATAGTTCATGTGTAAAAATTCAAAAATGAAAGCACAAAGGTACATGCCTTTTGCCATATAACGGCCCAAAATGTAGCAGCCGCTTCTGTTTAAGCCGTGCGCTTTTCCCGGAAAGACACCAGAAAAACCAGCAGAATGACTGCCGAAATGGCAGCGGGGACTAACCAAAATCCCGACCAGTTGCGCCCGGCTTCGGTGGTGTAGAGATCGGCGATTATACCGCCGAGATACGAACCCAGCGTCATGCCCACGCCATAGGTGGCAATGGTGAATAGCCCCTGGGCCGAATTTTTAACCGCTTCTCCGGCTGTCTGGTCGGTGTAGATATAACCAGTCACAAAGAAAAAATCGTAGCAGATGCCGTGCAGCAGTACGGCGAGCAGCAACAGGCTGTGGGCCTGCGGGCCACCAAAACTCAGGCACAGATACCGGAGTGTCCACGCCACAATGGCTACCAACAGGATGTTGCGGACTCCCAGTCGCGACAGGAAAAAGGGCAGGGCCAACATAAACAGCACCTCCGACCCCTGACCCAGCAGCCCCATTTTGGAGGTCACGTTTTCCACCCCGGAAGCGGTCAGATAATCGCCTGTAAAAGAGTAGTAGAACGACAGAGGAATACACAACAGGATGGAACTGATGAAAAAAACCAGATAAGAGCGATTGCGGAACAGGGCAAAAGCGTCTGCCCCTATAATGTCGCGCAGGCTGCCCCCGCTGCTCCTGCCTTTGGGGGGCGTATTGGGCAGTAAAAAACTATACACTCCCAGCACCACCGACAAGGCAGCCGGCAATAGAAAAATAAACGAGGTGGAGGAGTAGCTGTTCACCGCAATACCGGCGATGATCCAGCCAATGGTACCCAATACCCGCAGCGTCGGAAAATCTTTGGAAGGATCATTGGTCTGCCCCAGTGCCACGGTGTTGCTAAGTGCCACAGTGGGCATGTACAGGCAGGAATAAAGCAACAAGACCCAGGAAAAAGTGGCCGTATCGCGTATCTGTGCCAGATAGTAGAGCAATACTGCTCCCAGCAGGTGCAACACCCCCATGACGCGTTGCGCCGCAAAATAGCGATCGGCGATCATGCCGATGAAAAATGGAGACACCAGAGCGCCAAACCAGGCATTTCCGTAAGCAATGCCGACCTCCCCACCGGAGGCGTTCAGGGCAGCGGGCAGATAAATCCCCATGGCGACAAACCAGGCACCCCAGATGAAATACTGGAGCAACATCATCAGGGAAAGTTGAATGCGGACAGAAGTGGACATAAGCGTGTAGGATATTGCAGAGGCGAAGGTAAACAACTTTATTATATTGCCTGCGTACAAAAATATAGAGGTGATTCGTCCAACACTTTTTCCCGGATTGGGTCCGTGCATTGAAAAACCGGGGATTTAAGTGCATATTTTTTGGTAACAAATCTGCCATCCCCTACCTTTGCGTCATGATTCAACGCATTCAAACTCTATTTCTTTTTCTGGCTGCCTGCGCCGGAGCAGGACAGTTTGCGCTGCCCTATACCACCACAGGTGCTGAAGATGCCGCCAAAGGGCTGCCCGCTTTATCGGACACGGTCTTTAATCCTTTCGACAATCCTGGTTTGACGGGTTTGTGTATTTTGAGCGGTGTTGTGTCGCTGGCTGCTATTTTTTTGTATAAAAACCGTCCGCTGCAACGGCGCATTGCAGGGGCTGCCCTGTTGGTATCGGTGCTGCTGCTGGTTTTGCTGGGCTTTACCGTATGGCAAATGACGCAGTCCATGCCACAAGGTGGCACCATGCAATATCAGCCGGGCATCGCCTTGCCCGTTGCGGCCTTGTTGTTGCAATGGCTGTCCGGCCGGTTTATACAAAAAGACGAGACCCTGGTGCGCTCCATGGACCGGCTTCGGTAGTTCGTACCCTATTTTACGGAAGCATTGTTGTTTACATCGCCCGTTTTTACGCCATAGAAATCTATACCGGTTTCATTGCGCTCTAATTTGTCAATTTTGGTTTCTTCCAAAAAAACGGTACCTGTAAATGGATTTGCAGGTATGGGGAAAACCATGTTATTGCGGAAAAAGCGCCAGGACGGCTGGCGGGGCAGCTTTTCATCTATACCCAGAATAATACGGCGCAGGGCCAAACCGTCCAAAGTGGTAATGGTGCCGCTGTTGTTGGCATCGGCAGCCACAATCTGCCACGGAGTGGCCAATGGCTGAAGATTGAGGATGTGCTTCGAGATGAGGGCAATGTCTAAGGTCGTAACCCCGTTCAGTTGGACGGTGTCGGAGCGGGGCCGGACCGTATAGGTGAAGCCGGAAGCCAGATTTTTAAAACTGTATCGCCCCAGGGTATCGGTCAGGGTACTGTCGGTACGCGGCCCGGTGAGTACCACGCGTACAGAGGGCATGGACACTCCGGTGGGGGTCGTAATTCGCCCTTCAATGCTGTAAGTGGCCGTAATGGGGCGGTTATAGCCGTTTTGGGTGACGTTATTGAGGGCAATGGGATCCAACCAATCGCGCAGGCGACTTTGTGGGGTAGTGCCGACATCCCAGGACTGGTTAAAGCGCCCGAAAAAAGTGGATACCACATTACAGGGTTGTTGATCTACCGTAATGCCGCCGTGCAATTGCCCGATAATGCGCCTTTCCGGGTCAAACAACGGACATCCGGAGGAGCCAGGCTGAAACATGCCCTGGTCCGGGATCACTTTCCAGTGGGTGTTGGCGGGGCTGACCCCGAAGGCACCACCCCAGTTGATTTGCAGAGGCTGTATAATAAGCGGGTCTAAATCAAGGGATATTTTTTTAATATCACCGGCGGGATGGTGAATGAAAGTCCCCTGCGTGTGGGTAGTGGCAGTCCCCCGGTTCCAGCCGTTGAAGTAAAAGCTGTAATCGTTGGGCAGGGGGTTGAGCTTCAACAAAAGCATGTCGGTTTCAGCGCGATAGGCCATGCGTTCGCACCCCAGTATCGAACGCCGGGCAGGCTCTGCGGTGGGTTGGGCGCAGGTGGGCGCTTCGTAGCCAAAATCGAAGCGCCACATATCGAAGTCGGGAGCCAGCAGAATCAATTGGCAGTGGTGCGCGGTCAGGAAGTAAGGATCGAAAGTATTGTTACTATTGGCAATAAGGCTGCCCGTACACCAGGCTTCTCCATTGGAGAAACTCATCAGAATGCGGGCCACGCCGCGCTTTTCCTGCTGCCAGGCGTTTCCCTGGGGGCAATTGACATTAATATGGCAGGGCAGGGCATTGCCATAGTCGAATTCGGTCAGTGCCTCTTTTTTATAAGCACAATCCACGCGGTGGAGGTGCAACTGGAAAGCCGATACTGGTGTACCTGTCGGTTCCCAATACTCCAATATTACCGTTGCACCGGGAATAACGCCCATCAGGAATTTCCCATTGGACAGGCAGCTCTCTGCGCTATAGGCCCCTTCTTTGTAGCCCCGATCGGGGGTATAAGCAAAAAGGCGGCTTCCCTCCGGTAGTCGAAAGCGATCAAAATGGAGTATTAACCCCAATGCCCCTTCCGAATGCATGGTGCATTGCCACAGGCGGTCTCCATTGGGCAACACCCGCCAGCTGCCCTGTTCGGCAGCGTCCACATCAACAGGCACAGGAGCGGCAAAGCGATTTTGACCTGGCGATTTTGCGTCGGCCTGTAGGGTCTTTTCCACGTCTAAAACAGGCAATTCCAAAGGGGACAGTGCCGCTGTTGTCAGTACACCGCTTTCGGTTTGCCATGAATGGGGTTGTCCTCCCAGGCTGAGCTGTCCGAGCAATGGAGAAAAACGGCATCCCGCAAAAGCAAGGAAGCAAATAAGTAACCGGCGGTGCGTCATAAATAAAACAGGAAAATGTAAAAGAAAAGAAGATGCAAAAAATATGCCTAATTCTCTTACATTTGCGCGCTTATGAAAAAATATGTCGTTGAAGGCTTGGGAAGTTTTTTCCTGACCCTGATTTTTCTGGTTACTGCCAATGTCCCCGCGCTTTATACCTGGATGCCTTTTGCCTATGCGGCCTTTGTAATCGCCATTGCGCTGTTGTTTCATCCTATTTCCGGTGCGCATTTCAATCCAATTATGACCTTCACGGCTTTTCTGCGGGGGCAGATCGACCGTATTGATACCATTTACTATATACTGGCACAGGGAGCGGGTGGTGTCGGTGCCGCTGTTTTTGCCACTCTTTTGCTGTCCGTTCAGGGAGTCACCGACCTGAATCCGCAGGCAGTTCCGGCTTTCACAGGGCTGCTGTGCGAGTTGATGGGCGCTTTTTTGCTGGCATGTGCCTCGGCAGGTGGCCCTGTGGCAGTGCCACAGCCTTGGAAAGCCGCCCTGCTCCTTCCTGCCCTGATGTATGCTTTTCGGGGCGTATCAGGTGGCTTTTTCAACCCTGTACTTGCATTCAGCAGTATGATAATCGGCCGAATTGGTCCCGGCGACTGGTGGCTCTACCTTTTGGCAGCTGCTATGGGTACAGGGGCAGCAGTGACCTTTTTACGGGCGACAGAAGAGGTCTGATAAGGGCCACACCCTGACCAAATTCGTGCCCGCACAGGTAATTGAATCAAGTCGTTTCATGTCAGCGATTTTCGTTTTGGAAAAAGCTGTTATATGCTTTCAACCGGCGTGTCCTGCTGAACGGCGTGTCCTGTCTGTCCGGACGTTAAAACGGGTGTTCAATCTTTTCTCAACCCCTCAGTCGGATTGGTCAGTGCTGCCTTCAGACTCTGGAAACCCACCGTCAGGAAAGCAATCAGGAGGGTAGCAAAGCCCGCTGCTGCAAACATCCACCACGTAATGTCAACGCGGTAACTAAAGTTGGCCAGCCATTTTTGCATGAAATAGTAGGCAACAGGCGCAGCGAGGGCGAGGGCCAGCAGCACCAATCGCAAAAAGTCTTTTGCCAAAAGGCCCGTGATGCCTGCTATAGAAGCACCGAGTACTTTTCGGATGCTGATTTCCTTGGTACGCCGCTCGGCAGTGAAGGCCGCCAAAGCAAGCAAGCCCAGACAGGCAATGAAGAGGGCAAGTCCGGTAAATACCCCCAGCACGGATCCCACTTGTGCATCTGATTCATACAGATGTGCGAAAGAGGCATCCAGAAAATCGTATTTATAGGGGGCATTGGGGATGATGCCCGCCCACAAAGGCGCAATTTTTTCCACCACAGCCGACGCTGCGCCGGGCTGTAGTCGTGCTACTACGTACTTCGACCACACTGTATAGGTTTTGGAAGAATGATGGAAAATGGCCACCGGCTCGATGGGGCCGCGTACCGATCCGATGTGGAAATCGCGCACCACGCCGGTCACCTGAAACCGCTGATTGCGATTGCCGGGATATACCAACCATTTGCCGATGGGTTTTTCCCAGCCAATGGCCCGCACGGCTGCCTCATTAAGCAGCACGGAGCAGGAATCCGCCAGCCCGTGATCGTCCTGAAAATTGCGCCCCTCTTTGATGTCCATGCCCAAGGTAGGTACGAAATGCGTGTCGCCCATGAACGAAGAAAGCAACAAATTGGTCGGCACGGGGCGGTCTGCGGGATCGCTGCCCTGTTCCGGCTCATAAAAGTCACCAAAGCTGCCGACGGAAGGCAAAAACACCGTGGAAGCGGCCGAGACCACACCCGGCAGCTGTTCAATTTGCTGGCGAAAGGTCTCCGTTTTTTCGGCTTCATTTTCATAACGCACTAAATTGCGCAATACAGGCAATACCAACACGTGTTCCCGCAGCAGGCCCGGCGAATGGGTGCGCGCATAAGACAATTGTCGCAACACCACCCAGGTACCCAGCAGCAGCGCAATGGACACAGCAAACTGCAATACCACCAGGCCGCTGCGCACATTGCCCCGCCCACTGTGCAGGAGAGACCCGGTAGCCGGGCGGAAGAGGCCGGCCGCCGAAAAACGCGAGAAGAACAGGGCCGGATACAGCCCGCCCAAAATGCCTGTCAGCAATGCCAAAGCCCCTGCAAAGGCCATCGGTTGCCACGCAAACAGGTGCTCTACACCGAAGGACAGGTCGGTCAGCCGATTGAACAGGGGCAGGAATGCCACCGCCAGACCCGTCGCCAGTATCATGGCAGCGCCACTCATGGCCCATGCCTCCGACAAAAACTGGCGGACTAAGCTGCGGGGATGCGCTCCCAGCACTTTGCGCACCCCTACTTCCCGCATCCGCACAGAAGCCCGCGCTGTGGACAGATTCATGTAGTTGACACAGGCCAACAGCAGGACCAACAGCCCCACAAGGCCAAACATGCGCACCTGCCTGCCGTCCGCGATGGCGGAATTTGTGCTGAGGTCCGGCTGATCCAAATGGAGGCTCTTCAGGGGAAGCAGGGCCACCCGATAGCGATCCCCCTTTTTCATCTGCTCCTCAAAATTTTGTCCAATCCGCTCGAAAGCAGCGGGAGCATGCCGGCGTACCAAATCGGGAAATTTCGCCTCCAAAGCTGCCACATATTCAGGGGAAGCAGTCTGTCGCAGCCGCACCCACGTATCCACCTGTAGCCACACCCAACTCCAGGAAAAGCGCTCCACCACTTTAAAATCCGAGATCGGAAGCAGGAAGTCGAAGTCCAGCGTAGAGTTCTCCGGCGGGGTCTGCACGATGCCGCTTACCGTAAACATCCGGTCGTTAATCAGGAGCGGTTGCCCGACGGCGGGGGTGCTGCCGAAGTGTTTATCGGCGGCGCGTTGGCTGAGTACTACGCTGCCGGGGCGATCCAAGGCCGTGCGTGCATCGCCTTCTGTCATCGCAAAGCCAAACAGTTCGAGAAAAGCAGTGTCCACAGCATATACCCCGGTTTCCGCAAATGCCTCAGTGTTTTGGGCAGGATTGGCACGGCGCACGGTGCTTTCGCGCAGGTAAAAAGAGCGGGCAGCCATTTCCACCTCCGGAAATTCAGTAGCCAGCAATGGCCCGAGGGGCGGCGGTGTATTGGTGGTTTTACCGGCTTCGTTTTGCATTTTCAAATCGAGCGCCACGGCACAGATCCGGTCGGAAGCGGGCAAGAAAGTGTCGTAGCTGTACTGGTGCAGTACATACAGCCCAATGAGCCAGCAGGCCGCCAGACCAATGGAAAGTCCTGCCAGATTGATGCCGGAAAAGAACGGGTTTTTGCGAAAGCTCCGCAACAGAAATTGTAGGGTCATGCTATTTCAGTGGTTATACAGGCGATCCGGCTGTTTTTCCTGACCGGTGGCTGTCTCTCTGAAATGCACAATCCGTATGCCACAACTGTATTACGTTGATTCTCAATGATCTGAAAATAACCCCGTGTTCGTTTTTGAACAGACAGCGTTCGAGGATGAACGGAAGACTTCCATCCTTTAAAACTTCACATTCACCCCCGCCAGCACCGTCCGCGCCTGCGGATAGGCTCCGTAATCCACGCCGGCTGTGCGCTCCACCGTACCGCCATTGGAAGACACCTCAGGATCGAAACCGCGATAACGGCTCAGCAGCCATAGGTTTTGACCCTCTGCATACAGGCGAACCTGCTGGAACGCCTTGTGCCAGCGGCTGCCCGGCGACAGGCGGAAGGTGTAGCCCGCCGTCACATTTTGTAGGCGCAGGAAAGAGCCGTTCTCCACAAACTGCGAGGAGTTGAGGAAAAAGTTGGGATTGATAAAAGAGGCCCGGCCAAATTCCGTCCCCGTGTCGCCGGGTTTGCGCCAGCGGTCTTTCACGCGGGCCGCGTTGTTGGCATACACCGAAGACAAGCCCCCTTCGTTGCCCCAGCCGAGGTTGTCGGTGGTGCCGCGAATGAGATTGTACACGTCATTGCCCGTCATGAAGCGAAAAAACACGCTGGCATCGAAGCCGCCCCACGAAAAGCTGTTGGTGAGGCCGCCAAACCAGTCGGGCAGGGCCTTGCCCACGATTTGCGCGTCGTCCAGATCAATCACGCCGTTGCCGTCCAAGTCCTCGTAGCGGGCATCGCCCGTCTGCGGGTCCACACCGAGGTACTTTACGCCGATCATGGTGCCAATGGGCTGTCCGATTTTCAGGATATGGGTGGCCTCTAAGTCGCTGTACGACCCCACCAACACCCCGTCGGTGGTCAGGGATTTGATTTCGTTTTTGACATAGGTGGCGTTGAAGTTGATATTCCAGGAAAAACGGCTGCGCCGCACCGCAAACGCATTGAGGTTCATTTCCACGCCGGTGTTTTGCACCTCGCCGCTGTTGCGCGTCACGGTGGCAAAGCCCGTGGTGCCCGGAATGAGGTCCTCGCTTAACAGGCGGTCTTTGTTCGACTTGAAAAATTCGAGGCTGCCCCCGAATTTTCCGCCTTTAATTTCATAATCCACCCCTGCATTCAGCATCCGGTTGTTTTGCCAGCTCAGGTTGGGGTCGGCGATGTTGCGCAACTGAATGCCCGGCAGGCCGTCGTAGCGCGAAGGGCCGTAAAACGACACATTCTGAAAATCGCCGATTTCCTGATCGCCGGTAAGGCCGTAACTGACCCGCAGTTTCAGGTCGGTAAACAGATTTCTGTTAAAAAATGCCTCGTCGCTAAGCCGCCATGCCGCCGACGCAGAGGGGAAAAAGCCAAAGCGGTTGTTTTTGGAAAAACGCGAAGAGCCGTCCGCACGGGCGCTCAGTGTGAGCAGGTAGCGGTTGTCAAATCCATAGTTGACCCGGCCCAGAAACGAGGCCAACGTAAAAGCCGTACCCGCAGAAGTGGCACTCACAATGGCGGCCGCACTCGACACCCGCTCCAAGCCGCCGGGCGGAAAGCCCTGCCCCAGGGTGCTGTTGCGCTCTATTTGGGTGCGCTGGGCTGTGAAGCCACCAAGCAGGTTGAGGTCGTGTTTGCCGTATTGCTTTGTCAGGTTCAGGGTGTTCTCGTTGAGCCAGGTCAGGTTGCGAAAACCCGCCTCAAATGCCTGTCCGCCCACTGCTTCCGCATCGGCAGTCAGGGGCGATTTAAATTGCTTGTCGAACAAAAACGTGCCGTCGCCCGACCAGCTGCTGCGCAATTTGAGGGCCGGAGTCAGGGCATACTCCCCATAGACCGTGCCCAGCAGGCGGTAATTGTTGGTAAAAGCCCGAATTTCCTTCGCCGATTTCACGGGGTTGTCAGACAGCCAGCTGACCTGATAGTTCTCAAAAGCCGCATACGAGCCGTCTGCTTCGTAGGCGGGCATCAGGGGCGATGCGCCCAGCGCATTGGTGATGATGCCCGTGTAGGTATTGTCGTTGAAGCTGCGGCGGTTGCGCCCCACGGTGGTGCTGATGGTGCTGCCCACCGTCAGCCTTTTCGACACATCATGGTCGAGGTTGAGGCGGTAATTGAAGCGTTTGAAAAAGTTTTCAATGATAATGCCCTGCTGGTCGAAGTAGCCCGCTGCGGTGTAGAACCGCGTCTTCTCATTGCCGCCCCGCATGGAAATTTCGTAGTTGCTGATTGGGGCCGTGCGGGTTACCTCGTCCAACCAGTTGGTGTTGGTGCCGCTGCCGAGGTCGAAGTTTTCCAATGGATCGCGCAGCACGGCGGGGTCGAAATCGGGGCCGAAATAGTTCGGGTCCTGCTCGTACAGCGCCAGATCGTTTTTGCGCCCTTCTTCAATCAGTTCCACAAACTCTGCGCTGTTCAGGAATTGGATGGGACGGGCCACCTGTTGCAGGCCGGTGTAGTAATTGAACTGGGTTTCTGTTTTGCCCTGTTTACCCCGTTTGGTGGTGATGAGTACCACGCCATTCGCGGCCCGCGCCCCATAAATGGCCGCTGCCGAGGCATCTTTGAGTATTTCGATGCTCTCAATGTCGTTGGGATTGATGTCGGACACGGAACTGAGGCTTTGCCCCTGTCCCACCGATTCGCCCTGCAAATTGAACGAGGTGGACAGGGCCGAACTGCTTTCGCTGAGCAGGGGAATGCCGTCCACCACGTACAGCGGGTTCTGATTGCCGCGCACGCTGACCAACAAGCCCGCCCCCGGCGTGCCGGAGGTGTTGGCCACGTTCAGGCCGGACACGCGCCCCTGTATGCTGTTGGCGAGGTTGGCCACCGGCTGGTCTTTAAAATCCTTGTTGCGAATGGATGAAATGGCCCCGGTCAGCTGGCTTTTGCGCTGTACGCCATAGCCCACGACCACCACTTCTTCCAATTTGGAAGTGGCCTCCGGCAGGGCCACATCGGCCCGCAGGTTGGCATCGGCCACCACTTCCTGTGCCTCATAGCCGGTATAACTCACCACTAACACG
>WBZP01000570.1_pt1 | contig 49607 bp, 51 predicted proteins | sample 5204301 | NCBI WGS metagenome assembly WBZP01 (sample SAMN12412401, study PRJNA552823) | activated sludge metagenome | isolation source: activated sludge from nitrification reactor of wastewater treatment plant... | place: USA: Pennsylvania | collected 2017
CACCCCCGCCGCACCTGGCCCAACCACCGGCACCCCCGCCGCACCTGGCCCAACCACCGGCACCCCCGCCGCACCTGGCCCAACCACCGGCACCCCCGCCGCAGGCGCCGGGCGGATCCTCGTATGCCGCACCTGGCCAGGCCGCACCGGGCCAGGCCTCGCCCTACGGGCCGCCGCCCGCGCCCACCTCGCCCTACGGAGCCGCTGCTCCCGCAGCTGCCGGTGGCGGCTCGCCCTATGGCGCGCCGCCCTCGCCCCCAGCTCCGTCGACCGGCTCGCCATACGCAGCGCCGGCCCCGCCGAGTCCCTACGGCCAGGCCGGGGGGCCCACCTCGGCACCCCCGGCACCGGCCTCGCCGTACGGATCGCCGCCGCACGCACCGTACGGCGCGCGGGACGCGCAGGCTCCGGCATCCCCCTACGGTGCCCCACCCGGTTCCGGAGCCCCGTCGCACGGGTCACCTCCCGGTGGCGCGGCATACGGAACTCCGGGCGCCTCCCCGTACAGCCCCCTGCCCACCCCACCCGGCGGCCCCTACGGCGGTAGCGGGCCATACGCGGCCCCAGCGCCTGCGCCCAGCGGCCCGAAAGGGGTGGGTCTCGGCGGCGCCCTCGGGAAGAACATCTCCGCGACGATCCTGTTCGTCGTATCGATCGCTGCGACGATCCTCTTCGGCGTCATCGGCCCACCCACGGCCATCATGGCGCTGATCGGGCTCAAGAAGACAACGCAGGACCCCGAGAAGGGCGCCGACTACACGAAGACCGCGTGGCTCGTGCTGGCCCTCAACGCCGTGATCGGGGCGATCGGGCTCGCCGGCTACTACTGGTGGGTGCACCGCTGACCCTCTCACCGCCGGGCCCGTCGGCATGACCGACGGCCCGCTCATCGTGCAGAGCGACAAGACGCTCCTGCTCGAGGTCGACCACCCGGGCGCCGAGACGGCCCGGCGAGACATCGCGCCCTTCGCCGAACTCGAGCGCGCCCCGGAGCACATGCACACCTACCGGGTCACCCCGTTGGGGTTGTGGAATGCCCGGGCCGCCGGGCACGACGCCGAGCAGGTCGTCGACGCGCTGCTGCGACACAGCCGGTATGCCGTGCCCCAACCGCTGCTCGTCGACATCGCCGACACGATGTCGCGCTATGGCCGGCTCACCCTCGACAAGCACCCGGTGCACGGCCTCGTCCTGCACACGACCGACCGGCCGGTGCTAGAAGAGGTGTTGCGGCACAAGCGGATCCAGCCCCTCCTGGGGCAACGCATCGATGCCGACACGGTGCTCGTGCACCCGAGCGAGCGAGGCAATCTCAAGCAACAGCTAGTGAAGATCGGCTGGCCCGCGGAGGATCTCGCCGGCTACGTCGACGGCGAGGCGCACCCCATCGACCTGCGTGAGGACGGCTGGGCGATGCGGCCCTACCAACGGCATGCCGTCGAGGGCTTCTGGCACGGCGGGTCGGGTGTCGTCGTGCTGCCCTGCGGGGCGGGCAAGACGATCGTGGGGGCCGGCGCGATGGCCGCGGTCCGGGCGACGACCCTCATCCTCGTGACGAACACCGTGGCCGCCCGGCAGTGGAAGAGCGAGCTGTTGCGCCGCACCACCCTCACCGAGGAGGAGATCGGCGAATACTCGGGCTCGCGCAAGGAGATCCGCCCGGTCACGATCGCCACGTATCAGGTGCTTGCGTTGCGCCGGAAGGGAATTCATCCGCACCTGGAGCTGCTCGATGCCCGCGACTGGGGCCTCATCGTCTACGACGAGGTGCACCTGCTGCCCGCACCGGTGTTCCGGATGACCGCGGAGCTGCAGGCGCGCCGCCGCCTCGGGCTCACCGCGACGCTGGTTCGCGAGGACGGACGCGAGTCCGACGTCTTCTCGCTCATCGGCCCCAAACGCTTCGATGCACCGTGGAAGGACATCGAGGCCCAGGGGCACATCGCCCCCGCGGACTGTGTCGAGGTGCGGGTTACCCTGCCCGACGGCGAACGCATGGCGTATGCCGTGGCCGAGCCCGACGAGCGCTACCGGCTCGCCTCCTGCACCCCCACGAAGGACGAGGTCGTCGCCCGGGTGCTCGCCCGGCATACCGGCGAACCGGCCCTCGTCATCGGGCAATATCTCGATCAACTCGACACCCTGGCAACGCGATTGGCAGCACCGCTGATCACCGGCGAGACGCCGGTGCGGGAACGGCAGCGGCTCTTCGACGGCTTCCGGGCCGGCGAGATCCCGCTGCTCGTCGTGTCGAAGGTGGCCAACTTCTCCATCGACCTGCCCGAAGCGTCGGTCGCCGTGCAGGTGTCGGGCACCTTCGGCTCTCGTCAGGAGGAGGCGCAACGGTTGGGCCGGCTGCTGCGGCCCAAGGCCGATGGCCGCACCGCGCACTTCTACAGCGTCGTCGCCCGCGACACCGTCGACGCCGACTTCGCCGCGCACCGGCAACGCTTCCTCGCCGAACAGGGCTACGCCTACCGCATCATCGACGCCGGCGACCTGTGAGCGACGGCTCGAGTGGGGGCACGCCCGGCCGGGGCGTGCAGTTCACGGTGCACCCACAGCGCAGTACCTGATCCAGTCGGCGTCGACGAGGCGCGCGGCGAGCTGCCCGTGGATGGCCGGCTCCCCCGTCCGGGTCAGGTCGGCCGATCCGGCCTACGGTATGCCGCCCACGGGTCCCCAGCGGGCGCCACCTCCACAGCAGCCACCTCCACCGCCGCCAGCGCCGTCTGCGCCCGAGCCACCTCCTGGGGCGGCACCTCCACAGCCGCCACCTCCACGGGAGCCAGCTCGGCGAGCACCGGCTGGGGCTGTGGCTCGGCGGGCGGACCCGGCTCCTGCGGCAAGGTTGTTGCAGACGGTGCTTCGTCGACAGCGGTGCTGGGCACCAGGAACGGCACCCGACCGAGGGCGATGACACCGAAGGCCCAGAGGGCGGCCACCAGGAAAACCAGCAAGGGGCCCCGCCGAGCCCACGTCTCCGCGAGGTATGTCGAGCGCACCTCCTCGGGGACAATGCCGCTCGATGACGCGAGGAGCAGCACCCAGATCGTCAGTGCGATGAGCACGACGACAGTGGCCAGACCGGCCCACGCCGACGCCTGCCCGCGCCGACCGGGCCGAACTCGTCCGCACTCGCCGACCACGGCGATCGCCAAGAGCACCGCCACGACGGGCCCCACCTCGTCCAGCGGCGCGAGCACGACTTGTAGCCGCTGCCCGAGCAGGAAGCCCTCCGGCGCCTGCGAGATCTGGTCGAGTTCGCTCATCATCGAGGTCTGCGACCAGGCGGTCCACGCCGGGATCACCCACCCGGCGACCGACGCGGCATACATCAGCCAGCACAGCCAAGCCGGCACGAGACGACGCAGCGCCTCACGGACATCCAGTCGCGCCTCCACGACGACAGGTTAGTGCGCAGGGTCGCCGCGCCGGCCGCCCAGCACGTGCAGCAGAGCCCGGGCGTAGGCGCATTCGGCGTCGCCGTCGGCATGCCGGGTGGCATCGGTCAGCTCGGCGACGAAGCCGGCCTTCCAGACGTCGAGGCGGGTCAGTTTGTCTCCCAGCCGTTCTCGCAACTGGGTCTCGTTCGGCAACCAGAGCACGTCGGCCAATGCGACCGAGTCGAGAGCCCACTCGACAGTGCCGTTGAAGCCGATGACGGTGCCGTCGACGAAGTCGTGCACGTCGGCGGTGAGGTCGGACAGGACGAAGACCCCCGCGTCCGGAGCCGCGCGCACGACGAAGCGATCCCCCGCGGCGGGGGCCCACGGCAGACCGGCGTCGTGCAGCCGTTGGGCCAGCTCCAGGGTGATCACCGGCCCAGTCTGCCGCTGCCGGGCCCGCGGTGGCGAACCCACAGCCGGGCCACAGCGTGCGGCCAGCGGACAGCCAGCAGCTCGACGTGCGATAGCCAGGTCAGTGCCCGGTCAACGACATCGGAGGAGCTTCGATGACCCAGACGCCCACGCAGCCCACCCGGCTCGATCCCGACCCGTGGGGTGGCCAGGTCGTGCCGCCGGCGCCGGCATCCGCCTGGCCGGCACCGGCGACGCCGGCCGTCAGCCCGGGTGGGCCGGCGACCCGACGCCGGGTCGCCGAGATCTGTGTCGCCGCCCTGCTCGCGGCCGGTTTGGCCAGCGGCGGCACGTATGCCGTGGTGCACACCACAGCGCAGCCACCGAATGGCACCGCCACGAGCGGGATCGCCAATCCCGTTGCGCCCGTTGCGCAGGCCGCGGCGAACGCCCCCGACTGGGCAGCGACAGCCAAGGCCGTCGCGCCCAGTGTCGTGGCGATCGCAGTCACCGGCGCGCAGGGCGAGGGCCAGGGCTCGGGTGTCGTCATCGACACAGCCGGGCACATCCTCACCAACAACCATGTCGCGACCGGGGCGGGCACCTCGGCCCAGATCACCGTCACCCTCAACGACGGACGCACGTATGCCGCGCGCATCGTCGGCACCGACCCGTCGACCGACCTGGCCGTGCTCCAACTGCAGGGTGCGCCGAACGACCTCACCCCGATCAGCATCGGCGACTCCGACGGCCTGGCCGTCGGAGACCCGGTGATGGCCATCGGCAACCCGCTGGGCCTGGCCGGCACCGTGACGACGGGCATCGTCAGTGCCCTCAACCGCCCGGTCACGACCGGGGCAGGCCAGCAGGCGCGGGGCGCCACCGCCACCGACCCGGTCGTCACCAACGCCATCCAAACCTCGGCCGCGATCAACCCCGGCAACTCGGGCGGAGCGCTGGTCACCGCGAACGGCCAGCTCGTCGGGATCAACTCCGCGATCGCCTCGCTCGGCTCCGGCAGTGGGCAGAGCGGCAGCATCGGGATCGGTTTCGCCATCCCGAGCAACGAGGCGAAGTCGGTTGCCGAGCAGCTCATCGCCACCGGATCGGCCCAGCATGCCTACCTCGGCGTCTCCTCGGCCGACGGCACCGTGACCGACGGCGGCGCACAGCGCAGCGCAGCGATCCTGCGCTCCGTCGCGGCGGGCACCCCTGCCGCACAGGCGGGGCTGCGGGTCGGCGACGCGGTCGTCGCCATCGACGGGGAGCGGGTCGACAGTTCGCTGTCGCTCGTCGCCGCGATCCGCGAGCGCCGGGTCGGCGGCGCGGCCACCGTGACGATCGTGCGGGACGGCCAGCGCCAGGACGTCAAGCTCACCCTCGTGGCCCGCCCGCAGGGCTGACCCACCCTGGCGCCAGCACCACCCCGAGGTGGGGCGGGTGCGCCAGAGACAAGGGCGCCCGCACGGCATACCGTGCAGGTATGAGTCAGGCCAACCTCGACACCGCCGCCCTGCCCGGCGGGGTCGCCGTCGGTCCCGACCGCGCCGTGGGCCACAGTCTCGGCCCGGCTCCGCACCTCGGCGTGGCCCTGCGCTTGGGCGAGATCCGCGCGTGGCCCGCGGTCCTGCACCTCGCGACCGGCACTGCCATCGGCATGGTGTCGGTGCCGGTGCTCATCACCCTGGTGCTCATGTGCGGCAGCCTCATCATCACGGTGGTTGGGGCGTTGTTCGTCTTCGCCGTGCTCGTCGTGGCGACGAACATCCTTGCCGCCGTGCACCGTTCCCGGTTCCGGGCGCTGCTCGGGCTGCACATCTCGCCGCCCCCTCGGCTGGAGCGGGAGCGCGGGGTGATCGCCTGGTTCGTGGCGACGTCGCGGCACGGCGCCTTCTGGCGGGCCCTCGTGCATGGGCTCTTCGTCGGGGTCGTCGAGGTGGCGGCCGGGGTGGCGCTCGCGGCGCTGACGACCTGGGCGGCGATCGCGGTCACCGCGCTGGCGCACGGGGCCGCGCCGTTCGGGCCGCTCACCGTCGGCAGCGCGCTGCAGACGGATCTCTGGGCCACCGCATTGGGTGTCCTCGCCTTCTGGGCCCTGCCCCGCCTGGCGCGTGCGCTGGCCTGGGCCGACGTGGCCCTGACGGTGCCCCTGCTGGGTCGTTCGCGGGTCGATGACCTGGGCCGGCGCGTCGTGCGGTTGCAGGCGTCCCGCTCGGAGGTCGTCGACGCCGCCGATGCAGAACGGCGCCGGATCGAGCGGGACCTGCACGACGGGGCCCAGCAGCGCCTCACGTCGCTGGCGATGAATCTCGGCATCGCGAAGGCCACGCTGACCGACCTGCCCGAGCCGGCCCGCCGGGCTCTGGACGACGCGCATCTCGAGGCGAAGGCGGCCCTGACCGAGCTGCGGGCGACCGTCCGGGGGTTGCACCCCGCAGTGCTCGATGACCGTGGCCTCGACGCGGCGCTCTCCGGGCTCGCCGGCCGCTCGCCTGTGCCGGTCGATCTCACCGTCGAGTTGCCCACCCGCCCACCACGCGCGGTCGAGGCGATCGCGTACTTCGTCGTCTCCGAGTCGCTCACGAACGTCGTCAAACACTCCGGGGCCAGCCGTGTGCGGGTCAGCGTGACCCAGTCGCGCGCCGCGGGGAGCGCAGTGACGCGCCTGCACCTGCGCGTCGTCGACGACGGTGTGGGTGGCGCCGACCCGACCCGTGGCACCGGGCTGCTCGGGTTGCGTCAACGGGTGGCTTCGGTGGACGGCGCGTTGACGATCGAGAGTCCGTCGGGCGGCCCGACGGTGCTCGAGGCGGTGCTGCCGTGCGGGTCGTGATCGCGGAGGACTCCACCTTGCTGCGCGAGGGCCTGGTCCGGCTGCTGGCCGTCGACGGGATCGAGACCGTCGCGGCCGTGGACAATGCCGAGGCGCTGCTCGCAGCGGTCGAGGCGCATGCACCGGAGCTCGCGGTCGTCGACGTGCGGATGCCACCGACCTTCTCCGACGAGGGTGTCCGGGCGGCGTTGACTATCCGGGCGCAATGGCCGGGTACCGCGGTGCTCATCCTCAGCCAGTACGTCGAGGAGCGTTACGCCACTGAGCTGTTGACCGGTTCGACCCGAGGCGTCGGGTATCTGCTCAAGGACCGGGTCGCCGACGTGGCGGACTTCCTCGCCGCGGTGCGCCGGGTCGCGGCCGGTGGCACCGCCTTGGACCCTGAGGTCGTCGCCCAACTGCTGGCTCGACGCGGCGTCACCGTGTTGGACCGGCTCACCCCCCGCGAGCGCGATGTGTTGGCGCTCATGGCCGAGGGGTTGTCCAACGCGGGCATCGCCGAAGCCCTCGTCGTCAGCGAGAGTGCCGTCGCCAACCACGTGAACTCGATCTTCGCCAAGCTCGACCTTGCCGCGCTGCCCACACCGCACCGGCGGGTGCTCGCCGTGTTGCGCTTCCTCTCGGCGACGGCGGACCGACCGTGAACGCCGCACAGGATGCTCCCCTGCGGCACTCAGCACCAACGCACCCTGTCCCACCGCACCCTGTCCCACCGCACCCTGTCCCACCGCACCCTGTCCCACCGCACTCTCCCCCGCGCGCGTTCCACGACCGCAGTGTCCCGGTGCCGGAACGGCCGTTGTGGCTGCTCGTCGGCGGCGGCCTGACCGTCGTCGGGCTGGTCGGCGTCGGCGTCACCTGGTGGCAAACCGTCGCCCGTCAGGAGCTGACCACCCACGCCGTGGTCCGCGACGTGCGGGACCTGCAGTTGCGCAACATCGGCGGGTCCGGTGTCGTGATCCGAGGCAGCGACCGGCCCGATGTGGCGATCACCCGTGAATTGCGTTGGGTGGGGCTGCCCGACGACGTGCCGGAACTTCGCGAATCCATTTCCGGGGCAACGCTGCTGGTCGACAACCCGTGCTCCGGACGCAGCTATTGCACGATCGTCTACACGATCGAGGCCCCTCGCACGAGCACGGCACGGGTCTCGCTGACCAGCGGTGACGTGCAGGCCAGTCAACTGGCCGCCCTGCAGGTCACCGCACGATCCGCAGATGTGGCCGCGCACGACATCGGCAGTCTCGACGTGCGCACCGACAGCGGCGACATCGAGGTATGCCGCGTCACCACCGCGCTGCTGAGCGCCACCTCCGGAGACGTCTCCGCGTGCTCGATGTCCGGCCCGGTCGAGGTCGAGACAACGACGGGCAAGGTCGATGTCGAGGTGGCCGCGGGTGCTGCCGGCGTGCGTGTCACGACGACTTCCGGTGACGCCCGGGTGCGACTGCCGGCCGGGGCGGCATACGACGTGCGCGCCGAGACCCGCAGTGGACACCGCAACGTCGCCGTTGCCAACGATCCGGTCGCCGCCCGGAAGGTCGTCGTGACGACCCGCTCGGGCGACATCGACATCATCGCGCCGTCCTCGTCCTGACCATTCCAGGTTCCGCGACGACAGCGCGCTGAGAAAGCGTCCGTGACGTCGTGGTAGGGCGCGTGCCAGCACTACCTCTGACGACTTCATGGGCGCTATCCCGCCGCACGGCCCGGCGCCCGCCCCCGGTCGCCGCCCGCTACCCATACCGACCCGCGCGCGCCGCCCGCCCGGAGCGGACGAAACCCGCCACCGCGCTGGCAGGTGACCGGCCGGTAGCGAGGACCTTCGTCCACGACGTGGAAGCGTCCCCAGCCCTACCCTGAGTGTCGGCACCGCCTCAGACGAACTGGAGACCCCATGAATGTCACCGGGCTGCTGCATGGAGCGACGATGCTCCGTTTCGCAGGTTTCCCGACGCCGGAGATCCTCGGCCCGGCCGCTTCGGAGAACGAGATCAAGGACCTCATCCAACGACACGGCGAGATCCTCATCAAGCCGGTCTTCAAGGGTGGTATCGGGAAGAAGGGCAAGTCCGGGCTCATCGGCCGCGCGAAGGACCTCTCCACCGCCTTGGCGGAGAAGGAGCGGCTCTACTTCGTCGAGCACCGCATCGGGCACACCGTCGCCAAGTCCAACGGGGTGACGTACGAAGCGCTGGTGCCCGCGGAGCACGAGGTCTACTTCTCGATCTCCGACTCGACGCACTTCCGCGCGCCGACAATGACGCTGACTCACCACGGTGGCGTCGCCATCGAAGAGCTCGATAAGACCCAGGTCGCCCAGGTGCCCTTCGAATCCCTCACAGGGCTCAAGGCATTCATCGTCTCCAACGCGCTCTTCAAGCTCGGCGCCCCACGCGAGATCGTCTCCCCGCTCGTGCAGTTCCTGCCGCCGTTGTGGGAGCTCTTCCACGACTTCGGGATGACCACGTTGGAGCTCAACCCGATCCGGATGCGTGACGACGGCGGCGGCCGCTTCACCCCGGTCGCCTGTGACTTCAAGTGCGGCTTCGACCGTGACGACCCGCGGGTCGAGCGGCTCGGCCTGCCCCGCTCGCTCTTCTCGGAGAACTACTCCGACTTCGAGCACGAGGTCAACCAATTGCGCACGTACCAGGGCCAATCCGACGTCTATGTGGTCAACCCGAAGGGCACCATCCTGGCTCCCACCTTCGGCGGCGGCGCGAACTCGCTGGTTTCCGAGATGCTCGGCGACGACGCGATCTTCTCGTCCGACTTCGGTGGCAACCCGCCGTACGCGAAGATGCGTGACCTGTCCCGGATCTGCTACGACTACTGGCTGCCGCAGACCAACGTGTTGTTCATCATCGGCGGCAAGGCCAACAACACCGACATCTACGAGACCTTCCGGGCCATGGCCGACGCGCTGCGCGCCTACTTCGCTCAGCACGGCCCCACGCCGCTGTATGCCGTGGTCGGCCGCGGCGGCCCCAACCTCATCCGCGGCATGGGCGTGCTGCGCGACACCTTCGACGCACTGCAGATCCCCTACCGGATGTTCGGCTTCGACTCGGACATGAGCGAGGTCATCAACTATGCCCGCGCCGCCGACGCCTGGATGAAGGCCGGCGGCCGCGAGCAGGTCGCCGCCCTGCAAGCCCACTGACTCCGCCCAAGGCTCAAGGACAGGACGAATCCTCATGTACAAGAAGGGTCTCGGGCAGTTCAAGTTCTACGTCGGGGTGAGCTCGCTCGACCAGATCGCCACCACTGACGACCGGGTCTGCGTGCTCAACATCCTCGGCGGCGAGAGCAAGGACGTCACCCCGGTCAGCCACCACTACTCCGGCGGTAACGTCGTCTTCGGCACCTCACCCGGGCGTGGGGGGCGCACCCTGGAGACGCCGCTGGGCGGCATACCGGTCTATGACAACGTCGCAGCCGGCCTGGCCGCCGGGCACCGCTTCAACTGCGGCGTCGTCTACCTGCCGCCGGCCGCGGCCCGCCACGGCGTGGCCGAGTTGATCCGGGTCAACCCGGAGCTGGAGAAGATCTTCATCGTCACCGAGAAGATCGCGGTGCACGACGCGCGCGAGATCCGGGCGATGGGCCAGAGCAACGGCATCGACATCTTCGGCGCCAACAGCCTCGGTGTCGCCGACTCGTGGAACCACGTGCGGATCGGTGGCGCCCTCGGCGGCAACACCCCCAGCGAGGCGCTGCGCAAGGGCTCGATCGCGTTGCTGTCGAACTCCGGCAACTTCACCACGACGATCGCCACCTACCTGCGGATGGGCGGCTGGGGCACGACGACCCTCATCTCCAGCGGCAAGGATGTCTACATCCACTACGCCGCACCGGAATTCGCCTACGCCCTGGCCAACGACGCGCGCAGCAAGGCCGCCGTCCTCTACGTCGAGCCGGGCGGCTACTACGAGCTCGATGCGAAGTTCACCAAGCCGATCGTCGCGTGTGTCGTCGGCCGCTGGAAGAGCCGGCTGACCCGGGCCGTCGGGCACGCCGGCGCCATGGGCGGCAGCGGCGACGACGCCGCCGCCAAGGAACGCTGGTTCATGGACAAGTTCGGCGTCGATGACATCTACACCCCGGACAACCCGGTCTTCTCCCAGTGGGGCGCCGTCGTCACGAACATCGCGCACATCCCCGAGGCGCTCAGCGCGGTCATGGGCAAGCACGGTGTTCAGCCGGACTTCGCACCCGAAGGCAGCCTGGCGATGAAGGCCTGGTTCGGCAGCAACCGGCGGCTCATCCTGCCCGCCGAGCTCGACCTGCCGATCACCGTCGCGATGCCGCCCTACGACGAGCAGATCAAGTCCCTCGACGAGCAGATCGGCTCGGTGCCCCCGCGCCAGGCCATGAAGGACGCCTCAGCGGTCTCCTTCATGGACCCCAAGACCCAGGTGTCTCACTTGCGCGGCGTGTCGGTGCTCACGGCGGCCCGCCACTCGTTGGAGGCCAACGTCGTGCTGGCCCTGTTGGGGCGCAGCGCAACTCCGACCGACGAGTCCCTCGTCGACATCGCGGTCGGCTCGCTCGTCTGCTTGCACGGCAGCCCCGAGCTGACCGCGGCCCAGGCGGCGCGGCTGGCGGGCAACACCCCGAACACGGTGGCCGCCGCGGCCTGCGCGATGTCCGGGCCGGCCCGTTCACGAGACGCCCGTAACGCCAGCATCGAGATCATCGACCTCTTCGCGCACAGCGGGCTGCGCGAGGCGTGCGACGCGGCATACGACACCAGCGGGATCGTGCCCTCCGACGCAACCCGCGCGCTCATCACCGGCCCCGAGCCCGACCCGCTGGCCGAGGCCATCCTCGCCGGCATCGAGGCCCGCGGCGTCGAGTCGGTGTTCGCCCGGTGGCTGCGCAGTCTCGGCGGGAACCCCACGGTCGGTGGGGCCCTCGCGGCGACCACCCTGACGCTCGGCTGGCGGGCGCTCATGGACAAGCAGATCACCCGCACCACCGCCGAGGAACTCCCCTGGTGGATGCAGCTGTTCGCGACCATCATCGGCGCCGTCGCCCCCGACGGCGCGCACGAGCCGGGCCGTTTCGCCGGCCGCTCCCGCGAGGAGATCATCAACTCGGCGACGATGACCGAGCTCGCCGCCGCCGCCCTGCTGGGCCAGGTGCCCGACGCGCAGTCCCTGGCCGACTTCCAGATGCTCATCGGGCTGCTGCTGACCAACGGCCCCGGGGCGATCACCGCCCAGGGCGCCAAGGGCGCGGTCTCCGCCGACGGCCCGCAGACCCCCGACCGGGTGCAGCTCAACAAGGCGATGATGGGTTTCCTCACCCACGCCGGCTTCGCTCACGGCGGCAACGGCTTCGAGGGAATCGCCTTCCTGCTCAAGCGTTTCCGTGGCTTCGACCTCGACGACCCAGGCGACCCGAACCACGGCCTGGACCTCACCGCGATGACCCACGCGTATGCCGCGGAATACGCGGTGACCAAGGTGCGCACCAAGGAGGCCGGCGCGCTCAAGGCCGACACCATCCCGTGCATCAACCACCCGGTGTTCAAGGGCAAGCCGGTCAATGTCGACCCTCGTGAGGAATACGTCCGGCAGGTGATGGCCGAGCGCGGTCAGTACAACGTGTTCCACGACTACTACCGACACCTCGTCGTCGCCCTGCACGACGAGGGCGCGACGAAGAACGTCTTCGCGGTCAACGTCGACGCGCTCATCGCCACCCTGTTGCTGCGCATGGTCTGGTCGAAGTACCGCACCGGTGAGATCGGTGAGGAGCAGTTGTCCAACGCCGCGTTCACGGCCTTCCTGCTCGGCCGAATGATCGGCTGCGCTGCCGAGATCGACGACCACCAGAACCGCGGCCGCAACATGGACACCCGCACCGCGCAAAGTGCCTTGACCCTGGTGTCGTAATCGGCTTGACGCACACCGGCGGATGGGGGTAGACAACCCTCTCCCCCATCTCGCCGGAGGTGTCCTGCCATGCCCACGACCGACCACCCTCCTGATCCCGGCCGGCCACCGCATACCGACCCGGAGTTGGCTCGAGAACAGGCCCACTTGCGCCGGGCCCGGACCGAGCTGGCCCGGATGCGGCGCAAGACGCAGGCCTTGCGGGACAGCGCCATCGGCGGCGACAAGGTGTCGACCGAGTTCCTCGCGCTCACCCTGCACGCCCGCCTGGCCACCCTGGCAGACGACCCCGAGTCGACCCTCTTCTTCGGCCGGCTCGACCTCGACCACGAGGTCGAGGGAGCCCAACGCTGGTATGTCGGGCGCCGGCACATCAACGACGAGCATGGTGACCCGGTGGTCATCGATTGGCGCGCGCCGCTGTCGGCGGCCTTCTACCGGGCCAGCCGGGCTCTGCCGATGGACGTGCGACGCCGGCGGCGCTTCGGGGTGGACCGGGGCAGGCTCACGGCATACGAGGACGAGCACCTGCAGGACGCCCGAGAGCAGGACGCCCGCAGCGCCATCCTCCAGGCCGAGATCGAGCGCCCCAGGGTCGGCCCGATGCGCGACATCGTCGCGACGATCCAACCGGAGCAGGACGAGATCGTGCGATCCGACATCTCCCGGACCATCTGTGTGCAGGGCGCCCCAGGAACCGGCAAGACCGCGGTGGGCCTGCACCGGGCGGCCTGGCTGCTCTATGCCCACCGTGACCGGTTGTCGCGCGCGGGGGTGCTCGTCGTCGGGCCGAACACGGCCTTCCTCGACCACATCGGGGCCGTGTTGCCGGCACTGGGCGAGGTCGAGGTGGCGCACTCGACGGCCGCCGGGCTCGTTTCGGCGACCGCGCCCCGTGGCATCGATCGCACCGATACCGCTGTCCTCAAAGGGGATACCCGGATGGCGCAGGTGCTGCACCGGGCGGTGTGGGCGCACGTCGGGCAGGCCACCGAGCCCCTCGTGGTGCCGCGGGGAGCGCGCAAATGGCGAGTGCCGGCCTACGCTGTCCGTGACGTGGTCGACGAACTACGTTCTCGTGGAGTGCGATACGGCGCTGCGCGAGCCATGCTGGCGCATCGCCTGGCCCACCTCGTGCTCGTCGAGATGGAGCGGGCCGGCGACTCACCCGACGACCGGGTGCACGACGCCATCGCTCGATCCGCGCCGGTGCGCTCGTATGCCGCGTCGCTATGGCCGGCCATCGACGCCAAGGCGGTGCTCGCTCGGCTGCTGTCCGACCCGGCCTGGCTCGCCTCGCACGCCGATGGCGTGTTGACCGCCCAGGAACAGCACCTGCTGATCTGGGACAACCCTCCCCGCAGCAAAGCCGGCGCCCGCTGGTCGGCCGCCGATCAGGTGTTGCTCGACGAGTTGGCCGACCTCGTCGAGCGCACCCCCAGCCTGGGCCACGTCATCCTCGACGAGGCCCAGGACCTCTCCCCCATGCAGTTGCGCGCGGTCGGGCGACGGTGCTCCACCGGGTCGGCGACGGTGCTCGGCGACATCGCCCAGGGCACCACCCCGTGGGCCACCCAGTCCTGGCCGGACGCCCTCAGCTTCCTCGGCAAACCCGACGCGCACATCGACGTGCTCGACCGCGGCTTCCGGGTGCCGGCCCTCGTCATCGACTATGCGGCAAGGCTGTTGCCGCACATGGCCCCCGGCCTGGGCACGCCGAAGTCGGTGCGTGACAACCCGGGTCGGCTGCTCGTCGAGCAGGTGCCCGCCAGCCGGCTCACCGCCGCCGTGGTCGCGGCGACCACGGCGAGCGCGACCGAACCGGGCACCGTGGGGGTGATCGTCGCGGACCGGGAGGTCGCGGCATACTCGCGTGCCCTGACCAAGGCCGGGGTCGGGCACGGGGTGCTCGGTGCCGACCGGGGCGACGTCGAGCACCAGATCGACGTGGTGCCGGCGACCGTCGCCAAGGGTCTCGAATTCGACCGGGTCATCGTCGTCGAGCCGACCGCTATCGCGGCCGCCGAGCCCGACGAGCGCACCGGGCTGCGCCGGCTCTACGTCGTGCTCACCCGGGCCGTCTCGGCGCTGCACGTCCTGCACGTCGAGGACCTGCCGACCCCCCTGCGCGGCTGAGCTTCTGCGACAATCGCTGCCATGCCGGCGCTCATCACGTGGTGGAGCCAGGACATCACGGCGCTCGCCGGAGACGTCTTCGAGGGCGCGGTGTATGCCGCGGGCGCCGACCTCCTCGCGCGCTGGAGCGAGGCGCAGCGCCACTACCACGGCACTCAACACCTCGTCGAGATGTTCTGGGCCCTCGAAGAGCTGGAAGATGCGGGCGAGCTCGACGCGCGAGAGGCGACCCTGGCCCGGGTCGCCGCGTGGCTGCACGACGCGGTCTACGACCCGAAAGCAGTCTCCGGCGCCAACGAGAGCGAGAGTGCCCTGCTGGCCCGGGGGGTGCTCGGCGAGCTCGACCTCGACGCCGACGACGTAGACACCGTCGAAGAACTCGTGCTCATGACGGCGGGACACGAGAGCACAGCCGGTCCACCGCGGCCCATCGAGTCGGCCTTCCACGACGCCGACCTGTGGATCCTCTCGGCACCCGACTCGCGATTCGACGACTACTGCCGGCAGGTGCGGTCGGAGTACGCGCACGTGCCTGAGGTGGCCTACCGATTCGGCCGAGCTGCCCTGCTACGCGGCTTCGCCGAACGTGAGCGGATCTACCGCACCGACTTCGCCCACGCCGAATGGGAGCCACCCGCCCGGGACAACCTCGAGCGCGAGCTGGCCAGACTCGCCGCACCCGACCTGGAGGCCACCTGATGAGCATCGACGGACTGCCCGTGCGGGTCGACATGCTCGACCTGCCCATGCCCAAGGGCGTCTGTGACGCCATCGTCGCCCGGCCTCGCGACGAACGCCCCTGCCCCCCAGTGCTGTTCATCATGGACGCGATCGGCCTGCGGCCACGCATCCGGCACATGGTGGCCCGGGTAGCCAGCCATGGGTATGCCGTGCTCGCCCCGAACGTCTTCTACCGCGCCGGGCGCCAGCCGCTCGTCGACCCCGCCCTGCTCAGCACCCAGCGCCGCGACGAGCGGATGGCTCGCTTCGGCGAGCTGTTCGGCGCGCTGACCGGCCCCGACTGGGTGGCTGACGGCCCGGCATACCTGCAGCAGTTGGGCACCCGACCGGAGTTGGCCCCGGTCACCGACGCACCGGCTCGGGTCGTCGGCTATTGCATGGGCGGCCGGCTCGGGCTCTCACTCGCCGCCCAATGCCCGGACTCGATCGCGGCCGTGGCTGCCTTCCACCCCGGCGGGCTGGTCACCGAGGGCGACGACAGCCCGCACCTGCTGCTGCCGGCGGTGCGGGCCCGGCTGCTGTTCCGCTATGCCGACGAGGACGCCTCGATGACCCCCGACCAGCAACGGGTCTTCACCGACGCCGCCCGCGCCGCCGGCCGGACCGTGCACGCCGGCCCCTACCCGGGCGCCCAGCACGGCTTCACCATGAGCGATCTGCCGGCGTTCGACGCCGCCGCCACCGAACGGCACTGGACGGAGTTGATCCCCTTTCTCGCCGGCTGACCGATCCGCTTCCCTAGCGCTGCCCCGGTGTCCTGTGGATAACTTCCGAGGTCCGGCGGCGAGCCGATCTACGGTGACGGCTGTCCCGTTCGACCCCCGCGAGTCACTCGCAGCCCAGCCCAGGAGAGCACCATGCCGTTCACCGTCGACACCGAACAGATCCGCGCCACCTCGACCGACATCACCCGCATCGCGGGCGAGATCGAGTCGTCGGTCGCCGCGATGATGGGCAAGATCCAGTCCCTCGAAGCCGGCGCCTGGCGTGGCGGCGCCGCCGCCGACTTCCAGCACCTCATGACCCGGTGGCGCGGCCTGCAGACCCAGGTGCGCGAGAGTCTGGCCGCGGTCGGTCAGCTCACCGCCAAGGCCGGCACGAGCTATGAGTCCACCGAGAACTCCGTGCGCAGCCTCTTCGCCACCTGAGCACCCCGCCGGCCGAGCGGCGGCGGCGACACGACGCACGGTCGCCCCGCCGCCGGCCGGTCAGGTCCCGACGTGGTCGAGGCCGAACAGGTGCGCGGCCAACGGCCACCAGAACAACCCGGCGCACAGTCCCCGGAACTCCGTCGGAGTCACCCACCGCGCACCGTCCGTGTCGTCCCCGGCGGTCACGACCGGTCGCCGGGCCGGCACCTCGGTGCGATAGACCTGCACGAGCGGCCGGGCTGCGGCCCAGTGCCCCGGATCGGCGATCGTGATCCGCTCGTAACCGCACGGCTGCAACGCCGACCCCGCGATCCGCAGCCCCGACTCCTCGACCAACTCCCTACGTGCACAATCATCCACACTCTCGCCAGGCTCCCGACGGCCACCAGGGCAGTCCCAGGTGGAGCGGCGGGTGGAGTGCACGACGAGGAAGCTCCCACCCGCATCCCGCACGACCGTTGCCGCAGCTCCCGTGCCCCGGTCAGCCGCCGGACGCGACGAGGCGACGAGGTCGATGTCCGCGGCATACCCCTCGCCGACGTCCACACCCACCCAGCGGCGGATTCCTTTGTCACCCCGGCGTTTCCGTAGTCTCAGCCCGCTGGCGTTGAGGCGACGCACCAGGTCCGCCCCGGTCGTGGCGTGGGCACCGGCCGCGAGCGCCGCGGCATACCAGCGCTCGGGCACGTCGTAGTGATCACCGTCGAAGGCCCGCGCCGGCAGCCCGGCCGTGTCCGCCACCGCATGCAACTCCTCGTATGCCGTGTCGCTGACCAGGTGCGCGAAGACCGTGCCGTGCCGAGCCCAGATCGGCCGATCGATCCACACCGTCATGGCGTGACCATAGTGGCCCCGGACCGCCCGCACCGGAGGCGACAGCAGGGCGGGCTCAGCGGATCGACAAGGTCTCCTGCAACCCTCGCAGGCCCCCCACGCTCACCCAGGCGCACCAGCACGGCAGCCCGAGGAACCACACGAGGCAGGCCTGCAGGGCCGCGCTCGACTGGGTCCAGCCCGGCACGACGATCGACATCTGACTGGCCCAGGCCAGCGCGGCGAAGGTGGCGGTCAACCCGCCCACCCACCGTCGGCCGAGCCGATGCAGCAGCACCCCGATCACGGCATACCCCAGTGTGCTCAGCTGCACGATGCGCCACTGCAGGTCGACATCACGCTGCCGGTGGATCTCGCTCCAGCCCCCGAAGAAGCAGAAGAGCAGCACGAGGGTCACCGCGAGCAACACCCCCGCCCGCCCGGCCGACGGGCCGAGCCGTCGGGCTTCCTCGCGCCGAGCCGCCCAGGCCGCCTCGCCGACCGAGGTGAGCACCCCGAGCGTCAACGGCGAGTCGGCGAGCAGTCGGGAGTACTCGGCGCCGTGTCGCCGACGCCAGCGCGCCGGGAACAGCAACAGGACAGCCCGCCTCATGTCCTGACTGTAGGTGGCCCGGGTGAACGGCGCTCGCCCGCCCGGTGACGCACAAGCCAGCAGTTCGCATCGGCCCGGCCGGCCGTCGTCCGTCAACAGCAGGGCGTGACCCCTCGTAGATCCGGATTGACGGCCCCACCCGCGGTGCGCCCGTTGCACGTGCTCGTCGGGGAGAGCTCGGCAGTGATCCGCGTCGGCTTGCGCACCAGCGTGCTGGCGGGCGGCTGGGCGGCCGTGACCCTCACGGAGTCCTGCACCCAGTTGCGGGCGGCTGCCGACCACGACGTGCACCTCATCCTCGTCAGCGCCGACGTCGAGTGTCAGCGCGGCGCGGAGCATCACCGCCGGTGCACCGCCGAGTTGTCGACGTGGTCCCGGGTCTGCGTACTCGTTGCACCGCACGCCCGCCACCTCGGCCTTGTCGCCTTGAGCGCTGGAGCGACCGCGGTGCTCGACCTGCGGGCCGACCCCGAGGACCTCCGGGAACGGCTGTGGGCGATCGCGCACGACCCCGCCCCGAAAGCCCCTCCCGTCCCCCGGGTGCCCCAGCTCGGGCCCAACGAGCGGCGGCTGCTGACCCACTACGCCCAAGGCCGGACCTTGGCCGAATGCGCCGCTGACATGCGCATCGGCGTGGAGACCGCCCGCACCCATCTGGAGCGGCTGCGGGCCAAGTACGTCGCCGCAGGTCGCCCGGCCGCGGGGCGGGCCGGCCTGCTACTGCGCGCCATCGAGGACGGCTACCTGCCCTGGCCGCTGCCGGACCGACCCGCCCCGACCACGAGCCAGCGCGCCGCCTCCCGCGGCCATCGAGACCGGTGATTCCCGGACCCAACCCATCTCGAGGCGAAAGGAGGGCACCATGCAGTGGCATTGCAGTTCTCAGGACCAATCCGTCTGGAAGCAGCTGTTCGGCTGGTTCACCCCGCTCATGTGGGGCTGCTGACTTTCGGTCCGATCGTCAGCGCGGGCGCCGGTGAGCAGCCGGCGCCCGTTTCCAGAGAATTGTGGCCAACACCGATAGGGTGGCAGTGCACACTCGCGGAGGATCTCGCGGAGGATCACTGCCATGGGGGAGCGCGTCAGCCAACTGGCCGAGGAACTCGGCGAGTTGCTCAAAGGGCGCGGCGTCAACGCCGATCGCGTGGGCTCCCGACTCGGGCCGCAATTGGCGGCTGTCGTCTTCGCCGATGCCGACCCGGGCTCATCCCGCTCCGCGATCGTCGTCCACCGCTGGATGCGCGCCTGCGCGGCCGAGCTTGCCCCCGACCTGGCCGAGATCTTCCTCGGCGCCACCGGCGTCACCGACCCTCAACCGTTTCTGACCGGGCGGATCACCCGACTCGCGCTGGAACGGGGGGTCTCGGAGCGCACGATCCAACGCCGCGTCCGGCAGGCCTGCGCGCTCGTGGCGGATCGCCTCGATCGCCTTTCCCCGGTGCCTCCGGACGAGAATCCATTCGCGGTCCGTGGCTGGTTCGTCGAACGGCTGCTGTCCATTGCCCGGCTCGATGAGGACCGGCCGCGGTTCATCGGCGTCCGGGATATCCGGGTCACCTTGGCGGGTGTCGACGCGATCTGCGAGACCCTCAGCATCGTGTCACCGCATCGGTTGTTGGCCGACGACGAACTCGCCGTCACCGCCACCGAGGGTGGCGAGGTCACCGAACTCTCGCGCATCTCGCCGAGCACCTGGCGATTGAAGCTCGAGCTGGGGCGTGAGCTCTCGGTGGGCGACATCCATCGCGTGGGTGTCTCGGTCACGGTGCCCTCGCGCGAATTCATCAAGCCCTACAACGCCTTCGTGCCGGTGCGACGCACCCGCCGGTTCACCGCCGAAGTGCATGTCGGGGACCGCCCGGTGATCGCCCGCGCCTGGCGCTATGACGGCGTGCCCCCACCGGCCATGGAGGACGGCGTGGCCCTGGCTCCCGCTCTGGACCCGACAGGCGGTGTGCTACGGGCATCCTGGCCATCCGTGCGCCGGGGTCTGGCCTACGGCATCGGGTGGGCCTGGTCGACGGATTGATCGCCGGGCTTTCGTCGAGGCGGCACCGCCAACGACTCGAGATCGGCCACGAGGTCACTCGCGTCGCCGGCCGGAGACACCCCGAAGACACTGCGGCAGGCCTCGTGCAAGGCCGCGCCGGGGCCAGCCCCGGCCGCCCGCGACGCGGCATACCGCTGCACCAGGATCGACCATTCGGCATTCGTGGGCACGTCCGCGCCGGGCATCGCCGGAGTCGGCTCCCAGCCCGGCCAGGGCAGCACGACGGTGCTCAACGGTGCCCGCAGCGTGTCGTTGACCCAGCGGGATCCGGCCACGCGCTCCGCGACCTGCAGGACCTCCGCGACATCCGCGCGGATCTCGGCGGCCGTCTGCCTCGACCCGGGCCGGCGGGTCCGGCCGTCCGCGGCGCTCTTCTGCGCCGCCCACGCCTCGATCGGCCAGTCGAGCGTGACCCGGTCCACGCGGCATACCCAGGACCGCAGCAGCCGGAACAGCGTGATCAACCACGCAGCTCGGACTGGGTCCGGGTTCCCCTGCAGCAGAGCGGCATTCACCCGACCCGGCACCCCGTCGCTGCGCGTCGGTTTGGCCGGCAGACCACGACGCACGCGTTCCCGACGGGCCAGGTCCACCTGGACGGTCTCGACGACCCGGCGCGCGTATGCCGCCCTCGTCGTCACCGACGCGGTTCGGGTGCCGCCGTCGAGCCGCTCGATCGTGAGCGCGTAGACCTGGTGCAGCACGCCCAGGCACCCGTCGTCCCAGCACCGCGGATGCAGACGGCGGGCCAGGGGGTCGTGCAGGCCGTAGGGCGCGCGGGGCGACGGGCACCCTCGCCCGCCCCGAGCCCGGTGCACCGACACCCGCAGGTCGCGGGTGCCCCACCAGACGATGTCGATGAGGGCAGGGTCGAGCGCAGGCGTGGACAAGGGAGACCTCCGACAGGCGGTGCCCCCGCGGCACCCCGAGGCCATCGTCGGCAGCGCTGCGCGCGCTGCCGAGGCTTCGGCCCCGAACTGTCAGGTATCTGTCCACTCGTGCCTGATCGGGGCCGCAGCGGCCCCATCAGACGCAGCGACCCCGGCATACCAGGAGGTATGCCGGGGTCGTCCTGCTCCGACTGCGCGGGCGGCTCAGCGGCCGCTCACGGTGGTCGTCAGAAGTCCTGCCTGTGGGACTTCTTCCTCGCCACGTGCTTCGCTGCGCGGCTTCGTCAGAAGTCCATCCCACCCATGCCGCCGTCGCCACCGGGCATCGGCGGGGCCGCCTTCTCCGGCTTGTCGGCGACGACCGCCTCGGTGGTGAGGAACAGCGCCGCGATCGACGCGGCGTTCTGCAGGGCCGAGCGGGTCACCTTGACCGGGTCGATGATGCCGGCCTTGACCAGGTCCTCGTAGTCGCCGGTGGCGGCGTTGAGGCCGATGCCCTTGTCGAGGTTGCGCACCTTCTCGGCGACGACGCCGCCTTCGAGACCGGCGTTGATGGCGATCTGCTTGAGCGGGGCCTCGATGGCGACCTTGACGATGTTCGCGCCGGTGGCCTCGTCACCGGTGACGTCGAGCCCGTCGAAGGCGACCTTCGCGGCCTGGATGAGGGCGACCCCACCACCAGCGACGATGCCCTCCTCGACGGCCGCCTTGGCGTTGCGAACGGCGTCCTCGATGCGGTGCTTGCGCTCCTTGAGCTCGACCTCGGTAGCCGCGCCGGCCTTGATGACGGCGACGCCGCCGGCCAGCTTCGCCAGGCGCTCCTGCAGCTTCTCGCGGTCGTAGTCGCTGTCCGACTTCTCGATCTCGGCCTTGATCTGGGCGATCCGGCCCTCGATGGCGGCGCGGTCGTCGGAGGCCTCGACGATCGTCGTGTCGTCCTTGGTGACGACGACCTTGCGGGCCCGGCCGAGCAGGTCGAGGTCGGCCGAGTCGAGCTTGAGCCCGACCTCCTCGGAGATGACCTGGCCACCGGTGAGGATCGCGATGTCGCCGAGCATGGCCTTGCGGCGGTCACCGAAGCCGGGCGCCTTCACCGCGACCGACTTGAAGGTGCCCCGGATCTTGTTGACCACGAGGGTGGCCAGCGCCTCCCCGTCGACGTCCTCGGCGATGATGAGCAGCGGCTTGCCCGACTGCATGACCTTCTCCAGCAGCGGCAGCAGGTCCTTGACCGAGCTGATCTTGGAGTTGGCCACGAGCACGTAGGCGTCCTCGAGCACGGCCTCCATCCGCTCGGTGTCGGTGACGAAGTAGTGGCTGATGTAGCCCTTGTCGAAGCGCATCCCCTCGGTGAGCTCGAGCTCCAAGCCCATCGTGTTGGAGTCCTCGACGGTGATGACGCCTTCCTTGCCGACCTTGTCCATGGCCTCGGCGATCTTGGCGCCGATCTCCTCGTCGGCGGCCGAGATGGAGGCGGTCGAGGCGATCTGCTCCTTGGTCTCGACGTCGATGGCCTGCTCCAGCAGTGCCTTCACGACGGCGTCGGTGGCCTTCTCGATGCCCCGCTTGAGGGCCATCGGGTTGGCGCCGGCGGCCACGTTACGCAGGCCCTCCTTGACCATGGCCTGGGCGATGACCGTGGCGGTCGTCGTGCCGTCACCGGCGACGTCGTCGGTCTTCTTGGCGACCTCCTTGACCAGCTCGGCGCCGATCTTCTCAAAGGGGTCCTCGAGCTCGATCTCCTTGGCGATGGAGACGCCGTCGTTGGTGATCGTGGGGGCGCCCCACTTCTTCTCCAGCACGACGTTGCGGCCCTTGGGGCCGAGGGTGACCTTGACGGCGTCGGCGAGGATGTTCATGCCCCGCTCGAGGCCGCGGCGGGCCTCTTCGTCGAACGCGATGATCTTGGCCATTCGGGGGGTTCCTCCCACACGAATCGAAGGTGGCGGTCACGCGGCGCCCGCGACGGACGATGCGGCATACCGGCGCTCCTTGCCGCGCCAGCCCGCCGCACCTCGCCAGGTGACCAGTCGGTTATCACTCTCACGTGGAGAGTGCTAACGCCATTATTGGCACTCTCACCGGGAGAGTGCAAACGAGCCGGTATGCCGCCCGCTCCGCCGCACCCGCTCCTCCTGGCCACCGCACCCACCGACCGTGCGGCAGTCTTGACGTACGTTCGGCTGAACGTACGTCAGTTCAGACGTATATTTGCCATACGCTGGACCGGATCTGGCGACTGCACCGGCGGTTGGGGTGAGCTCCCCGGCCCGCCGCCCTGTCACCCCCACCCAGGAGCCCCCCGAAGCCCTGGAGCGCCGGACGGTCGGGCGGGACCGACTGCTGACCACCCTCGCCGAGCGGCTGGCGAGCGCCGCGGGGAGCCAGTCCCGGCCGCATACCCTGCTCGTCGGGCCGCCCGCTCGGGCAAGACACACGTGATCCGGGTCGCCGTGCACCGGGCCGGGCAGGACCCAGCCCTGCGCGACCGGTTGGCTTCGCGGACCTCCCCGAGGACGTCGTCGGGATCACTGGGTATGCCGATCTGCTCTGGGAGATCGGCACGTCGCTGGGGCTACGCGCAGCCCGCACCCCTGACGTCGTGACGCTCGAGACCGCGATTCTCGTCCGCCTCGGCGAGCGCACCCTTGTGCTCGTCGTCGAGAACCTCGACCGGGTCTTCCGGGCGCTGGGCACCCCGGGTCAGCAGGACCTGCGGTCGTGGGTCGAGACGTCCGGCCGCGTGCTCATCCTCGCTGCCGCGCCCTCGACCGTCGCCGGCGTCCAGGACCGCAACCAGCCGTGGTTCGCGGGCTTCATCACGACCCCGGTCGACGGGTTGTCCGCCGACGAGGGCCGAGAGCTGCTGACCCACCTGGCCCGCGAGGCCGACGATCAGGCCCTCGTGCAGTTCTTGCAGACCAACATCGGCGGCGCCCCTGTGCAAGCCATCGCCGCCCTGACCGGCGGCTCACCCGGATCTGGATGGTCCTGGCCGACTGCCTCACCGTCGAGAGCCTTGACGCTCTCGTGCCAGCGGTCGAGCAACTCGTCGAAGGGTTGGTCCCCTATTTCCAGCATCTGTTGTGGGATCTGCCTGACCACCAGCAAGCGATCATCCGCCGACTCGCCGAGGGCGACAGCGCCGCCCTGACCGCCGCCGACATCGCGGCCGGCACCGGCCAATCGCCGCAGACGGTGAGCAAGGCGCTGCAGGTGCTGCAGGAGGGGCGCTGGGTGCGCGCCGAGAAGATCCCGACCGACCGCCGCAAGACCTGGTACTCGCTGCGCGAACCGATGCTGCGACATCACTTCCGATGGCGCGCCGCGCGCGGGGAGCCGCTCACCCTGATCGTCGAGCTGCTGCGCGGCTGGTACTCGCCGCGCACGCTGACCGGCGGCGAGGACTTCGGGACCGAGGTCATCGAGCTGCTGGCCGAATCCACCGAGCCACCAACGGGGCCCGCTCTGCTGGTCAACCTCTGGGGGGCTCTCCTCGGGGATGCCCAGGCCGAGGTGCAGTTGCCGGCCGAGCTGCGCGAGGTGGTCCGCCAACGCGCCTCCCGTAGCTGATCACACCGACGGCGCTCGGCTGACCGCGACGGACGTCGCGGCATACCGGAGCTCCTTGCCGCGCCAGGCCGCCGCGCCTCAGCAGGTGACCAGTCAGTTATCACTCTCACCGGGAGAGTCCACACGAGCCGGTATGCCGCCTGCCCCCTCGAGGCTCGTGGCGACCCCTACCCTGGGCAGGTGGCGGATCCCGATTGGAGCACCGAGGAGGGGTTGGCTGCGCTCAAGCAGGAGCTGGCCGGCCGGATACCGGGCTGGCGGAGCCCGATCGCGCATGCCGTGGGCATGTTCATCGCCGATCTGCGCGACCCGATCGGCTCCGACGCCGACCGGTGCCTGCGGCAGCTACTTGCCCGAGAGGCCTAGGCACCCGCCCGTTCCAGCCCACGGGCGCGCCTCGATTGCCTCGGGGGCACCGCTTGCCTCGGGGCACCGTCATCCGCACGGTCACGCCCGGGCGGGGATGACGGCGCTGATGGAAGTGCGCGTGGACCACGAAAAGCGGTGTGGGCGCTCCGTCATGTGCACGTTCACGCCCGTTGCGGGCACCACGGGCCGACCAAGCTCACCGGTGCGCAGTCGCTCGTCACCCGGAACGCAGCACACTGCGGCGGCGGGCGACGATCGCGGGCCGCGGCCGCAGGCGGGCGGTGAGGTAGGTCTGCTCCACCCGTGCGAGCACGCTGGCGATGTCGCGGTAGATGCGCGCAGGCGTCACGCCGACGACGACGACGCCGGCCGCGGTGAGCTCCCCGTCACGCTCGACGGTGGCGTCCCAGTCGTCGGGACGGCCGCGACCGCCTCGGTCGGTCGGGTCGCCGCTGTGATAGCGGCGCGAGTGGACCATCACGGCCATGGCCACGTCATCGAACCACGCGTCCGGGCTCAGCAGCGGGCGCCCGGCGTGGGACAGCAGCGGGTTCGGCCAGGCCGGCGGCAACACCCGCGATCTCGCCAGCGCAGCCAGCAAGGTGGCTTCCGGCCGAGACCACGCCCCTGTCGTCGCCGCATCCAGGGCGTGACGCGCGAGCACGCTGTCGCGCCGATTGCGTTGCGCCACCGCGGCAACCAAGTCGTCGACCGTCACAAGTCGCCGCTGCACGGCCTCGATGCCGATCGCCGCCGCGGTCTGCGCACTCCGGCTGTGCACCGCGGCGTCGAGCACGGCTCGGGCCGGCTCGCAGAGGCGCAGCGGTCCGCGGATCACGCCCTCGTCGGGGATCGCGCTCCGCGTGATCGACAACCACCCCAGGTCTCGGCGGCGGCGCGTCGCAGGCACGACGATATGCACGACGTCACCGGGATCGGCCGATTGCACCCCCAGCCGCCGGGCTGCGGTCAACCCGAACAGCATCGAGCCCGAGCCGGCGTAGAGCAGTCCGGCCAGCTCGCGGTGCACCCGGTTGGGCTCCGTGGCTCTCGGCCGGTCGGTCACCAGCCAGACGCCGGGCAGGACGGTGCGCCAGCGTCGCGCGGCCCGGCGCAGCTCGTCGGGCGTGCGGCCCGCCGCTCGCGCCTGGGCCCGGGACAGGAGCCCGTACTGATGGGTGATCAGCCACCGTGTCTCCGCGTCGAGGTCCATGGACCGATCATCCGGGCGGCCGATGCCGCCCCGCCCGAGTAGGCGCACGCACTGGGGATAGCGACGGCATCGCCGACACCATTGTGGACAACCGCTCCCACGCCTTCGTGCGGGGCAGGCGGGCGTGAAGGTGCAGATGGCGGTGCACCCAGGTCACCTCTCGTGGCTCCCGCGCACGTTCATGTGCACCGTCACGCCCGCAGTGGACGCTGGTGGCGCAGCGCGCGGGCGATCACCCGGCCTGCGGGCCGATCAGGGCGCGTCGGTCGTGGCCATGGCCACGAAGCGGCGCAGCACCTCGACCGGCCAGGCACATTCCCGCTCGCGCGCCTGGGCTTTGAGCGCCTCGGCCTCCTCGGGGGCGAAATAGCCGTGTTCGGTGTAGGCATCGATCCGGGTCTGCAGCCCGGCCGAGTCCAGCTCGGGGTGGAACTGCGTGGCATACGCGCGCGGCCCGATCCGGAAGGCCTGCACCGGGCAGGCCGCCGAGGTGGCCAGCACCACGGCGTGCGGCGGCGGCACGGACAGCGCCTCCTTGTGCCCGCCGAACGCCTCGAAATGCTCCGGGAGCCCGGCGAAGAGCGGGTCGGCCTGCCCGGCCGCCGTGACCGTCACCGCGATCCGCCCGACCGGCTCGCCGTGGGCGCGGTCGACGACGCCACCCTGATGCGTGCCGAGCACACCGATCCCGTAACACAGCCCGAGGAAGGGCCGCCCACGACCGATCACGTCGTCGAGGATCAGATCGAGCTCGGCCTCCACCCGCCGCTGCACCGGGGACTTCTGCTCCGGCGGGTCGCTGCGTTGGAAGGGGCCGCCACCGAGGATCACCCCACGGTATGCCGCGAGGTCGCCGACCTCCGCGAGCACCGGCCCCCGCTCCATCCGCACCCGACGCAAGTCGGCCTCGGCAAGCTCACCGAGGCGCAGCAGCGACGCGTACTCATCGTCGGCGGCCTCGACCTCGGGCCGGATCGCCAACAGCAGGAAGGGTTTCCGCGCGTCACCGCCGGCGCCGACGGGCCCGTCGGGCACCGCGGGCGACAGCGCGGGCGAGGGCTCGGGGGCTGCTCCGGGCTCGGGTAGCACCCCCCAACGCTAGCGCCGCGCGGCAGCCCCCCGACCCGGCCGATGGTCACACCCGCGCCACGAGCTCCCCGTGCAGCACGCTGAACCAGCCGTCCGGGCTGGCCGCCCAGTCCTGCCAGCCCGCCACCATGGCCGCGATCCCGTCGGCATCCGCTAGCCCGTCAGCCAGCAGTTGCCGCCCGAGGGCGGTGCCAGTGATCCGCTCGCACCACAGTCCGGCCCACCACTGGCGGGCCGCGGGGTCGGCGAAACACCACGTGCTCGACGTCGCGGTCATCTCTCGCAGCCCAGCGGCCTGGGCCCACCCCAGCAGCCGTCGACCCGCGTCGGGCTCGCCCCCGTTGGCCCGGGCCGCGGTCCGGTATGCCGCGAGCCACTCCCCCAGCCCCGGCGGCTGCGGATGCCACGCGAACCCGGCGTAGTCGCTGTCGCGGACCGCGACCACCCCGCCTGGGCGGGTGACCCGGCGCAGCTCGGCGAGCACACGCACCGGGTCGGCGACATGCTGGAGCACCTGATGGGCGTGGGCGACGTCGAAGCTGCCCTCGCCGAAGGGCAGCTCATGGGCGTCGGCCACGACGACCACGGCGTCGGTGACACCCGCGGCCGCGAGGCCGGCTCGGGTCAGGCCCGCGGCGGCTTCGTCGATCTCCACGGCCGTGACCGGTCCCGGCGCGACGAGCGCGGCGAGTTCGGCGGTGATGGTGCCCGGCCCGCTGCCCAGATCGAGCAACCGCTGCCCGGGTCGCAGCAGCGGCACCAGGTGGGCCGCCGAGTTCGCAGCGGTGCGCCACCGATGGGAGCGCAGCACCGATTCGGCATGCCCGTGCGTGTAGGTCGCGCTTGCGCGCTCTCCGGACTGGGTGGTCATGGCGGCATACTCCACTCACCGTCTCTCTTAGTGAGACTTCGATCTCACTATTTGGCCCTCAATGCGTGCATGGACAACGCCTCCTCACTCACCTAGCCTGACGGGATGGCCCGGGTCACCTTGCGCACGAAGCGGATCCGGTATGCCGCGGACGCCCCCCCACGCTCCCGCGAGGACGTGCTCGCCGTCGAGGAACCGCTGCAGATCCGGGTGCGCAGCCACGGCGAACCGAGCACCCACCCGCCGCGCGAGCTCTCGGTGACGATGCGCACCCCCGGGCACGACTTCGACCTCGTCGCCGGCTTCCTCGTCGGGGAGGGGGTGCTGCGGCGGGCCGAAGAGATCGTGACGATGCGCTATTGCGCGGGCACCGACGAGCAGGGGCGCCAGACCTTCAACGTCGTCGATGTCGTCCTCGCCGAGGGGGTGACCCCGCCCGCCGCGCGGCAGCTCACGACGACGAGCGCATGCGGCATCTGCGGCACCACCTCGATCGACGAGGTGCTCAAGGCGGCGCCGCCATGGGGGCTGGGCGACCCCGACGCGGGCCTGATCGACGTGGCACTGCTGCTCGCGTTGCCGGAGCGGTTGCGGGCCGCGCAGCCGCTCTTCGAGCGCACCGGCGGTGTGCACGCCGCCGGATTGTTCACCGTGACGGGGGAACTGCTCTGCGTCCGTGAGGACGTCGGGCGGCACAACGCGGTCGACAAGGTGCTCGGCTGGGCGTTGCGTGACGGCCGGCTGCCGCTTGCCGGGACGGTGTTGCAGGTGAGCGGCCGAGCCTCCTTCGAGCTGGTGCAGAAGGCGCGGCAGGGCGGCATACCGATGCTTGCTGCGGTGGGTGCTGCCTCGTCACTGGCCGTCGAGCTCGCCGAGCAGGCCGGTCTCACGCTGGTCGGCTTCAGCCGGGGCACCAGCGCCAATGCCTACACCCACCCAGGGCGGGTTGCCGCAGCCGATCGACGGTCATAGGGGTCACAGTCACGCCCCTCCCGGACATCGATAGCCGTCGATATGATGAGGGGGTCCGGCGGTCGGTCGACGGTCGGGCAGCCGACGGTTCCGGGGAGGAGGCAGCACATGGCCAACCTCCGACGCGACCGGGCCCGCCAGCGCGACCGGGCCCGCCGGCGCGACGAGGTCGGTGCTGCGACCCGGTCCCCCGACCACCGCAGGCTCGCAGCGCAGCTCGGGGCCGCCACGGTGACGTGGTGGGCGCTCTACCTGCTCAACGAACGGGTCTGGACCTGGGGGGCCGCGGCGCTCGGGGCCGACCTCGCCCAGCACGTGCCGGGGGCCGTGCACTTCTTCCTCTACGACAGCGCCAAGGTGCTGCTGCTGCTCGTCGGGATGATCTTCGTCATCGGCATGCTGCGCACGGCGATCCGCCCGGAGACCGTGCGGGCCTACCTGCTGGGCAAGCCGCTGCCGGTCGCGCTCGGGCTGGCGGCGCTCTTCGGGGCGATCACGCCGTTCTGCTCGTGCAGCTCCATCCCGCTGTTCATCGGCTTCGTCGCCGCCGGCATCCCCCTGTCGGTGACGCTCACCTTCCTCGTCGCCTCACCCCTGGTCAACGAGGTGGCCGTCGTCATGCTGGGCCAGTCCTTCGGGTGGGGGATCACCGCGGCATACGTGGGCTGTGGGTTGGGGCTCGCGGTCACCCTCGGCTGGATCTTCTCCCGCCTCGACCTGCAGGACCAGGTCGCCGACTTCGTCCGCGACACCCCCACCGCTCGCCTGCACCACCGGGCCGGCCGCCCGAGCCTGCCCGAGCGGGTGCAGGCCGCCCGCGAGGAGACCCACGAGATCGTCGGGCGGGTCTGGCGGTGGGTGCTGCTCGGCGTCGCCGTCGGAGCCGGCATCCACGGCTGGGTGCCCGCGGACCTGCTGGCCCGGTATGCCGGGCCGGACAACCCACTCGCGGTCCTCGTCGTCACCGCGGTCGGGGTGCCGCTCTACTCCAACGCCGCCGGGGTGGTCCCCATCGCCGAGGCGCTGTGGACCAAGGGGATGGCCACCGGCACCGTGCTGTCGTTCATGATGGCGACCGTCGCGTTGTCGCTGCCGGAGTTCGTCCTGCTCAAACAGGTGCTCAAGCCACGGCTCCTGGGGCTCTACTTCGGCTCGGTCGCCGCCGGCGTCATCCTCATCGGCTTCGCCGTCAACGCGGTGACCGCCGTGCGCTGACCGACGTGACCCACCCACCAACCCACCGCACCAGACGAGGAGTCAGCAGTGCACATCAAGATCCTCGGCCCAGGCTGTCGCAACTGCGCGAATCTGGAGAAGGAGACCAGGGCCGCCGTCGAGCGGCTCGGCCTCGACGCGACGATCGAGAAGGTCACCGCGTATCCGGACATCGCGGCATACGGGATCATGTCCACTCCGGGCCTCGTCGTCGACGAACAGGTGCTGGTCAGCGGCCGGGTCCCCAAGCGCGACGAGATCGCCGAGTTGCTCACCCGCTGAGCCGCACGCGCCGGTCGACCGCCGGCCAGTGCGACCGCACCACCCCGACCTGCCCCGTCAGCCCGAGCGAGGACCGATGAACACCGCCGGCGCACCACCGGTGCCCACTCAGGCCTCGATCACCGCCCGACTGTCCACTCTCGACCGCTGGCTGCCGGCCTGGATCGGGGCGGCGATGGCGGCCGGGCTCGTGCTGGGTCGCCTCGTGCCCGGGCTCGGCACGGCGCTCGGCGCGGTGGAGGTCGACGGCGTCTCGCTGCCGATCGCCCTCGGCCTGCTCGTGATGATGTACCCGGTGCTGGCCAAGGTGCGCTACGACCGGCTCGACACGGTCACCGGGGACCGGCGGATGCTGGTGGCCTCGCTCGCGCTCAACTGGGTGATCGGCCCGGCGGTGATGTTCGCGCTGGCCTGGCTGCTGTTGGCCGACCTGCCCGAGTACCGGACCGGGCTGATCATCGTGGGGCTGGCCCGGTGCATCGCCATGGTCATCATCTGGAACGACCTGGCCTGCGGTGACCGAGAGGCCGCGGCCGTGCTCGTGGCCTTGAACTCGATCTTCCAAGTGGTCGCGTTCGCCGCGCTCGGCTGGTTCTACCTGTCGGTGTTGCCCGGGTGGTTGGGCCTGCGGCAGGCGACGCTCGAGGTGTCGCCGTGGCAGATCGCCCGGTCCGTGCTCGTCTTCCTCGGCGTCCCGTTGCTCGCCGGATACCTCAGCCGCCGCGTCGGCGAACGGCGGTGGGGGCGGGCGGCATACGAGCGATCTTTCCTGCCCCGAGTCGGCCCATGGGCGCTCTACGGCCTGTTGTTCACCATCGTCGTGCTCTTCGCGCTGCAAGGTGATCAGATCACCAGCCGTCCCTGGGACGTCGCCCGGATCGCGCTGCCGCTGCTGGCCTACTTCGCGCTGCTGTTCGGCTCCGGCGTCCTGCTCGGGCGAGGCCTCGGGCTCGGCTATGAACGGACTACGACGCTGGCCTTCACGGCGGCGGGCAACAACTTCGAGCTGGCCATCGCGGTCGCCGTGGCGACCTTCGGGGTGGCGTCGGGGCAGGCCCTCGCGGGCGTCGTCGGGCCGCTCATCGAGGTGCCCGTGCTGGTAGGCCTGGTCTACGTCAGCCTCGCGCTGCGGGGCCGGCTCTTCCCGGCGACGGCGTCACCGCGGGGTGAGGGCGGCGCGTAGCCGCGCGGCATACCCCTGGCGTTCCTGCTCGTCGGTGTAGTGGACCCGCGGCCAGAAGAAGCCGCGCAACCCGTCGCCCTTGGTGCGCGGCACGACGTGCAGGTGCAGGTGCGGCACCGACTGGCTCACGATGTTGTTCATCGCGACGAAGGTGCCCTGTGCCCCGAGCCCGTCGACCATCGCGGCGGCCACCCGTTGCCCGGCCGCCAGGAACGGATCCCGCAGGGCCGCCGGCAGCTCCGTGAGGGTGGGCACGTGGTCACGAGGCACGATGAGGGTGTGGCCTTTGAAGACCGGCCGGGTGTCCAGGAACGCCACGACTTGCTCGTCCTGCCACACCAGCGCAGCCGGCAGCCGACCCGCAGCGATGGCGCAGAACAGACACTCGACAGCCATGTCACCCACCCTGTCAGACCCGGCGCACCCAGCCGGTCGGGACCCGTCTCGAGCGGCCCGCCGAGCACCCGAATGTGAACGTGAGATGAACGCGTTCCAAAAGGTTCGTTCAGCGGTTGTTCATAGCGCGATGGGGGGACCTTCGCCATTGCGTCACCCCCGCGTCACCCCCATCATGAGCGCGTGACCACCGCAACCATCATCTTGGCCTTGGTCGTCGTCGTCGCTCTCGCGTTCGACTTCACCAACGGCTTCCATGACACCGGGAACGCCATGGCGGCCTCCATCGCCACCGGTGCCCTCTCTCCACGAGGCGCCGTGACGCTTGCGGCGATCCTCAACCTCGTCGGTGCCCTGCTTTCGGTCGAGGTGGCCCTCACCGTGAGCAACGCCGTCGTCAACATCCAAGACTCCAAGGGCCTACCCAAGGCCGAACTCATGGCCAACGGCGGGACGGTGCTGCTGCTCATCGTCTTCGGCGGCCTCATCGGCGGCATCATCTGGAACCTGTTCACCTGGCTGTTGGGCCTGCCCTCCTCCTCCTCGCACGCCCTGCTCGGCGGCCTGGTCGGCGGCACCATCGGCGCAATGGGCTTCGCCGGGGTCAAGTGGGCCGGTGACGGCACCAAGCTCGACGGCGTCATCGGCAAGGTGCTGTTGCCCTCGCTGCTGTCCCCGGTCATCGCGATGATCGTCGCCGCGGTCGCCACCCGGCTGATCTTCATCGTGACCCAGCGGATCGAGGACAAGTTCCGCGAACGACGGTTCCGCTGGGGTCAGGTCGGGGCCGCTTCGTTGGTCTCCCTCGCGCACGGCACCAACGACGCTCAGAAGACCATGGGTGTCATCACCCTCGCCCTCGTCGCCGGCGGCTCCATCGACGCGACCGCCGTCTATGTGCCCCTGTGGGTGAAGCTGGCGGCCGCCTCGGCGATCGCGCTGGGCACCTACCTGGGTGGATGGCGCATCATCCACACCATGGGCAAGGGCCTGGTCGACATCTCCTCGCCGCAGGGCCTGGCCGCGGACAGCTCCTCGGCCACCGTCATCCTCGCCTCCAGCCAGCTCGGCTTCGCCCTCTCGACCACCCACGTGGCCACCGGCTCGATCATGGGTGTGGGCATCGGCAAGAAGGGCGCCACAGTGCGCTGGTCGGTGGCCGGCCGGATGGTCGCCGCGTGGGCGATCACCTTCCCGGCTGCGGCGGCCATGGGCGCGGTGATGTATTGGATCGCGGCCGGCATCGGTGGGTTGGTCGGGCCGTTCGTCGTCTTCGCGATCCTGTGCGGGTTGTCGTTCTACATGTGGAAGCGCTCGCGCCACAATGTCATCGACCACCGCAATGTCAACGACGAGTGGCACGACGGCAGCAAGCCCGAGGTCGTCGTCGCCGCCCACGACATCATCGACCCGCACCACGAACTCGACGAGCCGCAGACCGCCCGCTGAACTGACGCCAGGAAGAAGGCACACGCATCATGAACATGATTCCACTGGCCCTCGAGGGAGCGTGGAAAGTGCTGGCCGCCGGACTCGTGCTCGGCGCCGGGCTCCCGGTCATCTACGCGCTCGCCGTTCGTGGCCTGGCCGTCGCCCAGGGCGCCGGCGCGGTGATCGGTGAGGCCAAGGCCAAGCCCTACGGCAAGCTCATCTGGTGGGCCTGTCTGCTGGTCATCCTGCTGGCGGTGTCCTACGGCATCAGCTTCATCGTCGCCACCGGGCTGGGCAAGGTCGTGACCTTCGACCATGTCATCCCCTGGTTCGTCGACAAGAAGAAGTGAGCCAGACAGGCTGATCGCACGCATCAGGCCCGGCCCGCGCAGCGCGCGGGCCGGGCCTACGCAGATCCGGGCCGGGATCGGGCGATCATCCCGTCCCCTGGCGTGTCGGCAATCGGCGGCGCACAATGCCAGCGTGGGGACAATGCTGACCCGGGTCGTGGCCTGGGTGCGGGAGGGGTATCCGGCCGGGGTGCCGGAGCGCGATTACGTGCCGTTGCTGGCCCTGCTGCGGCGCCGGCTCAGCGACGAGGACGTGCGGGACATCGCCCGTGACCTCATCGCCGCGGGCATCCTGCCGGTCGACCGGATCGACATCGGCGCACTCGTGCTGCGGGTGACCGACGAGCTGCCCTGCCCGCAGGACATCGAGCGAGTGAGCGAGCGACTGCGCAGCAAGGGCTGGCCCACCGACCTTGGGCCGCAGGACGAGCCGTCCGTAGAACAGGACGAGCCGTCCACAGAACCGGGCGATGGATCGGCCGGTTAGACCGGGAGTGAGCCAGGCACACAGCACGCCCGCCGGAGCCAGGGTCTCGGCGGGCGTCCTGTCATCCAGGGGCGCGCCTAGGGGGTGATCCCCAATCGCCGGGCGCTGCGTTGCCGCTGCCGACTGGCCCGCAACCGCCGCAGTCGTTTGATGAGCATGGGGTCGGCCTCCAGGGCCGCCGGGTTGTCGATCAGCGAGTTGAGCACTTGGTAGTAGCGGGTGGCGCTCATGTCGAACAGTTCCTTGATGGCCTGTTCCTTGGCGCCTGCGTACTTCCACCACTGCCGCTCGAAGGCAAGCACCTCACGGTCGCGATCGGACAGCTCGCCGAGCGCGGCGACCTCCCGCTCTGCCGTCTCCGTCATCGATCCTCCGGACCTCGACCCACCCGTGCTGCACGCTTGTGGAGTCACTATAGATGCCGAATCACACCGATGTCATTCGGCTCCGGCAGGTCGTGACAGCTGTGACGAATGAGGTGTCTGAGGTCCGGATGCCGCACCGAAGGCTCCGCCGAGCAGCCCCCGCAGGAGTCGGGAGCCTCAGCCGAGCAGGATCGAGCGCAGGTGGCCGACCGAGCCGGCCACGGCATACGGGTCGGCCGCCTCGAGCTCGGCGCGCTCCCCGGCACCCCAGGCGACCCCGACGCCGACCATCCCGGCCGCGCGGGCCGCCTGCAGGTCGACGACCGCATCGCCGACGTATGCCGCGTCCGCGGCCACCCCGGCACACCGCGCCACCGCGAGCGCCAGGGGCGCCGGGTCGGGCTTGTGCCGAGGGGTGTCCTCCATCGTCACGAGCACCGGCACGAGGTCGGTGAGGCCGGTCAGCCGCAACGCCCACGCGGCGGGCTCGGCGCGCTTGGACGTCGCGCATGCGACGGCGGCACCCGCGGCGGTGAGCTCGCGCAACAGGGCCGCGACACCGGCATACGGGCGCAGCAGTCGCTCGGTGTTGGCCTCGTTCCACTCCGTGTAGGTGGCGAACAGGGCGTCCGCGTGCTCGGGGGACGCCTCCTGGAAGCAGCGGATCAAGGGTTGCCCGATCCAGGCGCGGATGCGAGCCTCGTCCTGCTCGTGACCGAGCACGGTGCGGAAAGCATGCTGATACGAGGCGACGATGAGCCCGATGCTGTCCACGAGCGTGCCGTCGAGGTCGAAGACCACGGTCGACCAGCTCGGTCGACGCGCGTCGGGCTGGTCGGTCGTCGGTGCCCGGGTGACGGGTGTGGCGGAGGGCTGGCGGCCAGTGGGGTCGGTCGACGGGTCGGTCACGTCAGCACGCCCTTCTCTCCGGGCGCGGGAAGCCACGGCGTGCCGATCCGGAACACCCGGGCCAGCGCGGTCGCGAGCAACCGTCCGCCCGGCCGGTCGGATCGACCGATGGCGTGCACGTCGATGCGATAGACCGCGGTGCGGGTGGTGCGTGAGATCTCGAAACCCTCACAAACCAACTCGTCGCCCTCTGCCCCGGCGGCCAGGAACTCGGTGTGCACATCCTGGGCGACCGCGAGCACCCCGTGGCTGTTGCTCACTGCCGCGTGCACGACGTCGATGAGCGCCATCATCGCCCCGCCATGGGCCGTGCCCGGGGCATTGAGCATCTCGTGGGTGACCAGCATCGAGGCGCGCGCGTAACCGGGAGTGATGCTCTCGAAGTGGATGCCGAGCAGGTCCGAGACCGGGTCGGTGGCCAGCAGCCGGAACAACTGCGGGTCGACCTCGGGCTGCTCACGCAGACCTCCCACGGACTCAATGTCGGGCCGCCGCGTCATGCTGGGCGCCGGCGTCGCGTGCGGCGACGCATCGGGCAGGTGGGGGGTCATGGCGCTCATGCTAGGGGCGCCCGCGGGGCCGATGGCGACGCGGTCCCCGATAGGGGCCCACGCGGCATACCTGCAGTAGGGTCCGCTCGGGCCTATCCGGCCCATCGTCTCTGGGGAGGACAACGACACATGCGCACCACGACACGACGGTATGCCGCGGGGCTCGCCCTCGCGGTGTCCACGCTCGGGCTGGCCGGCCTGGCACCGGTGGCCGGCGCGACCCACGCCGCCGGGGCGGCCGGCACCGAATGCGACCCGACGTCCGGGGCCCGGGTCCGCGACGGATCAACCGCCGCAGAGCCCAAGCTCTACCCGGACAACCAGGCCAACGCCTATGGGGCCCTGAAGGATTCGCCGCGGATGCCGGACGGCTCCGTGCACATCCCGACGGTCTTCCACGTCATCTCCGACCACCCGCTTTCCGCGGCCGACAGCGCTCGGATGACGACGATGATCAACGATCAGATGACGGTGCTCAACGACTCGTTCGCCGGACGTACCGCGCCGGATGCCGCCGATTCGCCGTTCCGCTTCGACCTGCGCAAGACGACCTGGACGGTGAACGCCGCCTGGTATGCCGTGACCCCCGGCAAGGGTGAGCGGGACATGAAGAAGGCGCTGTACGAGGGCGACAGCCGCACCCTGAACGTCTACACCGCGAACATCGGCGACGGGCTGCTGGGCTGGTCCTACTTCCCGAAGGGCTACAACAACGGCCGCGACTACATCGACGGGGTCGTCATCCTCGACGAGTCGATGCCCGGTGGCAAGGCCGGCAAGTACTCCCTCGGTGACACCCTCACCCACGAGGTCGGGCACTGGATGATGCTGGAGCACACCTTCGCCCACGGCTGCGCCGCCAGCGGCGACTGGGTTGAGGACACTCCGAAAGAGGCTGCGCCCCAATTCAACTGCCCGGTCGGCGCGGACACCTGCGCAGCCGCCGGGTTGGACCCGATCCGCAACTTCATGGACTACACGCAGGACTCCTGCATGGTGATGTTCACCCCCGGCCAGGTCGAGCGGATGAACGACGCCTGGATCGCCTTCCGCGCTCCGACGTTGGGCTAGCCTGCTCACCCACCAGGCCACACCCGCCGTGCCGGCCCGGCCCCACACCGGGGTCGGGCCGGTCGGCGTCCTCAGGCGCCCCGCAACGCCACCGGCTCGACGCCCAGCTCCCGCAGCAGCTCTTCCACCCGGCGGCGGATCTCGTCGCGGATCGGGCGCACCGCCTCGACGCCCTGGCCCGCCGGGTCCTGCAGCACCCAGTCGAGATAGCGCTTGCCGGGGAAGTACGGGCAGGTGTCGCCGCACCCCATCGTGATGACGACGTCGCTGGCCTGCACGGCCTCGGTGGTGAGGATCTTGGGCCGCTCGGCGGAGATGTCGATGCCCTCCTCCAGCATCGCCTCGCGCACCGCGGGGTTGATCGTCTCGGCCGGCGCCGACCCGGCCGAGCGCACCTCGACGGCGCCACCGGACAGATGGTGCGTGTATGCCGCCCCCATCTGGGAGCGCCCGGCATTGTGGACGCAGACGTAGAGGACGGAGGGCTTGCGCGCGGTCACCTTGGGCTCCTGGGGTGAGGTCGACACCGAACTGCCGCGCGAACGCCGAGAACCGCACTGGTCGGGAGAACAGCCGCGCCGCAGAGGCAGCGCGGCCAACCTAACATATGGACGTATGTCTATGTGACTCGCTACCATCCGAGCCCATGACCGACCACGCCGTCACCCGCCGGGCCACCGCCGAGGGCCTGGGCACCGGGGCCCTCGTGGCGACGGTGGTCGGCTCGGGCATCATGGCGACCGACTTGACCCGAGACGTCGCGGTGCAGTTGCTGGTCAACGCCCTGGCGACCGTCGCGGGCCTCGCGGTGCTCATCTGGTCGCTCGGGCCGATCAGCGGGGCCCACTTCAACCCGGCCGTCACCCTCGTCGCGGCGGTGCGGCGCGAGATCGGGTGGGGCGAGGCGGCGGCATACCTGATCGCGCAGTGCGCGGGAGGGCTGTGCGGCACCGCCATCGGCAACCTCATGTTCCAGCACCCCGCCTGGGAGGCCTCGACCCGGGTGCGCAGCGGCGGGCATCTCTGGCTCGGCGAAGTGGTCGCCACCGCGGGCCTGTTGGCCCTCGTCGGCGCGCTCACCCGATCCGGGCACGGCCGGCTGGGCCCGGCCCTCGTGCCGGCCTGGATCGGTGCGGCCTATTTTTTCACGTCATCGACGTCGTTCGCCAACCCCGCTGTGACGCTGGCCCGTTCGGCGACGGAGAGCTTCTCGGGCATCGGCCTGGGGAGCGTGCCGGGCTTCGTCGCCGCGCAGCTGGTCGGCGCGGTGGTCGGCGCGGCCCTGACCGAGCTGTTCTACCCGCGCGCCGGCGTGCCCGAGCCGCTCGACCTGCCCGAGCCGGTGCACGGCGGCTGAGCCCGCCGACCCAGCCGCTCAGCAGCAGGCGCCGGCGCCGGGGGCGACGTCCAGGAAGCCCCGCGCCTGCGCGAGTCGTTCGCGCACGACGGTGTAGTGCACCCATCGGCCGCGCTTGTCACGGGTCACCAGCCCCGCGTCGTGCAGCTTCTTCATGTGGAAGGACAGCGTCGGCTGGCTGATCCCCAGTGCACCGGGCAGGTGGCAGGCGCAGGCGGTGCCGGACTCGGAGTCGGCCAGATAGCGCAGCAGGCGCACCCGGGTCGGGTCGCTCAACGCCTTGAAGACCGCTGCCAGCGAAGCGGATTCGACCGCGGGCATGAGCTCGCAGGTCGAACCGGCGCAGCAGATGTCCGCAGCAGCCGAGGCGACGACGGAGTGTTCGGGCACAGCCGCCACTCTACGTCGATGCGTCGCAGCGCTTCCAGGTATGCCGCGCCGGGTTCCGTACGCCGCGTCGTCACCGCTGCGCAGCAACGGGTTTGCCGGCGCGCACAAAGGCACTGGCGAAGGCACCCGCGAGGGCGGTGACGGCGGCCTCGCGATCCAGCCCTGGCGGCAGCTGCCCGTCGTCGAGCTCACCGGCCAGCTCGCGCACCTCGTCCACGCCGAAGGTGCGGGTGAGTGTGACCTGTGCGTCGACGAAGCCGGCGGCCTCCAGTCGGGTGACATAGTCGGCGTCGAGCAGGGCCCCGGAGATGCAGCCGGTCCACAGCGCGACCACGCCGGCCAACTCCTCGGGAATAGGCCGCAGCAGCACAATGTCACTCACCGCGAAACGACCATCGGGGCGCAGCACCCGGAACGCCTCGGCCAGCACCCGGTCCTTGTCCGAGGAGAGGTTGACCACGCAGTTGGAGATCACGACGTCGACGCTGCCGTCCGGCAGGGGCACCTGCTCGATGGCTCCGTGCAGGAAGCGTGCGTTCTCGATGCCGGCCTCGGCCTGGTTGCGTCGGGCCAGCTCGAGCATGTCCTCGGTGAGATCCAGTCCGTATGCCGTGCCGCCCGGCGCCACCCGGCGCGCGGACAGCAACACGTCCAGCCCACCGCCGGAACCGAGGTCGAGCACATCCTGACCCGGGCGCAGCCCGGCGAGCGCGACCGGGTTGCCGCAGCCCAGGGACACCGCCAGGGCCCCCGCGCTGGGGGCCTCGTCCGCGGCATACAGGCCACGGGTGATCGGGTCGGCGCCGCCGCCCGGAGCCGAATCGGTGTCAGTGCCGCTGCAGCAACTCGGGGCGCAGCAGCCGCCCCCCGGGCTCGGGGTGCCGGCTGCCTCGTCGAGCACTGCCAGACCAGCGCGGGCGGCGGCCCCGTATCGCTGCTGGACGGCCGCCCGAATGGCGTGCTCGGAGAGGGGCTGGCTCGCCGGTGCCGGCGCCGGCGCTGTGTCGTGGCTCATCCGTGGACTCCTTTGATTCGACATCCTTCGAAACAAGGGTGTCCCGTAATTCGACATATGTCAAGATAGGCTGGTGTCTGAGTCCGCCGCGGTGCCCACGCCGACCATCCGTTGCTGCGGCCTGACCGCCCCGCCGCTCACCGCGGCTGCCGCCGCCGAGCTGGCCCCGCTGTTCCGCGCCCTCGGCGACCCGGTGCGCCTGCGCCTGCTCTCGCTCATCGCGGCGACCGACGAGGTCTGTGTCTGCGACCTCACCGAATCGGTCGACGTCTCCGCCCCGACGGTGTCCCACCATCTCAAGGCGCTACGACAGGCCGGGCTCGTGCACGCGCACCGGCGTGGCACCTGGGTCTACTACCGTGCCGTGCCCGCTGCGCTGCACCGATTGGGTGCGCTGCTGTCCGAGCCGCTCCCACGGGCCCTCCCCGATTCCCCGGAAGGGCCCGACCCGCAGGCCAGTCAGGACGCCAGGGTGCTGGCGCAATAGGTTGCCGCAGTAGGTTGGCCAGGTGACCGCCCGCCCGCTCGCCGAGCTCGTCCATCCCACCTGGCTGCCAGCGCTGCAGCCGCTGCAGGAGCAGATCAGCGCGATCGGCGCCTTCCTGCGTGACGAGGTCGCCGCCGGGCGCGGCTACCTGCCGGCCGGCCACCAGGTGCTGCGCGCCTTCGCCCAGCCGCTGCCCGACGTGCGCGTGCTCGTCGTGGGCCAGGACCCCTATCCGACGCCCGGCCACCCGGTCGGACTGTCCTTCTCGGTCGCCCCCGAGGTGCGACCGGTGCCCCGCAGCCTGGTGAACATCTTCACCGAGCTACACGCCGACCTCGGCCTGCCCCACCCGAGTTCCGGCGATCTCACCCCGTGGGCCGAGCGCGGCGTGCTGCTGCTCAACCGGGTGCTCACCGTCACGCCCGGCAAACCGGCGAGCCACCGCGGCAAGGGGTGGGAGGCCGTCACCGCCGCCGCGATCGATGCCCTCGTGGCGCGAGGTGGCCCCCTCGTGGCGATCCTCTGGGGCCGCGACGCCCGCTCGCTGGCCCCCGCCCTCGGCTCGGTGGCCCGGATCGAATCAGCCCACCCCTCACCGCTGTCCGCGAGTTCCGGCTTCTTCGGCTCGCGCCCGTTCAGCCGCGCCAACGCTCTCCTCGAGCAGCAGGGGGCGGCACCCGTCGACTGGAGCCTGCCATGACCACCGATCACCCCACCCCCACGACGATGCCCTGGCGCCGCTACGTCGCGCTCGGTGATTCCTTCACCGAGGGGATGTGTGACGACGACCCGGCGGCCATGGCGAGCCCCGACGAGCCGGACCGGTATGCCGGGTGGGCCGACCGGCTCGCCCGTCACCTCAGCGATCTCGCTGCTGCGCAAGGCGATCCGTTCGAGTATGCGAACCTCGCGGTCCGCGGCCGGCTCCTCGACGACGTCGTGGGGCCGCAGCTGGAGCAGGCCCTGGAGCTCTCCCCCGACTTGGTCTCGCTCGTCGGCGGCGGCAACGACCTGCTGCGCCCGGCCGTCGACGTGGACAGCCTGGGTGCCCGCGTCGAGGCCGCCGTGGTGCGACTGCGCGCGGCCGGGATCGACGTGCTGCTGGCAACCCCGACCGACCCGCGCGACTCCGGCATCTTCCGGCCCCTGCGCCTCCGCCATGCCGTGCACGCCGCGAACATCTCCACCATCGCCGCCCGGCACGGCTGCCATGTGCTGGATCTCTGGGGGCTCAAGAGCATCCAAGACTGGCAGATGTGGGCGGCCGACCGGATCCACCTGTCCACCCCGGGCCACGTGCGGGTCACCGACGCCGCCCGGGTGGCCCTCGGGCTGGCGCCGGCCGACGCGGCATACCGGCGCAAGCTCCCGCCCCTGCCGCCGGCCGCCCGCGCCGAGGAGTTACGTGCCCACGCCGAGTGGCTGCGCGAATACGCCGGTCCGTGGGTCGAGCGCCGGGTGCGCGGCACCTCCTCCGGCGATGCATTCGGGCCCAAGCGCCCCGTCCCGCTCCCGCTCCCTCGTGTCTCTGTCCCAGCCCCAGCCCCAGCCCCGGCCCCAGCCGGCACAGCGGCGGCGCCCTGAGGGACACCGCGGCACATTGTCGACACGTCTGTCGGCATCTTGCTTTGTCGACACAGGTGTCGGTAACATCGGCGCATGCTCGCACTCGCCATCGCCCTCATCTCCCTCGCCCTGCTCGCCTACACCGCCGGCGTCTGGACGGAACACCGCACGGGCCTGCTCCGCCCGTGGCACGTGGCGACCTTCGCCGTCGGGCTGACCTTCGACGCGACCGGCACCTGGGTGATGAGCCGCCTGGCCGGCCAGACGGCGGCCACCGGGCAGTCGGTGAGTTCGTCGGAGCTGGGCGGCGCTTTGAGCTCCGTCATGGCCGTCACCGGAGCAGCCGCGCTCGGGCTCATGGCCGCCCATCTCGGGTGGGCCCTCGTGGTGCTGTGGCGTGGCCGCCCGAGGGAGCTGGCTGCCTTCCACAAGCTCAGCCTCGGGGTTTGGGGGGTCTGGCTGGTCCCCTACGTCACGGGCATGGCCGCGTCGATGGCCTGACGCGCCGAGCGCGGCCGGAGCCCCTCGCGCCCGTGGACCGACCACGTGACCAACGGCTCCTCCCGAGCCGCCCGGGCCTCCTTCTATCCTGGGGCCCATGCCAGCGACGCGGTTGATGCCGAATGAGGAGTCCCGCCAGCTCATCGAGATGACCCGGGAGGTGTGCCGCAAGGAGCTCGCCCCCCAGGTCGACGCCTTCGAACGTCAGGGCGGCTTCCCGGAGCAGGCGTTCCGCACCCTCGGCGGGCTGGGCCTGCTGTCGCTGCCCTACCCCGAGGAGTTCGGCGGCGGAGGGCAGCCCTACGAGGTCTACCTGCAGGTCGTCGAGGAGATCGCCCAGGTCTGGATGAGCGTCGCCGTCGGGGTCAGCGTGCACGCGCTCACCTGCTACCCGATCGCCCAGTACGGCAACCAGACCCAACGCGAGCGCTTCCTGCCCGACATGCTCTCCGGACGGTGGCTTGGCGGCTACTGCCTCTCCGAACCGGACAGTGGCTCGGACGTCGGCTCGATGCAGACCGCGGCGACCCCCGAGGGCGAGCGCACCGGCAGCGGCGAGCCGGCGGCATACCGGTTGGATGGCACGAAAGCGTGGATCTCGCATGCCGGGCACGCCGACTACTACACGACCTTCGCCCGGACCGCCGACACCGGGCCTAAGGGGGTCAGCTGCTTCCACGTGCCGGCCGACACCCCCGGCATCTCCTTCGGTGCCCCCGAGGACAAGATGGGCCTGCACGGCGACCCGGTCGCCCAGGTGATCTTCGAGGGCGCGCAGGTGCCCGCGGAGCACCGCATCGGGGCCGAAGGGCAGGGTATGCCGATCGCGCTCGCCGCCCTCGACAACGGGCGGTTGGGCATCGCCGCCGCCGCCACCGGGCTGGCCCAGGCGGCGTTGGACGTCGCCGCGGCATACGCGCTGGAACGGCGGCAATTCGGGCGGGCCATCGCCGAATTCCAAGGCCTGGCCTTCCTGTTGGCCGACATGGAGGCCGCGGTTACCTCGGCCCGGGCCACCTACCTGCACGCGGCCCGGCTCAAGGACGCCGGCCGTGCGTATTCGAAGGAGGCATCGGTCGCCAAGCTCGTGGCCACCGACGCTGCGATGAAGGTCACCACCGACGCGGTCCAGGTCCTGGGTGGCTACGGTTATACGCGGGACTTCCCCGTCGAGCGGTACATGCGTGAAGCGAAGGTCACCCAGATCTTCGAGGGCACCAATCAGATCCAGCGGCTGGTCATCTCCCGGCAGCTGCTCAAGGAAAGAGGCTGACAAGACATGCGAATCACCGACAAGACCGTCGCGCTCGTCACCGGCGGGGGCTCCGGCCTCGGCGAATCCGTGGTGCGGCGGGTCATCGCCGACGGCGGCAAGGCGGTCATTCTCGACCTGCCGAGCTCCAACGGCCAGGCGCTCGCCGACTCGCTCGGCGCCGCCGCGCGTTTCTGCCCGGCAGACGTGTGTGACCCCGAGGGCGTGCAGGCTGCGGTCGACGCGGCCAAGGAGATGGGCGAGCTGCGCATCCTCGTCAATTGCGCCGGCATCCCGATCCCTGGCCGGATCATCGGCCGCAAGGGCGTCATGCCGATCGAGCAGTTCCGCAAGGTCATCGAGGTCAACCTCGTCGGCACGTTCAACGTCATTCGCCTGGCGACCGCCGCGATGGTCGAGAACGAGCCGGTGGATGGCGACCGTGGCGTCATCGTCATGACCGCCAGCGTCGCTGCCTTCGACGGCCAGATCGGCCAGGTCGCCTACACCGCGAGCAAGGCCGGCATCGTCGGGCTCACCCTGCCCGCCGCTCGTGACCTCGCCGACAAGTTCATCCGCGTCGTCACCGTCGCCCCCGGCACCTTCGAGACCCCGATGCTGGCCACCCTGCCGGACAAGGAGCGCGAGAGCCTCGGTATGCAGGTGCCGCACCCGGCACGTCTGGGCCGCCCCGAGGAGTACGCGGGCCTCATCGCCCACATCGTCGACAACGGCATGCTCAACGGCGAGGTCATCCGCCTCGACGGGGCCATCCGGATGGCCCCCCGCTGATCCGACGCCGCACGATGGCACGACGTGTGGGCCCCGGCATCCGCCGGGGCCGACGCGTGTGGGCAGCGCCACACCCGACACGCCGGATCGGTGCTTGCTCACGCGAAGGAAAGTCTTGCGCGACAGCGCCATCAGGCGTAGAACTGATCCACGCGAATCCTTCGGGACGAGCGGCCGGACGGCAAACGAGGTGCCTTAGGCGTGCGGAGCGATCCGCACGCACCGGTAGGACGACACCGGAGCATCGGGCGCGCTGGACGGGTCTGGCCGGCGTCACGGCGCCAGACACCGAGGCCCCACCAACTCATACTTGGTGGGGCCTCACCCTTTGTACCGCGCCGATCGCGTGCCCTGGCGCACACTGCTCGGCGTGTCGGCGAACAGTTGTCGTGATCTTGGTGACACGCCGGGCCGGCAGACCCGGTCAGCCCGAGCCGAACAGTCCGTTCGGGCTACTCCTGCCGCTCGGAGACGCCGGCGGAGTCGAAGGTCGCGACCTCCCGCAGCAGGCGCGCCGCCGCCTGGACGATCGGCATGGCGAGCACTGCCCCGGCGCCCTCACCGAGCCGGAAGTCCAGCTCCAGCAGCGGCTGCAGCCCGAGGTCGGCGAGCGCCCGGGACGCCCCCGGCTCGGTCGAGCGGTGCCCGCCGATGAGGTATGCCGCGGCGCCCGGCGCGAGGCGCGTCGCTGCCAGCGCGGCGGACGCAGCGATCACCCCGTCGAGCACGACCGGCACGCGGCGCGCGGCGGCCCCGAGGATGAGCCCGGCCAGCGCGGCGTGCTCCAGGCCGCCGAGTTCGGCGAGGGTGCCGAGCGGGTCGGTGGGGTCGAGGCCGGCGCGGCGCAGGGCGGTGCGGATCACCTCGATCTTGTGGGCGAGCATCGCCGCGTCGCTGCCGGCGCCGGGGCCGGTGACCTCGCCGGGGTCGGTGCCGGTGTAGGCCGCAACGAGCGCCGCGGACGCGGTGGTGTTGCCGATGCCGAGATCGCCGGTTGCCAGCAGCCGATAACCCTCGTCGGCGAGTCGGCCGGCCACCTCGATCCCGACGACGACGGCTGCCGCCGCCTGGTCCCTGGTGAGCGCGGCGGTGGTCGCCAGGTCCTGGGTGCCGTCGGCGACCCGGTGCTCCCAGAGCCGCACTCCGTCGGCCGCCGGCACCGGTAGCAACTCGGCGGCGACGCCGATGTCAACGCAGACGACCTCGGCGCCGACCTGACGGGCCAGCGCGTTGACGACCGCGCCACCGGCGGTGACATTGGCCACCATCTGCACGGTGACCTCTTGGGGCCAGGGCGAGACACCCTGGGCATGCACGCCGTGGTCGCCGGCACACACGACGACCGCCGACGGGGTAGGCAGTGGCGGGGGGCAGCTGCCGGCGATGCCAGCCAGCTGCCGACCGAGCGACTCCAGCCGGCCCATCGAGCCGGCCGGTTTGGTCAGCTGTGCCTGCCGGGCGTCGGCCGCGGCCATGGCGCTCTCGTCGAGCGGGCCGATCGCGGCGATCGTCGCCGCGATCCTCGCGAGATGGCCTTGGGGGTGCGCATCGGTCGGGTCCAAGGAGGAATTGGTCACTGGCCCATCCTGGCCTGCCGCCGGTGCGCCGACCGAGGCGCCCCCGCCCACGGGACACGGAGCACAGGATCGGCCATGTCTCGGACTGCCCGGCGGACGGGTGCCGGAGAGAGGGCGGCACGCGGCATACCCTGAGGTGCATGGCCGTCAACCTGGTGACCGGAGGGGTGCGCAGCGGCAAGAGCCGGTTTGCCGAGCACATCCTGCTCGATGTGCCCGATGTGACGTTCGTGGCCCCGCACCAGCCGCAGGACGGCGACTGGGAGCGCGACCCGGAGTGGGCGGCGCGGGTGGATCACCACCGCGCGACCCGACCCGCGCATTGGCGCACGGTCGAGACTCTCGATGTCGCCGAGTTGTTGTGGCAGCCCGGCGGCGCCGTCCTCTTCGACTGCGTGGGCACCTGGCTGACCGGCCTCGTCGACCGCGCCGGGCTCTGGGGCGACCTGGCCGCGGCCCGTGAGCTGGTGCAGCAGGAGGGTGCCGCGCTGGCCGCGGCGCTGCATGCCACGCACCGATTGGTCGTCGTGGTGACCAATGAGGTCGGCTGGTCGCTGGTGCCCGACAACCCGGCCGGCCGGTTCTTCCAGGACGAGCTCGGTCGACTCAACGCTCAGCTTGCCGCGCTCACCCGGATGGTCTTCCTCGTCGTCGCCGGCCGGGTCATCGAACTCGGCGAGGCGCCCGTAGTGCCGCCGCGGCGCGACCCGGCGGACCGCCCCGATCTCACCGTCCTGGCCGACCTGGCCCGCAGGCAGGACGACGCCGGGTGGTGATCGACGGTTGGCGCCTGGCCGTCGGCACCTTGACCGCTGTGCCGATCACTGCGCCGCGCCAGCTCGGGCCGCGGGTCGCGCGCGCCGGCATGCTGCTCGCACCCGTGGCCGCGCTCCCGCTCGCCGCCGGGCCGTTGCTGGCCCACCTCGCGGTGGATCACCTGGGTATGCCGCCGCTGCTGGCCGCCGCGCTGACCGTCGCCGGTATCGCGCTCGGCTGCCGTGGGCTGCATCTGGACGGTCTGGCCGACCTGTGCGACGGGCTGGCCGCCTCCTACGACCGCAAACGGGCCCTGGAGGTGATGCGCCGCGGTGATGTCGGCCCCGCGGGGGTCACGGCCGTGGTGCTCGTGCTTGTCGTCCAGGTCGGTGCGCTGGCGGCACTGGTCGGGTCCTGGCCGGCCGCGGTGGCGGCGGCGATCGCGGTGGCGAGCGGGCGGCATACCCTCGCGTGGTCTTGTCGCACAGGAGTGCCCGCGGCCCGCACGGAAGGGCTCGGGGCGACGGTCGCCGGCACCGTGTCGACCACGGAGGCCACACTCGCCTTCGCGGGGTTGGCCGGCCTGGGCGCCCTGGCGATCCGGGTCGCCGGCGGAGCCCCGGGGGTGAGCGTGCTCGCCTGTGTCGCAGCGGTGTTGACTGCTCTGATCGTCATCCATCGGGCGGTCAAACGGCTCGGTGGCGTGACCGGCGACGTGCTCGGCGGCATCGTCGAGTTCGGCACGACGGCCGCGCTCGTCGCCGCCGTGCTCGCCCTCGCCCGCGGCTGACTGATAGCCCGGGCAGCGCCCTCGGCCACGAGCCCGAGCCACGAGCCACGAGCCACGAGCCACGAGCCACGAAGACGCGCCAACCACCCCGACCTTGCGAAGGCTGAGACTCTGCACGCAATACGCGTGCAGAGTCTCAGCCTTCGCGCCACCCCCCGATGGGATCCGGTCGCCAGGCCGGATCGCCCAGCGGGGTTGTTCAGCACTCCCCCTAGAGGGACGGCAGAACAGGGTGCTCCCAGCCGTGTGACGTGGCCTTCGGCCGAAGCTGGCAGAGTGTGCGCCATGTATGTGCCGGCGCACTTCGCGATGACCGACGAGCAGATCACCCAGGTGTTGGCCGGCTTGGGGCAGGCCGATCTGGTCACCTCACATGCCGAGGGACTGCTGGCCACGCCGCTGCCCCTGTTGTTCGACCCGTCGGTGGGCGAGCGCGGGGCCCTACTCGGGCACGTGGCCCGCAACAACACGCAGTGGTCGCTGCCGTGTGTCGGCGAGAGCCTGGTCATCGCGCACCTCACGGACCACTACGTGAGCCCGGCCTGGCTGCCCTCGACGGCCGAGCACGGCCAGACGGTGCCGACCTGGGACTACGTCACGGTGCATGCCTACGGCGAGCTCGTCGCGCACGACGACCCGGCGTGGACCCTCGACATGGTGCGCCGGCTCACCGAGCACCACGAATCCGCCCGCACCCACGGCGCTACCGGCGCCGCCGCGGCACCGTGCTGGTCCGTCGACGCGGCGCCTTCCGACCACATCAGCCGGATGCTGCGCGCCATCGTCGGCCTGGAGCTGCGGATCACCCGCGTGGTGGGCAAGGCGAAGATGGCCCAGAACAAGACCCCCGCCGATGTCGCTGCGTTGGCCGATGCCCTTGCCGCGCAATCAGACCCGATCGGGGAGCAATGGCTGCGCGAGCAGTCCTTGCCGGCGGCACGACGGCGGGCTGCGGTGCTCGCCGACGTGGCGACCCGGCGGTCCCCACGCCCCTGACCCACCGCTCCCACCGCACCCCCAGTTCCCACCGCTGCGGGCGCACGACGGGGATGACCGCGAAGCTGCTACTGGCCGAGCCGGGCGCGCAGCTCGGTCAGTGAGAAGCCGGGCACCAGCTTCTCGACGTCCTTGAAAGCGGTGTCGGACGCGAGGGTGACATCGGCCGGCGGGGCGATCCGTGCGATGAGGTCGGTGACGGGCATCCCGAGCCCGTCGGCGGCCTGTTGCAGGGTCATCCAGCCCTTGAGGTCCGCAGCGGTCAGGCTGCCTGCTGCCGGAGCAGTCTTCTCGACCCCGGCCGCCGAGATGGTGCGCCCGCTGGTCACCCACAGGCCGGTGGCCTGGGCGATGCCCACGACGCCGAAGAAGACGACGATCGCCAGCGCCGGCAACAACCACCGGTTGAGCCTCATCGCGGCCTCCTACCGATCTGCACGAGACCCGGGTCGTGAGAAGCCGACCCGACGGGTGTGCGCAGGGCGAGCCACGGCAGGGCGGCACGCACCTCGAGCGCGCCGCCCTTCGGGCAGTTGGCAACACACTCGAGGCAGCCGATGCAGTCGGAGCTCACGGCCGGTGTGGGCGCCGCGACATCGATACCGACCGGGCACGGTTTGACGCAGAGATTGCAGCCGGTGCACGCGGCGGGGTTCAGGCGCACCCGCACGATCGAGAGGTGACCGAGCAGGCTGAGCACGCCGCCCAACGGGCACAGGTAGCGGCACCAGGCGCGTTCGACGAGCAACGATCCGATGAGCACGACCCCGAGGAACGCCCAGGCCGGCCACATGGTGGCCGGGTCGGGCTCGGTGAGCCAGTACAACGAGAACAGGGTGACGTAGGGATCCCAGCCGGCGAACCACAG
>WBZP01000571.1_pt1 | contig 49540 bp, 43 predicted proteins | sample 5204301 | NCBI WGS metagenome assembly WBZP01 (sample SAMN12412401, study PRJNA552823) | activated sludge metagenome | isolation source: activated sludge from nitrification reactor of wastewater treatment plant... | place: USA: Pennsylvania | collected 2017
CCGCCGAAGTTGGCACGGTGGGCCTGCTCGGCACCGCGTTCACTATGGAGCAGGACTTCTATCGAGGTCGTCTGGCGGCCCACGGCTTGCGCGTGCTCGTTCCGCCGACTCACGACCGTGAACTCGTGCATCGAGTGATCTATCGGGAGTTGTGTCTGGGCGTGACTCGCGCAGAGTCCCGCTCAGAATATCTACGCGTGATCGCCGACTTGGTCGCAGCCGGCGCGGAGGGTGTCATCCTGGGTTGCACCGAGATCGAACTACTCATCGACCCCGATTCCCCCAGCACGGTCCCCCTCTTCCCAACAACCCGGATTCACGCCCACGCGGCAGTCGAGACGGCCCTTGCCGGAAACGCCGAAGGGGGCCCAGTCAATTGACCGGGCCCCCTTCGTAGGGAGGGATCAGGGGTCCAGCGGGTTAGCCGGAGCTTGATTGGGCTGGGTGATCGGCGCATCCGAACCGGTGTAGGGCGCCGGTGCGGGAAGTTGACCAGGGGCGGCCGGAGCACCGGGAGCCGACGGGCCGGTGCCGAAGTCGACGGTCGGCGGAGCCTGCTGGCCCTCCGGAGCCTTGTAGAACTCCCGCTTGCTGACTCCGGCCATGCCGGTCAAAAACATCCACGGCACCGTCTGAGTCATGCTGTTCAGCTTGGTGACCGCGTCGTTGTAGTACTGGCGCGCAAAGGCAAGTTGGTTCTCGGTGTCGGCCAACTGACGCTGCAGATCGAGGAACTGGGTGTTGGCCTTCAAGTCCGGGTAGGCCTCGGCCACCGCGATCACGTTCACCAGCGCCTTCGACAACTCAGCGTCTGCGGCTGCCTTCTCACCGACGTTGCCTGCTTGCGCGGCCGCCTGCACTCGCGAACGAGCCGCAGTGACCGCCTCGAAGACGCCCTTCTCGTGGGCGGCATAACCCTTGACCGTGTTGACCAGGTTGGGGATCAACTCGGCCCGCCGAGTCAGTTGTACGTCGATGCCACCGAGCGCCTCTTGCGCTCCGATGTCTGCGCGACGGAGCTTGTTGAAGCCGCCGACCACAAACAGGATCAGCCCGACGACTACCGCGATCAGCAGCAGCAGCACGATCAGCAGTCCAGAAGCCACCATGGATCCATTCCTCTCATCGACCGGGACTGACCCGGGTTGTCACAGTCTGCCAGTACCTCACCAAGAACCGCCGCCACCGCCGCCACCGCCAAAGCCACCGCCGAAACCGCCGCCGCCGCTAAAGCCACCACCTGTTCCACCTTGCGGCGCGATGCTGGCTTCGTAGGCCGAGATCGCCGACCCGACGCTGGTGTTGAAGTCGTCGGCAAACGCGCTTCCGGCGCCGCCGTAATAGCCACCGGCGTAGTAGCCGCCGACGTACGACGGAGCGGGGGGCTCCTCGCCAGTCTCCTGCCTGTATTTGTTGGCCCAAGCCTCAGCTACACCGAAGGCCACCGCCCAAGGGATGTAGGCGGTGTAGAGCTCCTTGCGGCCACTGAAGTCGAAGCGGGCCTCGCTAGAAGGCGTGGCGAGCACCCGACGGAACCCTCCGATCCGCGACCACAGGTCACGCCCAGATTGGGTGCGAATCGTCTGCGAACGCGCGTCGAGCACAGGCAGCGCGTTGACCGCAAACAGCCCGAACGGCAGACCCAGCAGTGACATCGCCAATGGGTTCCAGACGAAGGCGGCCAGCGCTAGCGCACCGCCACCAACGACGAAGAGCCCAGCCAACGCGACGAGGTACTTCACTTCGATCAATCCGTTGCGCCGCGACCAGCCTTTGACCGAAGCTTCGAAATCGGAGCGTGCTGACTGCAGTACCTGACCAGTTCCGGTGCCGCCATCCACGACGAACTGGTCACCCGACGTGACTCCCAGTTGCCGCGCAGTTTCAACCCCGACTTCGTCAACCTGGGACCAATCCGCGCGTGGCTTGCCACCGATCTGCCAACCTTGGTTGGTGCGGTCGAGGTCGATCACGCCCTTGCTGGCCAAGTCGAGCATCGTGGCCGGGTAGGCGTCAGCGTTGACTCGCTCGGTGAAGAGATAGGCCGCCTGAGCCGGGCCGATCCCCTCGGGTGGGGCATACATCAACGGGAACGGCGGCTCAGGCTCTCGAGTACTCCGCGCCAGCCACCACCCGATCAAGCCGCCCAACAGTGAGAGCACCCCGAAGATGATCGCCCCGATCAGGGACCGACCGAAGACGTTGTCGTAGCGAATCGACCAAGGCAGCCAGTCGCGATCAGGGGCGGCGATGGTCAGCGGAGTCTGCACCGTGACCGGCGTGTTGGGCGCCAACTTGCCGGTGGTGACCACGAATTGGTTGCCTGCGCCCGCCTTGGCGGTGCACCCCGTGTCCGCACCGACCCCGATTGCGCATTTCACTGGTTGGGCATCGCCAGGGAGCTTGACGGTGAGCGTGGACTGCTCGATTGGCATCCGCCACCCGGAGGGAATCAAGTTCCAATAGAACTGCGCCTTGCCTCCTGATTGGCCGATCACGCCGTCAACTTTGTAGCGGAGGTCATAGACGTGCTTGTCAGAAATGGTGGTTTCGGCGCGGCCGATCTTGACCACGACATAGCGGCCGTTGCCCTGACGGGTGATGTCGACCCCATCGGGCTGCCCATCGCGAGTGACGGTGATGTCATAAGGACGCAGCCGCGCTTTGGGGTCGGAGGCGTCAGCGACATCAAAGAACCGGAAGATTCCGTGGCGACCGAAGGGCAGGTCGACGGTGAGCCGCTCGTGGGCGGTCAGAGTGCCATCGTCGGCAACGTCAAAGGTGGCGTTGTAGTCGGTGATGGTGGCGAACTCAGGGGTGGTGTCGGTGCCACCACTACTGAACCCGAGTGCGGGGATAAACATCAGCGCGATCACGCCAAGAGAACCCAGCACGGCCAGGGCGAACCGCTTCATGGCGCTCACACTACTGAGCGGCTCCTAGCTGTCTATGGGTACGACGAGGAATCCGGCCAACTCCCCGGCCAAGTCGTCATGCACCAGCGCTTCAACCAGGGTGCCGTCAGCGGTGTGCTCGATGTCGAGCACTTCGGCGGTCTCATGCAAGCGATTGACCAGATCGCCTCGGCTGTAGGGGACGAGTGCAGTGATCTTGGTCGCTGGATGCGGCAGATCGGCCTCGATCGCGCGCACCAACGCCTCGAAGCCATCCCCTGTGCGAGCGCTGACTGCCACGCTGTGCGGCTCCTTCGACAGCACACGCTGGACGACCAGCGGGTCAGCGGCGTCGGTCTTGTTGATCACCACGAGCTCGGGGACCTCGCTAGCGCCGATTTCGGCAAACACCTCGCGTACGGCGGCTAACTGTCCCTCCGGATCCGGGTGCGAGCCGTCGACGACGTGCACGATCAGATCCGAGTCGGCGACTTCTTCCAAAGTGCTGCGGAAGGCTTCAACAAGTTGGTGCGGCAGGTGGCGGACGAAGCCGACCGTGTCGCTCATCGTGTAGATCCGACCGTCGCTGGTCGTCGTACGACGAGTGGTGGGGTCCAACGTGGCAAACAACGCGTCTTCGACCAGCACACCGGCCCCGGTCAGCCGGTTGAGCAGCGAGGACTTGCCTGCGTTGGTGTAGCCGGCGATTGCGACACTCGGGATCGCGTTGCGCCGCCGTGTAGCCCGCTTGGTTTCGCGGGTGGTCACCATGTGAGCTAGTTCGCGGCGCAACTTGGCGATCTTGGTGTTGATCCGGCGACGGTCGGTCTCGATCTTGGTCTCACCTGGCCCACGACCACCAATACCGGCACCACCAGCGACCCGGCCACCGGCCTGACGCGAGAGGTTGCCACCCCAGCCGCGCAGACGCTGTTTCATGTAGTTCAACTGGGCCAACTCGACCTGCGCTTGGCCCTCTTTGGACTTCGCATGTTGGGCGAAGATGTCGAGAATCAGCGCCGTCCGGTCAACCACCTTGACCTTGAGTCGGTCTTCCAAGTTGCGCAGTTGGCTGGGGGCGAGTTCACCATCGCAGATCACCGTGTCGGCGCCGGTGGCCGCCACGATTTCGCGAAGGCCATCAACCTTGCCGCGACCAATGTAGGTGGCCGGGTCAGGCGACTGGCGCCGCTGATAGAGCGCATCGAGTACTTCGGAGCCAGCCGTCTCAGCCAGCAACGCCAACTCCGCCATTGAGTTTTCGGCATCCGCGACGCTTCCCTCAGTCCACACGCCGACCAAGATGACCCGCTCAAGCCGAAGTTGGCGGTATTCGACCTCGGTGATGTCTTCGAGCTCCGTGCGCAGCCCAGCAGCACGGCGTAGTGCATAGCGCTCGGCTAGATCGAGGTCACCAGTGGTGGCCTCCTCGTCGTCGGCGTAGCCACTCTCGAAGTCGTCGGTAGCCCACGACTCAGATTCGGCGAGCGCGTCCTCAAGCGCGAACTCTCCCGGCTCACGGGAGGTCGCGGACTCAGGCTGGACAGGTAATGCGTTAGTCATATCCCGACCAGCGTAGGCCCCCAAACCTGAACCCACACCCCAATTTGCCGACGCGCCCAGTTGTTCCGCCGACGCGCCCGGTTGTTAGGCCGAGCCGCCCAGTTGTCGCGGCGAGCCGCCCAGTTATGGGCCGGAGCGCCCGGTTGCTGGAACTAGCCAAGCCCGCCACAGGAGATTGGCTGTGGCTAGACTTCGGGCCCACTTTGGTGGAGGGGGCAAGAAGTATGCAGGGCTGGTGGCGCCGCCGGCTCGACGTGCAGGGCCTGCGGGCGATCGCGGTGCTGGCCGTTGTGGCCTTCCACGCCGATCTCCCGCTTCCAGGCGGGTACGTCGGCGTCGACATGTTCTTTGTCATTTCCGGCTTTGTGATTGCCGGAGTGCTCCAACATGAATGGCAACGCACCGGCAGCATCAGTTTCAGACGCTTCTACCTTCGCAGATTCAAACGCCTTACCCCCGCGCTCAGCGCGATGATCGTCGTCACGGTCGCCCTCTCCCTGGCTCTGCTGCCCCCGTTTGATCGTCAACCCGCGGTCGGTCGAACCGCCCTGGGTGCACTCGGCTTCGTGGCCAATTGGGTCATCGCACGCGAGGCCGGCGACTACTTCGCTCCGGACGCATCCACCAACCCCCTCCTGCACACGTGGTCGCTGTCTGTTGAAGAGCAGTTCTATTTCGTCTTCCCGGTGCTCGTGTTCCTCGCCTGGAAATGCAAATCAACACTAAGTTCGCGCCTGCCTTGGGCTGGCCTCTTTGTGGCGGCCTTGACCTTGACGTCGATGGCCTCGATCCGGGGATCAGCGGTTGATCTGCTCTCTGGAACGTGGTGGATCGGCTATTACAGCCCTCTCAATCGCGCTTGGGAGTTCGGAGTTGGAGCGCTCATCGCGTTGGTGATCCCCCAAAGTGCCGTACCGCGCAAGTGGCTAGCGAACCTGGCCGCGCTGACTGGCGTCGTGCTGATCCTGCTTGCGCTCAACTTGATCACCCCGGCTACGCCCTACCCCGGCAAGGCCACCTTGCTTCCCGTGCTCGGGACTGCGCTGTTGATTGTGGCCGGATCACTTGGTCCCAACATCGTGTCTCGTGCTCTGTCGGCAACTCCCCTGACCTATTGCGGAGATCGGTCCTACTCGATCTACCTATGGCATTGGCCATTCATCGCCTTCGCAGCAGTGTTGTGGCCGTTCTCTCACTGGACCCCAGCCGCCGCCGCGTTGGTCTCATTGTTTCCGGCTTGGGCGTCCTACCGCTGGATCGAATCACCGCTACGAGACCCCATCCGCGCACGCCGACCATGGTTCACGTACGTCGCGCAATGGAGCCTGTTGCCGATCATGTTGGTGACCGGCGCTCTCGTGGTCACGTCCACGTTGTTGGCGCCCCTCATGAAAGACGGCTCGATCCCGAGCGCCCACAGCGCTCGCGGCCCAGCTGCCGACCGGGCAATCGAGAGCGAGCCATGCGCGTCCGCGGAGTTGCGGAACTTGTTGGCCAGCAACGGGATGTGCCTAGAGACCCGTCCTCAGGCACCTATCGACGTGGCCATCCTCGGCGACAGCCACGCCGAGCAACTGTATCCAGGCTTAGCAGCCCACCTACCTGGGAAGAATGTGGCGCTGTTCAGCTTTCGCGCCCCGGCCATGTTTGGCAGCCCAGAGGTTCTTGATTCCGCATTGACCAAGATCCTCCAAGCACGCCCCACGGTCATCGTGATCAGCCGCTTCTGGGCAGCGGCGCCGGACTATGAGGCAGCCCTGGAGAGCGCTGCACGACGCCTCACGGCAGCAGGCGTTGTCGTCTTCATCTCAACTGACGGTCCGGCGTTCCCGTTCGATCAGTTCGCCTGCCAGTACCGGACTGCGCCGGTGATCAGTACCCCACGCTGCGACATGCCGATCGAGTTATACCGCGAAGATCGCCAGCGCGTGGTGCCGCGACTAGAGAAGATCAGCTCTGCTACCGAGAGCCACCTCTTGGAGTCGGGCAGTTACTTCTGCAATCGCCAGACCTGCAGCATGCAACGCGATGGCGTGGTCCTCTATGCCGACCGCAATCACCTTAACCGTGAGGGCGCTTACTTCGTGGTCGAGCAATGGCTCAAGCACAACCTCCAATTCCGTGATCTAGTGCGCGGTCCAACTCGGGAGATGTCGTGAGAGGTCTTCGCTAACGCTAAGTTTGAGAGATGGTCGGCCTCCCCGCGCACGCTCGTGTGGTCATCGTCGGTGGAGGAGTGATCGGCTGCTCGATCGCCTACCACCTGGCACATCTGGGCTGGTCCGATGTCGTCGTACTCGAACGCGACCGCCTGACCTCCGGTACGACGTGGCACGCGGCCGGTTTGATGACCTGCTTCGGTTCGACGTCGCAGACCAACACCGAGATTCGGCTCTATTCACGCGACCTTTATTCGCGATTGGAGGCAGAGACTGGTCAGTCGACGGGCTTTCGACCCGTCGGACTGATCGAGGCCGCTGCCGACGCCGACCGACTTCATGAGTACCGACGCGTCGCGGCCTTTCAGCGCATGCACGGTCTTGAGGTTGAGGAGATCTCACCGAACCAGATCGCGGACCTCTTCCCGTGGGCCAAGACCGACGACCTCCAAGCTGGGTTCTGGGTGCCCGGCGACGGGCGAGTCAACCCGGTCGACCTCACCATGGCGCTGGCCAGGGGCGCACGACTGTTGGGGGTCCAGGTCTTCGAGAGCACCCCGGTCACCGAAGTGCTCACCACCAACGACGCACTCCCCCGCGTCCGCGGCGTGCGTACGGCGAGCGGCGACATCGAGGCCGAATACGTCGTCAACGCCACCGGAATGTGGGCTCGACAATTGGCCGAGCAGGTTGGCGTCGCCGTACCCAATCAGGCCGCCGAGCACTATTACTTGATCACCGACACCATCGAGGGACTGACTGCGGACTATCCGATCTTTGAGGACCCGGCCGCCTACGGCTACTACCGCGAAGAAGGCGGCGGGATGATGGTCGGCCTGTTTGAGCCGCAGGCTGCCGCTTGGCGTGTGGAAGGGATTCCCGACGACTTTTCCTTCGGCACGCTGCCCCCTGACTGGGATCGGATGCTGCCTTTCCTTGAGACCGCCATGGCCAGAGTCCCGGTCACCCAAGACGCCGGCGTGCGGACCTTCTTCTGCGGGCCGGAGTCGTTCACTCCCGATCTGTCGCCCGCGATCGGCGAGGCGCCGGGTTTGGTGAACTACTTCGTCGCCGCCGGGATGAATTCGGTCGGCATCTTGTCCGCTGGCGGCCTGGGTCGCGTGCTTGCGCACTGGATCGTTAATGGACGTCCGGATGTGGACATCACGCACTTCGATGTTGCTCGATTCCGTCCAGACCAACTCAGCCCGCCGTACCGATCGTCGCGGACGGTTGAAATCCTTGGCACTGTCTATGCCGCACATACCCCTGGCAAGCAGCTGCACACAGCCAGAGGGGCCCTGCTCTCGCCGGTTCACGATCGATTGGTCGAGGCCGGCGGCTATCTGCGGGAGGTGTCGGGTTGGGAGAGTGCCGATTGGTACGCCGGACCGGGCCAAGTGCCACTAGCCGAACCCACGTGGGGCAGGGCGCCGTGGTTTGAGCAATGGGAGGCCGAACATCGCGCGATCCGTGAGGACGTCGGCCTGATGGACATGAGTTTCATGGCCAAGTATCTGGTGAGCGGCCCCGATGCCTTCGACGTTCTCTCCTCAACCTCGGCCGCGTCGATTGAAGGCGCTGGGCGAATCACCTACACCCAGTGGCTCAACGACGACGGCCGGATCGAGGCAGACCTGACCGTCACCGGGCTCCCCGACGGGGACTGGTTGGTGGTCGCCTCCGACACCGCTGCCGGTCACACGTTGGCACGGTTGCGTCGGCAGGCACAGGGCCGCGAGGTCACCATCGGCGATGTCACCGCCGAGTGGGCACAGTTGAACCTGCAGGGTCCGCGCTCACGCGAAGTGCTACTGCAGTTGGCTCCCGAGGCCGATCTGGCATTTCGAGATGTGGCCAGCTTGCCGGTGGCTGGGGTGCCGTGCCTCGTGGCTCGAATCACCTACCTGGGCGAACTTGGCTACGAGATCTATGTGCCCGCCGATTCGGCGGGGGCTGTGTGGGATGCGATCGCCGCACTGGGAGTGCGACCGGTTGGGCTGAAGGCGTTGTCGTCGCTGCGACTAGAGAAGGCTTATCGCGACTTCGGGCATGACATCGACAACACCGACTGTCCGCTCGATGCGGGGCTCGGCTTTGCGATTGGCTGGGATCACGAGTTCGTCGGCAAGGGCGCTCTTTCGACCCGGCGCGATCAGCCTCGACTGCAGCGGATGGTGCAGGTGCTGGTCAGCGACCCGTCAGTGTTGTTGTTTGAAGCCGAACCGCTACTGCGTGATGGTGTGGCAGTGGGGTACCTACGGGCTGCGTCATACGGTTGGACGCTCGGGGGCGCGGTCGGCCTCGCCATGGTCGCTAACACCGAAGGTCCAGTCACTGCCGAATGGTTGGCCGGAGGTCGCTGGCAGGTCAACGTCGCCGGCGTACTGCACGACGCCACCACGTCACTGCGCCCCCTCTACGACCCGACCTCAGCGCGCGTTCGCGCCTAACGCCGACGCGCCCGGTTGTTGCGCCGAGCCGCCGAGTTGTTGCGCCGACGCGCCCGGTTGTTGCGCCGACGCGCCCGGTAGTTGGCCTACTTCGGGGGCATCCGGATGCCGCCATCGACGCGGATGGTTTCAGCATTCATGTAGGAGTTGGTGACGCACTCGACAACCATGCTGGCGAGTTCGTCGGGTTGGCCGAGCCGGTGCGGGAAGAGCACCGACTCACCCAACTTCGCCTTGAACGCCTCAGATGCCTCCCCTTCGCCATAGATCGGGGTGTCGATCAGTCCTGGGGCAACGGTGTTGACCCGGATTCCAACCGCCGCCAAGTCACGAGCGACCGGCAAAGTCATCCCGACGATGCCGCCCTTGGAAGCGCTATAAGCCGCCTGTCCGATCTGCCCATCGAAGGCGGCGACGCTGGCCAAGTTAACAATCGCTCCCCGCTCACCGGTTGGAGTCGGTTCGGTGCGACTCATAGCGGTGCCAGCCAACCGCACACAATCGAAGGTGCCGATCAAGTTGATCGCAATCACCTTCTTGAAGGCCTCTAGGTCAGCGGCTGACTCGAACGTCCCGTCTCGACCGACCGTGCGCTGGGCCCAGCCAATCCCGGCCGAGTTGACCAGAACCCGCAGCGGGCCGTGTTCTTCTGCGACTGCGACCGCCTGCTTGATTTGCTCGGTGTTGGTCACGTCAACGGCGACGAACACGCCACCGATCTCCTCGGCCAGGGCCCCGCCTTTGTCGGCATTGAGGTCGGCGACCACGACGTAGGCCCCCTTAGCCGCCAACTGCCGCGCGACCGCAGCGCCGATGCCCGACGCTGCCCCTGTGACGATGGCTGATGCACCTGTGATGTCCATAGTTGGAGCCTAGAGCGCCGACAGTGCCTTCGGCTGCCCGGGCTTGGCGAAGAACAGCGGACGTTCGCCCCAGACCACCACAACAGCCAGGAGTACGACGATCACGGTCTGGATCACCTTGGTGTCGGGATCGGTCAGCAGGACCTCGTTGCCGATATTGGCCATGAGGTGAAAGAGGACGGCGACCCAGATGTTGCGTCCGGCGCGGTAGTAGATCCAGTTCATCAAGATCACGAACGGAAACACCGACCCCAGGAAGTTGAAGGTGGCCAGAGCACCGGTCCCCACGACCTCGGATTGGTAGTAGCCCTCAATCGTGCCCAGCGGAACATGCCACAACGCCCAGATCACCGCAAAGACCAACGAGGTCTTGAGCACCGACCACCGAGCCGCGAGCGCGTCGGTGCCGTAGCCGTGCCACGCCAACTCCTCCACCACCGGCGCCAAGGTCAAGGCGATCCATCCGGGGATCACTCCGGCGGTGAAACTCACCCCACCGCGGAGGAGGAACTGGTCGCAATCACCCCCGCCTGCAACTGAAATCGCAGTCGCCACGAGCAGTGTGGCGGGCATCAAGACGCATGCCAGTACGACGTACCAACCGTTGACCGCCCGGAAGTCGACCAATCGGTGAAGCGTGTCTTTGACCAACACCGGATCGCGCGCGATCAACACGCCGGCCACCACCATCGGAGCAAGCAAACCCAGCACGCCGAGGATGGCGATCGGCACGCCAGGTGGGTGGCGGCGATGCGACAGATAGCCGGCCCACAACCACGACACCCACGGCACAGCGGTGGCGACCATGCTGAAGATCCACGGGTGGCGGAATCGCTCGATTGGTCCGTTGAGTGGGATTTGCGCGCCCACAAGCCAACGCTAGGGCGACGTTTGCGTGGCCGCATCGAGGAAACCCCCGATCTGCCCCGGACCTACACTCGCCCACGTGCAACAACCTTTGTTTGACCTGAGCACCAAACGAGCCCTCGTCACGGGTGGCAGCAGTGGCATCGGCAAGGCGATGGCTCGGGCCCTCGGTCAAGCGGGCGCGCAGGTGAGCATCGTGGCTCGCAACTCCGGCCGGATCGATCAGACGGTGGCGGAGTTCGGCGCACTTGGCATCGACGCACACGGCATGTCGCAGGATCTGACCAATGTGGACTCAGGAACAGCCCGCGAGCTGACCGAGGGGATCGACATCTTGGTCAACGCCGCCGGGGTCAACCATCGGCCACCTTTGGCCGAGACGACCCCCGAACAGGTGAACGAGACGATGGCGGTCAACCTGATGGCGCCGTACCACTTGGGGCAGGCGGCCGGCCCCGCCATGGCCGAACGTGGCTGGGGTCGGATCATCAACATCGGTTCGCAGCAGACGTGGATGGCGTTCGGCAATTCGGGGGTGTACGGCGTGAGCAAGGCGGGCGTCGGCGGGCTTTCGCGATCCCAGTCCGAAGCCTGGGCCCGCTTTGGGGTGACGGCGAACACCGTGATTCCCGGGTTTGTGGTCACTCCGATGACCGCAGCCACTGTCGCCGTACCAGGTGTTGAGGAGCGCCTCGCCGCCCGTCATCACATCGGGCGCAACGGAGTGCCCGAAGACTTTGAGGGGATCGCGGTGTTCTTGGCCTCCCCCTCCTCAGCCTTCGTGACCGGTCAGATGATCGCAGTCGATGGTGGGTTCAGCGTCTACTGAGCCCTAACAATTTGGCGCGTCGGCGAAACAACTGGGCGCGTCGGCAAAACAACTGGGCGCGTCGGCGAAACAACTGGGCGGCTCGGCGAAACAACTGGGCGCGTCGGTGGTATGGCTAGATATCGAGGAGGCCCTCGGCCACAAGCACTGCAGGGCCGGTGAGCAGCACTCTGTCGTCGGCCGTCCAGGTCACGTGGAGCGTGCCACCGGGAACGTCGACTTGGTAGCGCTCTCCACGTTCGGCATCGTCGGCCAACGCAGCGGTGATCCCGACCGCGCAGGCACCGGTTCCACACGAACGGGTCTCCCCAACGCCACGTTCAAACACCCGCATGGCCACGTGCCGCTCTCCGCGGCGGGTGACGAATTCGACGTTCACACCATGCGGGAAGGCGTCGGGGTCGAACCCGGGTGCCGCCTTGAGATCACCGACTTGTTCGAGATCATCGACCCAGGCCACCGCATGTGGGTTGCCCATGCTGATCTGCTTGGCTGCCAGCACACGGTCCGCTACGGAGATTCTGGTATCGCTGAGCACGTCGGGAGAACCCATGTCGACGGTGATCTCGGCACCGTCGTACTCGATCGTCTTGACGCCGCCGCGAGTGGCAATCGGCAGGCGATTGCGCACATCAACATCGGCGTGCGTCGCCAGATAGAGCGCCATCACCCGCACGCCATTGCCGCACATCTCCGAAACCGAGCCGTCGGCGTTGCGGTAGTCCATGAACCACACCGCCTGATCACGAGCCGCCACGGCCGCAGGGTCAGCGCAGGCATCGGTGCGTACGACGCGGATCAGCCCATCGGCACCCACTCCAGCCCGTCGGTCGCAAATGGAGCGCACGCGATCCTCAGATAGCTCCACTCGGCCGTTGGCGTCGGGGATCAAGACGAAGTCGTTCTCGGTGCCGTGACCTTTGACGAAGTGGAGTTCGCTCATTCGGCCGAGTCTAGGCAACCAACGTGGCCCCGGTGCCTGAGCACACGGGGCCACGCGACCACGAATCCTCAAGCCTTGTCGGCTTGGTCCTTCACCAGTTCCTGGGCCTTGTCGACGATGCCCTCGAACTTGCCGCCGGTCTTCTCATCCACCAAGTCGCCTGCCTTCTCGACGACGGCATCGACCTTGTCACTCGGAACTTGGCCGAGGAGATCCTTGGCCTTGTCGAAGATCCCCATCTGGATCCCTCTCTTCGCAGGGGCGAATCCGACGAATCGCCCAACGCGCAAAGCCTGCCATGAACATCCGCAGCCGTTAACAGGGCCTGCGAGAATCGGCCCATGTCAGCCCCGCGCGTCGTCGCCATCGTTGGCCCGACTGCTGCGGGCAAGAGCGAGTTGGCGATCGCCTTGGCCCTGCGGTTGGGCGGGGAGGTGATCAATACCGACGCGATGCAGGTCTATCGCGGCATGGACGTCGGCACTGCAAAGCAACCGGTCGAGCGACGCCGCGGCGTAGCTCACCACCTGCTGGACCTGATGGAGGTCACCGAACCTGCCAGCGTGGCCGTATTTCAGTCTCTCGCCCGCGCACAGATTGCGCGCCTCCACTCTCTGGGCCAGGTTCCCGTGTTGGTGGGAGGCTCGGCGCTCTACACGCGCGCGATCCTTGATGTGATCGACTTTCCTGGCACCGATCCCGTCGTACGCGCCACATACGAGGCGCGACTCCAGAAGATCGGTTCTACCGAGTTGCACCGCGAACTGGCCGAAATCGACCCGGAGGCGGCCGCCAGTATCGAACCGCTCAACGGCCGCCGGATCGTCCGCGCACTGGAGGTGATCGAGCTGACCGGATCGCCATTCAAAGCGGTGCTCCCCGAACTCACCTACCACTACCCCGGCGCGGTGCAGATCGGTCTTCGACTCCCCCGCGAAGTGCTCGATCTCCGAATCGAGCAGCGTGTTGAGCAGATGTGGGCAAGCGGATTGGTCGACGAGGTGCGCTGTCTCGGACCAGCCCTGGCGACCTCACTGACTGCTAGTCGTGCGATCGGGTACGCCCAGGTGCTGGCCTTTCTGCGTGGTGAGATCGACGAGACTGAGGCGCAACGCCAAGTGGTGGTCGCGACGCGCCGATTTGTACGTCGCCAGGACGCGTGGTTTTTGAAGGACCCGCGGATTCACTGGCTTGAGGCCGATGCGGCCGATCTTGTGGATCAAGCAGTCAACGTGATCAGCCGGGACTAGATCACGTCGTCCTCACCCGCACGCAGGCCCTTCAGGCAAGGGGGCTGGCACCCCGATCTTGGGTAGGCCCAGTCCCACGGTCGGCTTCGGGGCAGTGCTGCGCGCCTCCCAGGCGTCGCCCGACCGGGTCCGACGTACCCCGACAACCGGGCCGTCTGCGACCAAATGGTGCGGGGCGGCATAAGTGACCGTCACCTCGGCCAGGTCGCCGGGACGAACAAGGATCGGTGCACCATCGGCTCCGACCGCGGCGAAGTGGACCAAACGGTTGTCAGGAGCACGCCCCGAGAGTCGGCTCGTGGCACCGTCCTTGCGTCCCTCACCCTCAGCAACCATCACTTCAAGGGTGCGACCCACGAATGCCTTGTTCTCGTCCCACGCAATCCGTTCGACCAGTTCCACCAAGCGTTCATAGCGCTCCTGCACCACGTGCTTGGGGATCTGGTCGGGCAGTGTCGCCGCCGGTGTTCCGGGACGGATCGAGTACTGGAAGGTGTAGGCCTGCGCGAATCGCGCCTGCTCCACGACTCGCAGCGTCTCGGCGAAATCCGCCTCGGTTTCGCCCGGGAATCCGACGATGATGTCAGTGGAGATGGCTGCGTCCGGCATCGCCGCGCGCACTTTGTCGAGGATGCCGAGGAACTTCTCGCTGCGATATGACCGCCGCATGTCCTTGAGCACTTTGTCGGACCCAGACTGCAAGGGCATGTGCAGTTGGTGCATGACGTTGTGAGTTTCGGCCATCGCCTCGATCACGTCGTCGGTGAACGCTGCCGGGTGCGGAGAGGTGAATCGGACTCGATCCAACCCCTCGATCTCGCCACAGGCGCGCAGGAGTTTGCCGAAGGCGAACCGGTCGCCGAACTCCACTCCGTAGGTGTTCACGTTCTGTCCCAGCAACGTGACCTCACTGACCCCCTCGGCGACGAGCGCCTCGATCTCGGCGAGGATGTCGCCAGGCCGACGGTCCTTCTCCTTGCCACGCAGCGAGGGCACAATGCAGAACGTGCAGGTGTTGTTGCACCCGACCGAGATGCTCACCCAGGCGGCGTAGGCGGACTCTCGCTTGGTCGGCAGCGTGCTCGGGAAGACTTCAAGGCTCTCCAGGATTTCGACCTGAGCCTCGTCATGGACTCGGGCTCGGTCCAACAGGGCCGGCAGCGACCCGATGTTGTGGGTCCCGAAGACCACATCGACCCAGGGCGCCCGCTTGGTGATCGTCTCGCGATCCTTCTGCGCCATGCAGCCACCGACAGCGATCTGCATCCCGGGATGCTTGGCCTTGATCGGCGCGAGGTGACCGAGGTTTCCATACAGCTTGTTGTCGGCGTTCTCTCTGACCGCGCAGGTGTTAAACACCACCACATCGGCCTGAGCACCTGACTCGGCCCTCTCGTAGCCCGCCTCCTCCAACAACCCACTCAGTCGTTCGGAGTCGTGAACGTTCATCTGACACCCGTAGGTGCGGACCTCGTAAGTACGTACGTCGCTGCTCATGACCGCCCAACTGTACGCCGAGTAGGGGCTTATCTCCCGCCGAGTAGGGGGTTATCAACCATCGAATAGGCACTTCGGGGCTAACCCTGGGCCTGAGTGGGCCTAAGTCGCACGTCGCGGCTTGTCGGTGACCCAGAGCCGGATCACACCTTCGATCACCACTACCCCATCGGTGCGCTCGCCACGCACTCGGACATGCAGGTCGGGGTTGCCGGAACTCCACTGTTTGGGATCAGTCTCGGCGATGCAGGTAATGTCAGTGGTCGCCTTGGCGGTGTAGTTGATCTCCATCCCTTTGGGGATCCAGCGCTTGTCGCCGGGAATGGTGGCCTCAGCCAAGGCACCCATCGCCGCCTCGAGACCGTTGCAGAGGGCAATTGCGTGCACCGTCTTCAGGTGGTTGTGCACCGCTCGCCGCTTCTTGATCACGACCTCGGCGTGGTTGGGCTCGATCACGGTGAAATGGGGGCGAACGCTCCCGAAGTACGGCGCCATTTGGCTAAACGCCAAATCGAAGACCTTGTTGCCGATCAGCGGGATCGCTGTCGTGGTCTTGTAGAGATCGAGGATCGTGGGCATGACCGGATCCTACTAGCGAGTAACTTTGCTAGTCCAGGTGCTCAGGGTCACACAGATCCGCATCGAGTTCTTCACGTACGACGCGATAAGCGACTCCCGCGCTGTGCCCTTTGCGAGCAAGCATCCCGACCAGTCGGCGGATCGCGACTTGTTGATTTAGACCCTGCATTGAGCGCAACTTGCGCCGCACCAACGCCCGTGCTGCCTCCACTTCTGCATCGGGGTGATCGTCTCGATGCTGCTCCAGCACCTCGCGTACGACGTCATCAGCAACCCCTTTGCGACGCAACTCCATCGACAGCGCCCGCCCGGCCAGTCCACGCCCTCCTTGGCGCTGATCGATCCATTGTCGAGCGAACGCCTCGTCGTCGATCAGCCCCAACTCTGTGAACCGATCCAGAAGACGAGAAGCCACCTCGCCAGGAACGTTGCGAGCCGCCAACTTGTCCGCCAACTCCTGGCGAGTGCGAGCCCGACCGGTGAGTTGATCCAGCAAGATCTTGCGGGCCACTGACTCCGGGTCAGCCTGGGGCGTCTCGGAAACCTCGTCCTCAGGCAGCACGACAACACTCCCGAAGGCCATGTCCTGAGTGCCTCAGCACCACCCGTGACCCAGACGCGTCAAAGTCGTGCGATTCCAAGGCGGACGACCCGAAGCGGTACTGAGGTACCGCGAGGGGAGGACAACGCAGGAAGCGTGCGACTTTCACGCGTCTGGTCAGAAGTCGATGCCGTCGGGGTCAAGCCCAGCATCAGCGACGAAGTCGGCTGGCTTGTCGACGGTCGGGCCGACGCCGAGCTTCTCCAGGATCTTCTTCTCCAGCTCGTTGGCTAGGTCAGGGTTGTCGCGGAGGAAGGTTCGGGCGTTCTCCTTGCCTTGGCCGAGTTGGTCGCCTTCGTAGGTGTACCAAGCACCCGCCTTGCGGACCAGACCGGCCTCGACGCCGACGTCGATCAGGCCGCCTTCGCGAGAGATGCCCTTGCCATACATGATGTCGAATTCGGCTTGCTTGAACGGCGGGGCCACCTTGTTTTTCACAACCTTGACCCGGGTCCGGTTGCCGACCATGTCGGTGCCGTCTTTGAGGGTTTCGATCCGGCGCACGTCCAAACGCACCGAGGAGTAGAACTTGAGCGCGCGACCACCGGTGGTGGTCTCGGGCGAGCCGAACATGACCCCGATCTTTTCGCGCAACTGGTTGATGAAGATCGCCGTGGTGCCGGACTGGTGGAGTGCCCCGGTCATCTTGCGAAGGGCCTGGCTCATCAAACGGGCCTGCAGACCGACGTGGCTGTCACCCATCTCCCCTTCGATTTCCGCGCGCGGCACGAGGGCTGCGACCGAGTCGATCACGATCAGATCTAGGGCACCAGAACGCACCAACATGTCCGCGATCTCCAGCGCCTGCTCTCCGGAGTCAGGCTGGGAGACCAACAAGGCGTCGGTGTCGACACCGAGCGCCTTGGCGTAGTCGGGATCTAGCGCGTGCTCGGCGTCGATGAAGGCGACAATGCCGCCAGCCTGCTGCGCGCTGGCCACCGAGTGCAGGGCAACGGTCGTCTTTCCAGATGACTCAGGGCCATAGATCTCCACAACTCGACCGCGCGGCAGACCGCCAATGCCGAGCGCCACATCGAGCGCGATCGAACCGGTGGGAATGATCTCCAGCGGCGCTCTGGTCTCATCACCCAGGCGCATCACTGAGCCCTTGCCGAATTGCTTCTCGATGTTGGCAAGCGCTACATCAAGCGCCTTGTCGCGGTTGTTGCCGACTCCGGCCATCGTGGTGGTCCTGTCTCGTGTCGTCTTCTTCTTCATGGTGTTGGCCACGCTAGGCGGGACCACCGACAGATTCGGTCGGCGTCGAAAACCTGTGGATAACCTGGGTCTTCATCTCACCTGTGGATGCGAAACTACACCGAACACGTGTTCGAATCGAGTCACACTGACACGGCGTGTCGCCGAGCGAGTACGCCGGCAGCAGTGACCACCAACCCCAACACACCAGCGAGTCCCGCAAGCCAGGCAAAGCCGAGCGTGCCCACCACGAAGCCAGACAGACCACCGCCAAGCCCAGCCGCCAGACCCATCGCCATATCCGCGGCCCCTTGCACGTCAGTGCGGTCGTGGATCGGCACCTGCTCAGAGAGCAGAGTCGAGGAGGCCACAGTCGCCATCGACCAACCGATCCCGAGCAAGAAGAGTCCGGCCACGATCGCGTGCGACGTACCGACTGGAGACGCTCCTGCCAAAGCCACCGCGACCAACAAGACCACTCCACCACAGGTCAACAACAGGGGCCGTCCCCACCGGTCAGCCACCCATCCGAAGATTGGAGCAAAGGCAAACATGCCCAACACGTGGATGCTGATCACCAGTCCGATGACCTTCAACTGAGCACCCCCGTGCTCCATGTGCAATGGCGTCATCACCATCACCGCCACCATGGCAGCGTGGGCTCCAGCAAGTCCCGCGATCGCCAGACCCACGACCGGCCGGGCGTGTACGACGGCGCGCACCCGACTCCACGACGTGCCATGTCGCACACCGCCGCTCCCAGCTTCGGCGCGGGCCACCAGGAGCGGATCCGGTCGCAGCAGGAGCCAGACCACGATCGCCGCGGCCAACATCGCACCTGTGCCGAGCACAAACGGCCCGGTCAGTTCCGGCAGCCTAAGCGCTCGTGCGACGGCGGCCGAGGGCGCGGTCAGGTTCGGGCCAGCCACTGCGCCGATGGTGGAGGCCCACACAACCACCGAGAGCGCTCGGGCGCGAGCGTCGGGCTGGGCCAGGTCGGTGGCCGCATAGCGACTGGCGTAGTTAGCGGCCGAAGTCAGACCGAGCAGTGCCGCGCCCACGAGCAGCAAGGTCATCGAGTCCAGCGCGCCGCCAGCCACCATCAGCGCACCTCCGACTGCGCCGACGAAATAGCCCGTGGTGAGACCGATTCGCCGGCCATGCAGCGACATCACCCGCGCCAGCCACCAAGCACCAGCGGACTGACCCAGCACCTGCGCTGTCTGCGCTAGCCCGGCCATCTCGTCGCTGCCGGAGATATCGCGAGCCAGCAGCGACGCGGTGGCGATGCCGATCGTGATCGCCAATGCGCCGATCGCCTGCGAGCCGATCAGCGTCCGGACCGTATGACGCTGGATGCTGACTAGGTCGAGGGTGTCGGTCACGCTGGGCATCCTGCACCGTCGTACGCCGAACCGCCTAACCTCACCGATCCCGAGCCGGAAGCCGCTCGTGAGCCCAGACCGCGCGCCAGACCAATTTGGGCTGCTCGCCAGCGGTCAGCGCCTCAGCCACCGTGCGCCCACCCAACTCAGCCAAGACGTGCCGGTCAGCCCACACCTGGGCATAGCCCGCGCCAAAGTGAGCCTCCATCCGGTTCCAGAACTCGGTGTGCCTCATCAGGAGTCGTTCGGGTCATCAGAGTCGGGCATGGCGTCTAGTGAACCATCCGCGCCGTCTAGTCCCGGCCGCGCCGGCTGGTCACAAACGCCGCGGCCGCCAGGAGCACGACCCCTCCTCCGACCCCGAGCCAGGTGCTGCCGCGCTGGTACCAGGGCGACTCAGCAGCCTCCTCAACTTTGGCCTTCGAAGGCTTGGCGCCGGGTTTGGTGGCTTCCGGTTCGGCGTACGTCGGCACTCCGGACTCGACGCCATCAACGCTGATCTCGATCAACACCGGCAAGGGGCCATTGCGTTCTGGGAAAGACTCCACCGAACGCCCCACCGTGAGGTAGTAGTCCCCGGCCATGTCGGCGCCCGCGACCTGATCTGCCGTGGGCCCAGACACCGACGCTCCCCTGTTGAGGTAGCGGACCTCAGCACTGCTGACCTGCTACAGCGCTGTCGGGTCATTGTCTTGGACTCGCCATCGTGGACCGGTCGACATCACGCGGCGCAGCGGATTCCATAGCGTGATTGCTACCCGCTGGCCAGCAACGATGGCGCGTTTGCTCGGGTTGACAAACACCTTGGCCGACACCGTCTGGCCGTAACCGACGCGCACCTTGTAGAAGAGTTGCTCGCCGGGCAGAAGGGTGTCTTGGGCGAGGCCAGGGTCCAACCGCGCCGCGTCGGTGAAGCCGCCTCCACCGACGACCACGGTCGCGCCCTTCAACCGTGGGCCACTGCCCGCAGGCACCGCGCCGGGGACCATTCCTTTGGGTGTTTCGGTCACGGCTGCGGGGAGATCGGACAGGTTCGTCACCGGGGGATCTTCGGTCACAATCACCTCGACACTTCCATCACCGGTGCCGTCACCCCGGTTCTTCGAAACCGCGACCAGGAACTCGTCGGCGTCTGTGCACTCCTGCTTGATTTGAGCCGGATCGGAGGGCAGGTCGAGCACTGCGGTGGCTACCCGTGCCTCGGTGACGTCGGAGACGGCTAGGTCCATCCCACAGTCCACACCGTCGGACCCTGTGCTGGCGTCAACTCTGAAGAGATCTGAGTCCAAGACCGCGGCAGGACCGCTTTGAGGTGTGACCGACACATGCAGTGTCGAGTTGGGAATGCTTCTTTTGACCCGGTAGTAGCGCTTCCCCTCATCCAAGGCGAACCGATCTGTGTACTGCCCCGGAGCGAGCGTCGGCGCCGACTCGGGGTCGGCGGTGGCGGTGACAGGCTCGCCTTGGACCAAGAACGTGCGGGCCGCCCGGGTGGCCGTCTTGCGCAGCGTGTCGGCCAAGGAGTCGGCGTTCTGGGCGTCGAAGTACTGGCCGTTGCCGACCCGGGCCACGCACTGCAACTGCGTGCGCGCCTTGGCATCCACGGCAAACCCGACCGTGTCGATCTGCAAGTTGATGCCGAGGCCTTCGATCTTGCGGATCTGGTCACAGGGGTCTGGAACGCAAGACTCCTCGCCATCGGAGACCAAGATGATGTGTCGCTCACCATCGCTACCGAGATCCTTGGCGGCTTCGCCGAGGCTATAGGCGATCGGAGTTTCGCCCTTGGGCTGGAACTGCTTGATCGCTGCGATCAAGCCGGGACGATCGAGAGCAGCGATCGGATGCACCAGTTGGGTGTCACTGCAGCGCTGTGGCGTGGGCTTGCCGCCACGCTGAGTGGCGCCATAGACACGCAAGCCCACTTGAGTGCCGTCAGGCAGGGTGCGCACGACTTGGGTGAGCGCGCGCTTAGCTGCCTCGATCTTGCTGACTCCGGAGGCATCTGGTTTCCGCATCGACCCGGAGGAGTCCAGCACGAGCAAGATCTTGGGCTCGGACTCTTGGGCCTGCGCCGTCAACGCAGCGCCGCTAATCGTCCCCACCGCCAGCCCACAGGCGATGACAAACAACCACAGTCTCTGCATCCGAGAACCCACCATTTCTTCGAACTGGTCGATGGAGGTGCAGCCTATGTTGTTAGGGCAGCAGCAGTCGTTCGAGTCGGCGGCCGATCACCCGCACGCCGACGTACAGAGCGAGCAGATAGACCACCGAGACCAGCGAAGCGCCGGTCAACGCACCGGTGGTGAGTTCGCGACACAGCACCCGGCGCGATAGAGCGGAGTCACCTCCAGCAACCACTGCACCACCGCTGAATAGGCATCATGCTCGACTGCCGGCTCCCTGGGGCCCGAGGAAGCCGAAGCACTCTCCCCGTCGTGCGCCGAAGTCGATGCCTGTGACCGCCCTCGAACTCACCGAAGTTCTTGCGCAGTCCGGTCGCTGTCAGCAGATCCACAACGCCTGAGGCCAGGGGTGTCACCGACGAGAATCACCCGGCTTAACTCGACATGGGTGCGCCGGCTGCCCGGCGACTCGCGACCAGGCTGGTGATCGTCACCGTGGTCAGGATGCCCACGATCACGCCCAGCGAGACCAGGGTGGGAATCTGCGGAACCCAAGTCCACACCCCGTGCGCCCAGTGCAACACCAACTTCACACCGATGAAGGCCAAGATCGCAGCGAGTCCGAAGCCCAGGTGAACCAGTTTGGACAAAGCGCCTTCGAGCACGAAGTAGAGGGCACGCAGGCCGAGCAGAGCGAACGCGTTGGTCACGAAGACCAGGTATGGGTCCTCGGTGATGCCATAGACCGCAGGCACGGAGTCGACGGCAAACACCACATCAGTCATCAAGATGGCAGCGATCACCAACGCCATCGGGGTGAGCGCCCGGCGACCGTTCTCCTTCACACTGAGCGCCACGCCGCGGTAGTCGTCGGTGACGTCGTAGAAGCGGCGGAGCAGGCGCACACTGCGCAACTGCGAAACCTCGATCTCTTGGTCGCCGTGCGACATCGCATCGCGCAGCACCTTGACCGCGGTCAGCAACAGGATCGCCCCGAATAGCAGGAATGCCCACGACACGTTGCTGATCAATTGGGCACCGATTGCGATCAAGATTGCGCGGAGCACAAGCGCTCCAGCTACCCCGATCAGCAGGACTCGCTGCCGCAAGTGCGGGGGTACGGCGAAGGCAGTGAGCAATAGCAAGAAGACAAAGAGGTTGTCGATCGATAGCGACTTCTCAACCAGGTATCCGGTGTAGTACTCAATGCCGCGTTCGGAGCCTGCGCGCTGCCAGACCCAGACCCCGAAGGCAAGCGGGATCGCGACATAAAACGTCGACCAGCCCACTGCCTCGCGCATCGAGACCTCGTGAGGCTTGCGAGTGACCACGAAGTCGAGGGCCAGCAGCCCCAAGACTGCGCCGATCGTGGCCAGCCAGACGGTGGTGGTCGCAAACGGAGCGTCGGCGGCCAGGGCGAGTGGATTGAGCACGATGTGATGTGGCACGGGACTCCTCAGAGATATCTCTGAGGTCTCCTTCGCCGCGCCGCGGCTCTGCTCCGAGAAGGCCATCGGACCTTCGAAGTGACCGGAAACAGATTGAGAAGTACTCCCCTCGGGGGGTGAGAATACAAACCGCCTCAAGGGCAATCAACGTGTGTCTAGGGTTTGCTGGGTTGGACTGTCGAAGGTCGGGCCTCCTCACCCATGCCCTGACACACTGTGCCGGTGACGAACCAGGCGGCGCTTGCGAACTTCTCGCTGCCTACTCGAACTTGGTTCGAGGCCGCCTTCGCTGAGGCGACTCCGGCGCAAGTGGGCGCCTGGTCGGCGATCTCCCAAGGCCGCAACGCCCTGGTCGTCGCTCCGACCGGGTCGGGCAAAACCCTCAGTGCCTTCTTGTGGGCGCTGGACTCACTCAGTCGCCAAGACGAGAGCCGACGTGCGACACGGGTGCTCTACATTTCCCCGCTCAAAGCCTTGGCTGTCGACGTCGAACGCAACTTGCGTGCGCCCCTGGCTGGCATCCGGCACACCGCCGACCGCTTTGGCATCCCCACCCCAGACCTCCGCGTGGGGGTGCGCTCGGGAGACACGCCCGCCGCCGAGCGACGACGCCTGACCACGCATCCGCCCGACATCTTGATCACCACCCCCGAATCGCTGTTTCTCATGCTCACCTCGCAAGCGCGAGAGGCGTTGCGCGACGTCGAGACTGTCATCTTGGACGAGGTGCATGCGGTCGCAGGTAGCAAGCGGGGGGCGCATCTAGCGGTGAGTTTGGAGCGCCTGGACGCACTGTTGGACAAGCCTGCGCAGCGGATCGGACTGAGCGCCACGGTGCGGCCGATCGAAGAGGTGGCCAGGTTCCTCGGCGGCGCGCAACCGGTCGAGATCGTGGCCCCACCGAGCACCAAGGAATGGGACCTTTCGGTCGTCGTACCAGTGGAGGATCTCACCGAGATCGGCCAGGTGATCGAGGAGCCAACCAGCGGAAGTGCTGCAGCGGGCACCCGACACACCAGCATCTGGCCGTACGTCGAAGAGCGGGTCGTCGACCTCGTCGAGGCCCATCAATCCACGATCGTGTTCGCCAACTCCCGCCGCTTGGCAGAACGCTTGACCGCGAGGCTGAACGAGGTGCACGCCGAGCGGGTCGAGGCGGACGACCCCTCCCGCTGGTTGAGCCGCGAGCGCAGCGAGCGTGTCGAAACCAAGGGTCAACTGGCGGATGGTGGCGCGGAGGCCGCTGGTTTCGACACGCAGCCTGCGGCTGCGGCTCAACCGGCGGACGGTCGCGAGCGTGTCGAAACCAAGGGCCCACCGGCACAGATGATGGCGCAGTCGGGCCAGTCGCACGGGGCTGCGCCGCAGTTGGCTCGGGCCCACCACGGATCGGTGAGCAAAGAGCAACGGGCAATCATCGAAGACGACCTCAAGCGCGGTCGACTGCCCTGTGTGGTGGCCACCAGCAGTCTCGAACTCGGCATCGACATGGGTGCGGTCGATCTAGTGATCCAGATCGAATCTCCGCCGAGCGTGGCGAGCGCTCTGCAACGAGTCGGACGTGCCGGCCACCAGGTCGGCGAGGTCAGTCGTGGCGTGCTCTTCCCCAAGCACCGTGGGGATCTGATCCCCACTGCCGTCGCCGTCGAGCGAATGCGGGCTGGGGCGATCGAGGCGTTGCATGTGCCGGCCAACCCACTCGATGTGCTCGCCCAACAGATCGTCGCCGCAACGGCCATGGACAGCTGGAGCGATCAGGAACTCTTCGACCTGATCAGACGAAGCGCCAACTTCGCCACGCTGCCGCGCAGCGCGTATGACGCAACTTTGGACCTGCTGTCTGGGCGCTACCCCAGCGACGAGTTCGCCGAGCTTCGACCGCGAATAGTCTGGGATCGGGTCACCGGCGAGCTATCGGCGCGACCGGGCGCTCAGCGACTGGCGGTGACCAGTGGCGGCACCATCCCCGACCGCGGCCTGTTTGGCGTCTTCCTGGTCGGCGAGAAGGCCAGTCGGGTGGGCGAACTCGACGAAGAAATGGTCTATGAGTCACGCGTCGGCGACGTGTTCACCCTCGGCACGACAAGTTGGCGGATCGAAGACATCACCCACGACCGAGTGCTGGTCAGTCCAGCTCCAGGTCAACCCGGCCGCCTGCCGTTTTGGACCGGAGATGCGCTCGGCCGTCCGGCCGAACTAGGCGAGGCGATTGGCGCCTTCACTCGGGAACTGGCTGGGGTCAGCGAAAAGGCTGCCGAGCAGCGCGCCGAAGCCGCTGGGCTCGATGCGTGGGCGGCGGCCAACTTGGTGTCGCTGATCAAGGAGCAGCAACGCGCTACCACCGTGGTGCCCACCGATCAGCGACTCGTGGTCGAGCGGTTCCGTGACGAGTTGGGTGACTGGCGGATCGTGGTGCATTCGCCGTACGGCATGGCTGTGCATGCGCCCTGGGCGCTGGCGATCAACGCACGGTTGCGCGAGCGATATGGCATGGAAGCCCAAGCCATGGCCGCTGACGACGGGATCGTGTTGCGCATTCCGGAGACCGATCAAGATCCGCCCGGTGCGGAACTCGTCGCCTTCGAACCTGACGAGATCGAAACGCTGGTCACCACCGAAGTGGGGGGCAGCGCACTGTTTGCCGCGCGATTCCGTGAATGTGCGGCGCGCGCTTTGCTTCTGCCCCGACGCGACCCTGGGCGTCGAGCACCGTTGTGGCAGCAGCGACAGCGCAGCGCGCAGTTGCTGGAGGTGGCGGCGAAGTACCCCAGTTTTCCGATCGTCTTAGAAGCCGTGCGGGAGGTGCTGCAGGACGTGTACGACGTTCCTGCACTGACCGCCCTACTTCGCCGGATCGATCAGCGCGAGATTCAGGTGGTCGACGTGGCCACCGACTCACCTAGTCCGTTCGCGCGCAATCTGCTGTTCGGCTACGTGGCTGCCTTCATGTATGAGGGCGACTCGCCTCTGGCCGAGCGTCGCGCGGCCGCGCTCAGCCTCGATCAGGGACTGTTGGCTGAACTCCTGGGTCGGGCCGAACTACGAGAACTGCTGGACCCCGAGGTCTTGGCCGAACTTGAGGCCGAGTTGCAGCGACTGGCCCCTGACCGCCGCGCTCGCGATGCCGAGGGTTTGGCCGATCTGCTCAGACTGCTCGGCCCGCTCAGTGTGGCCGAGATCGAAGCCCGTTCCACCGGGTTCGATCCGACCTGGATCACTGCGCTCGGCCGCCGAGTTGTCGTCGTGCGGATGGCCGCAGACGAGCGCGTCGCCGCCGTCGAGGATGTGGCTCGACTACGCGACGGTTTAGGTGTGCCAGTGCCGCCCGGCACGGCCGACGTGTTCACCGAGCCAGTCGAGGATCCGCTCGGCGACTTGGTCGCTCGCTTTGCCCGCACTCATGGTCCGTTCACCAGCGCCCAAGTGGCCGAACGACTCGGGCTCGGTGTGGCGGTGGCGGCGGCCACGCTCAGCCGCCTCGCCGCCAATGGCCGACTCCTTGAAGGTGAATTTCGTCCGGCCGGGTCGGGGATGGAGTGGTGTGACCCGGGAGTACTTCGGACTCTGCGAAGGCGCTCACTGGCCAAGTTGCGACACGAGGTCGAGCCAGTTGAACCCGCCGTACTCGGCAGGTTCTTGCCGCGATGGCAGCACATCCCCACCCGCCTGCGCGGCATCGACGGGGTCGTGACTGCTGTAGAGCAACTGGCAGGTGCTCCAGTTCCAGCCAGCGCGCTGGAGTCGCTGATCCTGCCCGCGCGTGTGCGCGACTACTCCCCCGCTCTGCTTGACGAACTCACCGCTACCGGAGAGGTGTTGTGGGCGGGGCATACTGCGCTACCGGGCAACGACGGCTGGGTCTCGCTGCACTTGGCCGACAGCGCCCATCTGACCTTGCCTGACCCGCTCGACCAGGACCTGAGCGACCTGCAGCGCGATCTGTTGGGGGCTATGGCGGGCGGTGGGGCCTACTTCTTCCGCACCTTGGCCGACTCGATCGGGTCGCTAGACGACCACGCCCTGAGCGCGGCCTTGTGGGATCTGGTCTGGTCGGGTCGGATCGGCAACGACACGCTCGCACCTTTGCGCGCCCATGTGTCCGGGCGCGGGTCGCACAAGGTGCGTGCCGCCGCGCCTCGGGTGCGATCCCGTCGGCCCGGTCGACCCAACCTGCCCATCCGGACCGGGCCTCCTGATGCCGTCGGCCGCTGGTTTGCGCTCCCCCCAGTTGAAGCAGACCCCACTCGACGGGCACACGCCTTCGCCGAACTCCTGCTCGAACGCCACGGCGTCGTGACTCGGGGCGCGGCCACCAGCGAGCGAGTACCCGGCGGCTTCGCCGCCGTCTACAAAGTGCTCTCGGCCTTCGAGGAGTCCGGCCGGTGTCGGCGCGGCTACTTCGTCGAAGGTCTGGGCGCCGCACAGTTCGGTACGACGGGAGCCGTTGACCGACTCCGCGCAATGACTGAGGACACCAGCGCGATCGCTCTGGCGGCGACCGACCCGGCCAACCCGTTTGGGGCAGCGCTGCCCTGGCCCGACTCCGGCGGTGGCCACCGTCCTGGGCGCAAGGCGGGGGCGCTCGTCGTACTCGTCGGCGGGCAGTTGGCAATCTATGTCGAGCGCGGCGGGCGCACGATGCTGACCTTCGGCGCAGCCGACTCGTTCAAGCCCGCGTTCGAGGCCCTGGCGCTGGCCGTGCGCCAGGGAGCGCTGGGCAAACTCACCGTCGAGACCGCCGACGGTGCCATCTTGCTGGGCAGCGGCGAACGCGAAGTCGCCCTTCGAGAGGCCATGGAGGCGGCCGGGTTCGTCGCCAGCCCGAGAGGCTTGCGACTACGCCCCTGAGTCGGGTTGGTCCCTCGTCCTTCGCGGTTGCGTCATACGAGATGGCAGCTCGGGCCACCGCGTCGTATGACGCTCTGGCAGACGTCATACGAAATGGCGGTCCCGACGCGCGGACCGTATGACGTAACCCCAGCGTCATACGGATCGAGCCCGGTAGAAACCACCCCGTATGACGCGCAGGCGTCCCCAGGCCTAGAACTTGGCCACTTCGCATCCACACCCTGCGTCCCAGTCGCCGTTTTCCACAGGCTCGCGGCGTAGGTCGTCCGCCGCCGAGGCGAAACCACAAACTCGACTGATGCGGATTCATATGACCTCAGACCAGGGCACGTTGCCTGATCACATTCGCCAACGACGGGCCGTTGTCGCCGAGTTGTCTCAGACACAAGGCGGCGTGATGAGTAGGTCACAGCTTTACCGACTCGGCATCTCAAGAGGCGAGGTGAGAGCAAACGTCTACGCACAACGTTGGCGACGAATAGGCGTGCATGTGCTCGTCGTCGACCCCCTTGGCCTGGGCAAGGACGGTCGGCTGTGGGCGGCGGTGCTGGAGGCGGGCCCGCGGGCTGCGCTAGACGCGGATGCTGCCCTTCTCGTCTGTGGGCTGGAGAACTATGTTGAACCGAGGATTCGGGTTTCGGTGCCACGAGGTGCCCGCATTCGCCATCGGGCCACTCTGGTGAACATTCGACAGACACGCAGGTGGCGGGCCGAGGACATCGTGTACTCCGGCAAACCACCACACATTCGAGCGCCGGTCGCCGCGATCCATGCGGCCCTCTGGGCTGCGACCGCTCGACAGGCTGAACTGCTTCTGACCATGGTGGTGCAGCAGGGCATCTGCCGCCTCGACGAACTGGCTGCGGCCTTCCTCGCCGTACGACGAGATCGCCGCCGCGCCATGATCCACTCACTTCTGATCGATCTGGCTGGCGGAGTTCGCTCACTGAACGAACTCGACGTACTTCGCGGGCTGCGTGATCGGGGACTTCCGCTACCGGACATGCAGGCGCTACGACGTACTAGCCGGGGAACCTATTTCCTGGATTTTCGGTGGTCGCGCTGGGGTTTGGTGGTTGAAGTAGATGGGATTCAGCACAACTGGGCACAGGCGGTCGTCGGCGACGCGCTTCGACACAACGCCATCGCGATTGAAGGCGACGTGGTTCTTCGATTGCCGGTTCTGGGACTCCGCCTCTGCCCTGACGATTTCTACACACAGATCAGCACCGCCTTGCGTCGCGCAGGATGCGTGCTCCCAGAAGTGGCCTAGGCCCGGGATCGGCTCGCAAACCGACCGCCTTGCTGCGTCATACGAACGGGCGGTCTGGGCCACCGGTTCGTATGACGCACAGGGAGACGTCATACGAACCGACCCCTCGGGCGACCGCGACGTATGACGTTGCCGCGAAGGTCATACGAACTGCCCCCTCCACCAACCACCCCGTATGACGCAACCGGGCCGGACCACAGGAGACCGCCACCGACATTCACCACCAGCCTGAGACCATGGCTTCATGCGCCGCCACTTTGTCATCGACGCCATCATCGTGGCTCTCTTTGCTGCGATCGGTCGGCTCTCCCACCAAGAAGGACTGACCCTCACCGGGTGGCTGCACACCGCTTGGCCGTTTGCCGTCGGCCTGCTCTTGGCCTGGTTGGTGCTTCGCCACCGGGCCACCCAACTCAGCGGCGGAGTGGGCGCTGGGCTGCTCACCATGGCGATCGGCATGCTTCTGCGCTCGATCACCGGGGCAGGTGTGGCGCTGAGTTTCATGGCAGTGGCCACGACTTTCCTGGTCGGTCTGATGGTGATCAGCCGAGCTATCACAGCACGGACCAGGCGCTAGATGCCCGAGGGAGACACCGTCTGGCGCACTGCGCGCACGCTGCATCACGCCCTCAGCGGAGCCGAGATCAGCGCAGACTTTCAGGTCCCATCGCTCGCCACTCACGGCTTCACCGCCACCGTGATCGAGACGGTGAGTCGGGGCAAACACCTGCTCACCCGCTTTGACAACGACTTGACGCTGCACACTCATCTGAAGATGGAGGGGTCGTGGCACCTCTACAAGCCCGGCCAACGGTGGCGGCGCCCCACCCACGAGGCACGTGTCGTGCTCCGCGGCACTCAATGGCACGCCGTCGGCTTCGCGCTGGGCATCGTCGACCTGATCCGCACCAGTGCCGAATCCGACGCCGTTGGCCACCTCGGCCCTGATCTCCTCGGTGCCGACTGGAACCCCGATGAAGCGGTGTCCCGATTGGCCACCGATCCAGCCAGATCGATCGGGGAGGCGCTGCTCGACCAGCGCAACCTGGCTGGCGTCGGCAACATGTATCGCGCCGAACTCTGCTTCCTGCTCGGCGCTCACCCCTTGACTCCGGTCAGCGAGGTCGACCTCGCCCGCGTCGTACGACGAGCCAAGGCGCTGCTCGAAGCCAACAAACAGCGCGTTGAGCAGACCACCACCGGAGACACCAGACCCGACCGGCGTCTGTGGGTTTATGGCCGCGAGCGCAAGCCCTGCCGCCGCTGCGGCACCCCGATTCAGCGCGAGTCGATTGGGGAGCCGGCCCGGTCTGGGTATTGGTGTCCGTCCTGCCAACCGGCTCCGCACCAGCGACACTAGGCATATGGAGCAGTTGACCAGCGGCCCCGCGGCGCGGGTGTGGCGGCGCTGGGTGCTGCTGTCGTTAGCCAGTCGACTCCCCGAAGGTGCATCGGTCGGACCGGCCGATGCACCGCTCAATATCGAGGGTCGACTCGCTCGAATGCGTCGCACAGCGGGGCAGCGCCTGGTCCTGTGGGCTGTCGATCCGAGGCGACCCTTAGCCCGAGAGACCCTGCTCGATGCCGTGCCGGACTGGGCCGTCGGCGACGCAGAAGTCAGCAACCTCCTCGACGCTGGGGTCTCATTTGTGGCCTGGCACACACGGGGCCAATGGGCGCATCTGCCAGCGATCCTCTCCGAACGCGCCCGCAAGGCGTTCGCGGTCGTGTACGACGATGCCGCGACCACCCAGGAGTTGCATCGCCTGCTCCCGAGAGCCCCCCGACAGGCAGCCGCCACCGCCGTTGCCCAACCCGACCTGGACTCACTGACCACACTGTTCGGCCCGGCGCTCGGTCGCCGGGCCGCCTTGGCCTACAACACCCTGACCGGATCGGGAACGATGCTGTCGACCGCAGCGAGCCAACATCTGCTCGACGTGTTGCGCGCCCAGATGCGTCAGGCCATTGAGTTGGGGCCGCGCGAAGGCGGTGACCGGCCGCGACTGCTGCGCCAGTGGGCCAAGGTCCACCTGGGCCTGCAGCCAGTGCGATTTGCGGTCTTCGCCGATGACCACGGCCTGCACGAAGGGGTGGGCACCCGTGGGCTGAGCGCCCCGCAGCGCCAGTCCCTGGCCAACGTGCTGCGCGAACTCCGCCACGATCAGGCCGAAACTAACCCCAGCGCTGGGCGGTGGCTGTTTGCTCAGGTCACGTCGGAGGGTCGCTCGATTCGGGTTGAGTTTGCCTATGACCACTGGCCGGCCTGGTTCGTGCCAAGCGAAGGCGACCGGATCCCCTCTTTCGGCGCGCTGATCCGCGAGATCGAGGCCCGCGCTGCGCAGTGGCGACCAGCGTGGGCGGCGCTGCTCCCCAACTAGAGCAGTCTCCGGTCAGATGCCCACCGGGTGAGTTCGTGGCGCGAGGACAATTGCAGTTTGCGCAACACCGCCGACATATGGGTCTCCACCGTTTTGACCGAGATGAAGAGTTCTTTGGCCACTTCGCGGTAGCTGTAGCCGCGGGCGATCAGACGCATGACCTCTCGCTCGCGGGCCGAGAGTCGATCGAGGTCTTCGTCAACGGCGGCGACCTCGATGGTGCCGGCGAAGGCGTCCAAGACAAATCCAGCCAGCCGAGGTGAGAACACCGCATCCCCGGAGGCGACCCGACCGATCGCAGCGATCAGTTCGGGCCCGGTGATGGTTTTGGTGACATAGCCTCGCGCGCCGCCGCGAATCGTGCCGATCACGTCTTCGGCGGCATCGCTGACGCTGAGGGCTAAGAACCGCGAGTGCGGCGCTGTTGCCGTCGTACGCCGCATCACCTCGACGCCACCCCCACCGGGCAGGTGTACGTCGAGCAGCACCACTTCTGGCTGCTGAGCCGTCACCACCGCAACCGCCTCGTCAACGTCGGCGGCTTCGCCGACCACGTCGACTCCGTCCCCGATCTCGCTGCGGACGCCAGCTCGGAACATCGCGTGATCATCGACGATGACCACCCGCACCAACGTGCTCATGAGGACTCCTTGGTCAGATACAGGCGCACCTCGGTGCCTTCACCAGGTGCACTGCGCACTTCGGCGCGGCCACCGTGGCGCTCCATGCGGTCTTTGATCGAGTGGCTGATTCCGCGCCGATCCGCGGCCACCTCACCGAGCGCGAACCCCCGGCCTCGATCACGAATAAACACCGCAGTCTCGGTCTGATCGGATTCGGCATAGACATCGATGGCCTGCGCGCCGGAGTGTTTGGCGGCGTTGACCATGGCCTCCCTGGCCGCGGCCACCAGGGGTTCGGCGTAGGCGGGTTGGCCGACGACGACCACTTCCACAGGGGTGCCAAACGCGTCCTCGACCTCAGCGGCAGCCGCGCGCAGCGCTGCGCCCAAATCATCGTTCTCGGCGGGCAGACCCGCATAGAGCCAAGTGCGCAGGTCGCGCTCTTGGGCCCGCGCCAGACGCGCCACGGTCTGTGGGTCATCGCTGGATCGCTGAATCAGCGCGAGGGTCTGCAATACCGAGTCATGCAGATGGGCAGCCACGTCGGCGCGCTCTTGCACCCGGATCCGCTCGGCTCGCTCGGCGCTCAGATCGGAGGAGACTCTCAACAGCCAGGGTCCCAGGACGAACCCCACCCCCAGGACCCCCAACACTGTGGCCACGGCGACTTCTGGAGTGGCGTTGATCTGCCCACGGCGTACGGCGTAGAGCACGATCGCGGCAATCAGCAGTCCGATCCCGAGCACCAGTCGGGCATAGGAGGCCCATCCGCCAGAGCCCACCAACATGCGCATTGGGGACATCCCACCGGAGGCATCGAGCCAGCGCTCCCGCTGGGCTGCGTCTGCTTGCCGCCACAACACGACCACTGAGATCGAGAGCAGCGCCAGTGGCCAGACCAGCCCGCTGCTGCCCGTGATCGTGCCGATCAGCAGTGCCACTCCGATCACGATGGTGCCGAAGGTGATCAAGAAGCCCCCATCGGAGCGGCGGGTGTTGCTGGAGCTGGGTCGCCGCCCCTGACGGGTCGCCGACTCGGTGCCTGGGGCACCGATGTCGAAGCGCTCCTCTGAGGGCAACACGACCCAGAGCGCGGCATAGAGGACCATGCCCATGCCACCCAAGAGCGCGAGTCCCATCAATCCCAAGCGCACCCAGGTCACCGGCAGCCCGAGGTGCACGGCCACACCACTGGCCACTCCACCGATCAGGGAGTCGGTCGAGCTGCGGTAGGCGCGACGCGGGGAGGTCGCGGGAGGCGGAGTCGTGGCCATGGTGGCCCCATCGTCACACGCCGGAGCCTGTCTCCCCATCGGGGTCTCCCCTGGCCGGACCCCGAGTTCAGATCAGGGCGGGTCCACGTGCTTTAGGGGTCGGACCGGGGTCGTCCCGGATACCGCCGCTCACGCAGACGCACCAGAGTGGAGCTATGAACGACACCGAACCGCAGCAGACCACCTCAGGTCCTCGCGTCACCCCCGACCAAATGCGTGACATCGACAGATTGCGCCGTTCCACAGCCGACCGCCGCATTGCTGGCGTCGCTGGGGGGCTCGGCCGTCACTTCGACGTCGACCCCACCCTGATCCGCGTGCTGCTGGTCGTCCTTGCCTTCTTTGGCGGCGCCGGAATCTGGATCTACGTCGCGGTTTGGCTGCTGGTCCCCGAAGACGGCCAAGCCACGGCCCCGCTCGGGGTGAGCCCCGAACTGCGCAATGCCCTACTGGCCACGGCCGGTCTGGTCGCTGTCGTGATCGCCTTTGGCTCTGGCTGGAACACCGTCGGCGGGGCCGGCTCGCCGGTGCCCGGGCTGGTGATTCCGCTCTTGATCATCGGTGCGGTCATGCTCTTTGTGAACTCTCGACAGAAGTCGGCCGGCGCCCACCACCCCACTCCGGCGGCCCAACCGCTGCCTGGTCAACCGACTGCTGTAGGCACTGATCCAGCACTCTCGGCCGTGTTTCCGGCTTATGCCCCTCCGGCGGTGCGCGCTCGCCGAGGTCCGATCCTCTTCTGGCCGACGTTGGCGCTGATCCTGGTCGGCTGGGGCATCCTCGGGACGTACGACGTTGGTGGATCGGTCGCCGACGGGGCCTACGCTGCCGTGGCCTTGGCAGTGATCGGCCTGAGCCTGCTGGTCGGCGCCTTCCGGGGTCGCCCCGGAGGACTGATCTTCACCGGGCTGCTCGCCGCATTCGCCTTGATGGCCACCACCTTCGTCGGGTTCACCGGCGGGATTGAGGGCTGGCGGGATCCACAGTCGATTTCTCTGACGCCAGCCAGTGCAGCCGACGTACCCACCGATGCCTCGTTCGGCACCGGCGAATATCACCTCGACCTGACTGGTGTGGCCGACCCGAAAGCTCTCGACGGACGTCACATCACGATCACGGCCAAGGCCGCTGATGTTTCGGTGATCGTGCCGCCCAACCTCAACGCGGTGGTCACCGGAACCGTCGACAAGGCCGGCGAAGTCCAGATCGGCACCCAAACCCGCGGTGGAATCAACCCCCAGACCCTCTCGGGCCGTCTGGGTGCAGACCCCGACAACCCCACCGTCTATATCGAGGTCGACCTAGCCGTCGGCGCAATCGCAGTGAGGAACTGATCATGAACACACGACCTTTGAGCACCCTGCATCTGATCTTCGGACTGATCTTCCTGGGCTTGGCTGGCCTCTGGACGTTGGTCGCCGCCGGTGTGGTGCACAACGTGCGTGCCGAACTCGTGCTGCCACTGCTGCTGATTGCCGCGGGCGGGGTCGGGTTGATCGCCTTCGTCACCACCACGATGCGCCGCGATCACAGCCCACTGGAACCGACCTCGACCCCGATCCCGACCCAAGAGGTCACCGATGACACCGCACCGATCGTGACCCACAACCAAGAGGAGCAGAAATGACCGAGCCCACCTGGCCCCAGGCCCAACCACCCCAACAACCCGGCCCCAAGCGACTGACTCGCAGCCGCGACGACAAGATGCTCGGCGGCGTGTGTGGCGGGATCGCCCGCTACACCAACGTGGATGCCAATCTGATCCGGCTGGTGGCCGTCGTCGGCCTCCTGCTAGGTGCCGGATCACTCGGCCTGGCCTACCTGATCGCCTGGGCCTTGATGCCTGAGGAATGATCTGCTGCGTGAGCACTTCAGAAACCCCCGCCCACTCCCCTCGGCGGGGGTTTCTGCTTGAAGCCATCGTCTTCACTGTCGGACTGGGCACCCTAGGCGCGGAAATCGCGGCCGCCCGACTACTGGCCCCCTGGTTTGGCGCCTCGACGGTCGTCTGGGCCAACACCATCGCCACCGTGCTCGTCGCGCTGTCGATCGGCTATGCATTGGGCGGTCGTTGGGCCGACCGCGACCCGAGCATCGGTGGCTTGTCGCAGATTGTGCTGATCGCCTCGGCTCTGCTGGCCGCAGTGCCGTTCGTCTCCGATCCCTTCCTACGGGCCTCAGTGACGGCGTTCGACAAACTGTCGCTGAGCACGTTTGTCGGGTCGCTTGTCGGCGTGACTGTGCTCGTTGCCGTGCCACTGCTCTTGCTCGGCATGGTGTCGCCGTATGCCGTGCGGCTGAAGTTGGATCGAGTAGCCGACACCGGCAAGACGGCGGGCCGCCTGTCGGCGATCGCCACGGTGGGATCGCTGGTCGGCACGTTCTCTGCCGCCCTGTTGCTGATCCCGATGGTCGGCACCCGACGTACCTTCTTGATCTATGCACTACTCCTGACGTTGGTAGCGCTGCCCGGGCTGCGTCGTCGCTGGGTCGCCGTGATCGTCGCCGTCGCCATCGGGGCGCTGATCGCGCTTCCGGCGGGGACTCTGAAGGCCAGTAGCGCCAGCCAGGTGATCCACGAACAAGAGACCGAATACCAATACGCCCGGGTGTTGCAGGACTCCGCTGGAGTTCGCACCCTCGAACTCAACGAGGGACTGGCGATCCATTCGATCTATCGCCCAGGTAGCTACCTGACGGGGATGTATTACGACTCGCTGCTCTCCCTCCCGTATGCCAGCGATGGGTTCAGCCGCCCCGACCCCAAGGTGGCGGTGCTGGGCAATGCGGCCGGAACCCTGGCGCGCGGAATTGGTCACTATGTGCCCCAGGCCCAGATCAGTGGCGTCGAGATCGATCCGGTGGTGACCGAGATCGGGCGCAAGTACTTCGACATGTCGACCCCTCACCTCACGACGTACGCCGACGACGCTAGGCCCTGGCTGCGCAAACACACCGAGCGCCAGGACGTGATCGTGATCGACGCCTATCGGCAGCCCTATATCCCGTTCTACTTGACCACAGTCGAGTTCTTCAGCCTGGTCAAGTCGCGCCTCGCCCCCGGCGGCGTCGTCGCGGTCAATGTCGGCCACCCAGTCGACTCCCCGGACTTGGAGAAGACCTTGGCCGCCACCATGCGCTCGGTCTTCGGCGATGAGCAGGTCTATCGCGACCCAGCCGAACCGACCAACACGATGCTCCTCGGCACGACAAGTGCCGCCAACCCGGCCGCCCAACTGCGCGGCTGCAACGCGCCCACCGAGTTGAAACCCGTTGTGGCCGAAACCGCAGCCCGTCTCCAACCCGCGCTGCGAGGGGGCCGTCCCTACACCGACGATGTCGCCCCCGTGGAATGGCTGGTTGACCTCTCGCTGGCCGACGTGGCCTCCACTGCCGAGCGCTGAGTCCGGCGTACTCTCCCGCCATGGCATCTGACCCCGCTGCCTTCGACCTGCAAGCGCATCGTGGCGGTCTCGGGTTGGTCGTGGAAAACACCATGGCCGCCTTTCGCAACGCGGTGGCGATCGGGGTGACCACGCTCGAATGCGATGTGCACATCAGTGCCGACGGGGTGGCCATGGTCACCCACGACCGGATCCTGGACCCGAAGAAGATCAAGGACACCGCCCCAGCGCATCCTGGTGACAGCGAGTTCCCCTATGTCGGCCGCTTCATCACCCGTCTGTCTCGTGAGCAGTTGGCCACACTCGACTGCGGTTCGCTGACTTCCCCCGATCACCCGGGCCAACTGGCGGTGCCGTTTGCGCCGATGCCAACCTTCGAGGAAGTGCTCACTTTGGCCAAGGTGAACGGCTTGCGGGTCAACGTGGAGACCAAGTTCGAGGCGGTGGCCCCTGAGGAGACCTCACCACGAGAGCGATTCATCGAGGTCGTGCTGCGCCAAATCGAGCACTTTGAGATGACTGATGCGGTCATGGTGCAGAGCTTCGACTGGCTACTGCTGCGTCAACTCGGGTGGGCCGATCCCCGGATTCGCCGTGCCGCGCTGGTCTCACCTCGAACCATGGCGCTTGGCAAACCCGGGCCCTCGGCATGGCTGGGCGGCATCGACCTCGACGACCGCGACGGCGACCCGATCTCAACGGTGTCCGAGTTCGGATTCGACGTGATCTCGCCCGACAAGTCGGCCGTCACCGCCGACTTCGTACGCCGTGCCCACGAATCCGGCGTCGAGGTGATCCCCTACACCGTGGATGACCCGGCACTCATGGTCAGCCTGGTCGAAGCCGGAGTCGACGGATTTATCACCAACTACCCAGACCGAGCCCGCTTGATTCTCGATGGACCATCGGCCATCGAGGTCTAGCTCACCCGGCTGGAGTCTTCGGCGAGCGCCGGCCGCGCCCGTGCGGCCAACTCCGGAAAGTCCGAGATGATCCCGCGCACACCCGCCGACCAGAGCAATTCGGCCTCCTTGGCGCCATGACCGTGAGCGTTGGGGTCGGTGCCAATCTGCAACGCAGTGGGTAGGTGACGGTTCTCCGCACGATGCGAGTAGACGTAGACGTCTAGCCGCCGCTTGGTTGCCTTGCCGACAAACCCCGACGCCTTCAGCAGAGTCTCACGCGGCAACACCACCTTGCGCGGCACCGCGACGCCCGTGGCATAGGTCGCAACGGCGGTGAGTTCCCGTCCACCCGGCTTCGCATCGTGGATCTGGATCAACTGCCGATGGCCACGCAGATGCAACTGCCGAAGCACGACTGGGTCGAAACTCAGCCAGGTCAATTCGACACCCCTGTGCTCATCAGCCATGTCGGCCATGGGCAGACCCACGTGGTCAAAGAAGCGGGGGTGTTTCAACTCCGCAAAGAGACCCAAGGGGCGTCCCTGCCGCTCGGCCTGACGTTGCACTAGCTCTCGGGCCTGGGTGAGCGAAAGCACCGCCTGCTGTCCGTCGTACGACGCACTCACCGGCCGCTTGCGCGGCCACCGCTCTCGGGCCCGCAGCCGACTGATCTGATCAAAGGTGAGATCGTGAACAAACCAGTCAGTGACTGCCTGGCCATCGATCTCGATCGTGGTGCGGTGTTTGCGAAACTCCGGGCGGGCCGCGACGTCCGTGGTGCGTGACAACGTCAGGTCGTGGCGGCAGACCAGCACCCCGTCGCGGGTCGCAACCAGGTCTGCCTCGATGGCATCTGCGCCCAGGCGGAACGCCAAGTCATAGGCGGCCGCCGTGTGCTCCGGCCGGTGACCACTGGCTCCGCGGTGGGCCACTACATCTCGTCTCATGGCTCCAGCCCAGCGGAGTCAGATGACCAGTCAGTGACGAGGTCGCAGCCTGAGGATGCACAATCGGCGCATGTACTCCCTCGGCACTTTGACTTGTGTTCCGGCCTTGACTCGGCCCGATCTGCTGGCGCCTGCTGTGCTGGCTGCTTTGACCGAATGGGAGCTTGCCGACCAGGTTGGCGTCGTCGAGATCGATCCCGAGCATGCCGACACCGCCACCTTGATCGAGGTCGCCCAGGTGCCAGCCGATGCCGGGGCCAACTGCGTGGTGATCTCCGGCAAACGGGCAGGTGAGGAACGAATCGCCGCAGTCTTGGTGCCCACCGATCGCCGCGCTGACGTCAACAACGCGATCAAGCGACTGCTCGATGTGCGCAAATGCTCTTTTCACCCCCACGAACGAGCCGTCACCGAGACCGGCATGGAGTACGGCGGGATCACGCCGATCGGTTTGCCAGCCGACTGGCGTCTGCTGGTTGACTCCGGAGTTGGTGACATCGAGTTCTGCGTGATCGGCTCGGGAGTCCGACGCTCCAAACTGATCGTCCCCGGACCGGTGCTGCTGCAGCTGCCCAGCGCTGAAGTGGAATCGATCACGCTCTGAGTCTCAGCGCTGTCTAAGGATTTAGATGCGATTCGGCGTCTGCGGCATACTGACGCGGTGTCGAAACGATGGATCCTGCCTGTCCTGATCGTGGTCGCGTGGCTGGTCGCCGGCGGCGTGTTCGGTCCCAGTGCGGGCAAACTCTCCACGGTCCAGCAAAATGACAACTCTGCCTATCTGCCCCGCACGGCGGAGGCGACCCGTGGCCTCGACGTACTCAAGAAGTTTCAGACTGACGAGACCCTCCCCGCGACCGTGGTTTTCGTCCGCAACGGTGGGCTGACCCGAGCCGACAAGCAGCACATCGACCAGGTGGCGAAGCAACTCGACGCGGTGGTGGGCGTCGCCGGTGACCGAGTCGGTGATCGGGTCTTGTCCAAAGATGGCGAGGCCGCTCAAGTAGTGGTCAATCTCGACTCCACCGATGGTGACCAACTCCAGGAGTCGGTCAAGCAGATCCGCGAGATCACCGCAGAATCCCCCGACGGGCTGAGCGTCAAAGTCGGCGGCGTGGGCGGTGTGCTCGGCGACTTCATCAAGGCGTTTGGCGCCATCGACGGCGTACTGCTCGGCGTCACGGTGTTGGTGGTGACGCTGATCCTGCTGGTGGTCTATCGCTCACCATTGCTGCCGTTGCTGGTGATCATGTCATCGCTGATGGCCTTGGCCATGGCGGCAGCGTTGGCCTACGCAGCGGCCAAAAACAACGTGCTCGACGTGAGTGGCCAGACCCAAGGAATCTTGTTCATCTTGGCGATCGGCGCGGCCACGGACTACTCACTGTTGATCGTCTCGCGATTCCGCGAAGAATTGCGTGATCGCGAGTCGAAGTATGACGCGATGCGGGCCGCCTATAAAGGCTCCTTCGAGCCGATTCTGGCCTCTGGCATGACCGTCATCCTCGGTCTGCTCTGCCTCTTGCTGTCCGATCTATCCAGCCTGTCGGGACTCGGCCCAGTCGGCGCGCTCGGGGTAGCCGCCGCCATGCTGTCCACGCTGACTCTCCTGCCTGCGCTGCTCCTGATCTTCGGTCGGGCCGCGTTCTGGCCGTTCCGGCCAAAGTACGGCTCACCGCACACCGATAGCGCTGGACTCTGGGGCCGCCTCGCCCGCCTGATCCGCAAGCGCGCACGACTTGTCTGGGCGCTCACCTTTGCCGGACTCCTGCTGGCCGCGGCCAACATCGTCACGCTCAACGAGGAGCAGGTGCCGCAGACCGACCTCTTCTTGACCAAGGTCGAGTCGGTGGAGGCCCAAGACCTGATTGACAAGCACTTCACTGCCGACGTCTCTAGCCCGGCACAGATCATCGTTCCGGAGATGTATGCCTATCAGGTCGCCGATCAAGTCTCGAAGATCGATGGTGTGGCGAAGTCTGATGACCCCAAGAAGCCATCGGTGTTCTGGATCCCAGAATCGGCGAAGAACCCGATGGTGCCGAAGTCGATCGATGGCCAATCAGTGCTCTTCGCCACCCTCGATGACCCTGCCGACTCAGCCGCCGCAGAGGCAACAGTGAAGCGGATCCGAGCTGAGCTTGGTTCCGGCACTGATGTTTTGGTGACCGGATCGACGGCGATTCAGGTTGACGTGCGTGACACCACCGACCGCGACCGCGCCAAGGTGATCCCGTCGATCTTGATCGTGATCTTCATCGTGCTGGCGCTGCTGCTGCGCTCGCTTGTCGCTCCTGTGATCCTGCTGGTCGCCAACGTGCTGTCGTTTGCCGCCACGATGGGAATCAGCGCGTTTGTGTTCAACCACATCGCGAAATTCCCCGGCACCGACCCATCGACCCCACTGATCGGGTTTGTGTTCCTGGTGGCCCTCGGAATCGACTATTCGATCTTCTTGATGACTCGTGTTCGCGAGGAGACGATCCGTCAGGGGACCCACCCCGGCATCTTGAAGGGGTTGTCGGTGACGGGTGGGGTGATCACCTCGGCTGGTGTCGTGCTCGCCGCCACGTTTGCAGCGCTGGGCGTCCTGCCGATCCTCTTCCTCGCGCAGATCGCCTTCATTGTCGCGTTTGGCGTGTTGTTGGATGCCTTGATCGTGCGCTCACTACTGGTGCCCGCGCTCTCCTATGACATCGGCAAGGCGATCTGGTGGCCCAGTCGGCTCTCCCGCGAGCCCGATCATGCCGACGCCGAAACCGCAGCGATGCTCGCTGGCGGCAAACGCAAGGCCTAAGCGCTCACCCGACGGAAGCGGGGGCCGGTTCGAAAGCTGCGGCGTCGAAGTGGGCCGTGCGGTCTTGGAATTCGCGGACCTGTCCGGGCCAGTTGGTGGTGATCTTGCCGTTGGCTTCGCGATACCAGTTGTCGCAGCGCGACCAAACCGAGCCGGAGAGGCGGTCCTGCATCTCCACCTCCCAGGCGCGGGCTACCTCGGCCCGGACCGAGATCGGACCGACAGCCGACAAATGCTGCACTGCTTGTACGACGTAGCGCGTCTGGGCTTCGAGCATCGCGATGATCGAGGAGCCACCGAGGTTGGTATAGGGCCCATAGAGGATGAAGAAGTTGGGGAACCCGGGGACCGTGATGCCCAGATGTGCGGTCGCGCCGTCCGCCCACACCTCGTCCAGTGAGTGGCCGTCGGCGACTACCTCGATCGAGTTCAAATAGTCGGTGGCAGCAAACCCGGTGCCCCACACGAGCGCGTCGGCCGGATGCAGCACGCCGTCCGACGTACGCACCCCCTCGGGTTCGATGCCAGCGATCGTCTCGGTGATCAACGAAACATTGGGCTTGGCAATCGTGGAATACCAATTGTTGGCAAACAGGATTCGCTTGCAACCAAACGGATAGTCAGGGGTGAGTTTGGCTCGCAAGGCGCGGTCCCTCACCTGCATCCGGAGCATGGTCATGCAAACCGCCTTCAGCGCGCGCACGCCTAGTGAGTTGGCGATCAACATGTGGTTGACCGCTTCGGTGATGTTGAAGACGGTGCCCCGCTCGACCCGGGTGAACGGCTTCACCACGTCAGACAGCATCCGGTGCACGCGTCCGTGCGACCCATCCGGCTTGGGCAAGACGTAGGCGGCGTGCCGCTGGAAGACATCGACGTGGCCGACCTCGGGCTGGATCGCAGGCACGAACTGAATCGCCGAGGCCCCAGTGCCGATCACAGCAACCTTCTTGCCTTGCAGGTCCACATCGTGGCGCCACTGCGCGGAGTGCCATGAAGGGCCGGCGAATGTCTCGGCACCGGGGATGTCCGGGATCACCGGGGTAGACAACTGCCCAACCGCCGGGATGACTACGTCGGCCGTGAAGTTGCCCGCACTGGTGTGCACTGTCCACTTGCCGTCGGCCCACTCACATCGCTGCACCTCAACTCCGGTGCGGACCTTGTCGAGCACGCCATGATCACGGGCCGTGCGCTCGATGTAGGCCAGGATCTCCGACTGCGGTGAGTAGCGGCGACCCCAGCGCTTGTTGGTCGCAAATGACCACGAATACAGCGCTGAGGGAATGTCACAGGCAGCCCCCGGATAGGTGTTGGCTCGCCAGACTCCGCCCACACCGTCGGCCTTCTCCAAGACCGTGACATCGGCGAATCCTGCTTTGGTGAGTTCGATCGCAGCTCCGAGGCCACCGAATCCGGCTCCAATGATCAGCACCGAGGTCACGTCGTCATAGCTCCTGTCTGTGGATCGGCCCACCTGAGTCTGACTCAGTTGGCCTGGATAGTGTCACGCAGAGACACACACCATCGAGGGGCAGTGATGAAACTCTCCACCATGTTGATGTACGACGGAAACCCGCGGGCGGCCGCCGATTCGGTGGCAGCCTTGGAGAAGGCGGGTCTCGACACCGTGTGGGTGGCTGAGGCCTACGGCTTCGACTCCCCCACCCTGATGGGCTATCTCGCCGCCAAGACCGAGACCGTGGAGATCGGTTCGGCGATCCTCAACGTCTATTCGCGCACTCCTGGGCTGCTGGCTCAGACCGCAGCTGGCCTCGACAACGTCTCCGGTGGCCGGGCCATCCTCGGTCTGGGTGCCAGTGGACCGCAGGTGATCGAGGGCTGGCACGGACTGCCCTATGACCGACCCCTGACTCGCACCAAGGAGGTGATCGACGTCGTCCGCGCCGCCTTGCGGCGCGAAACCATCTCCTACCAGGGCCGCACGATCACACTCCCGCTGCCTGCTGACCAGGGCACCGGACTTGGCAAGCCGTTGAAGATCCTGACCAGGCCGGAGCGGCGCAGCATTCCGATCTATATCGCCGCTCTGGGTGAGAAGTCGGTGGCCGGCACCGCGGAGTACGCCGATGGCTGGCTCCCCTTCATCTTCTCCCCTGAAGGCTCGAGTGCTGTGTGGGGTGACGCCCTTCGGGAGGGCATGGCCAAGCGATCCCCTGATCTGGCGCCTTTGGAGATTGCTGCCGGAGGAATGGTGGCGATCGGAGACGACGTCAAGGCCATGCTGGACTTCATGCGCCCGATGCTGGCGCTCTATATCGGTGGCATGGGGGCCCGCGGCAAGAACTTCTACAACGACCTGGTCTGCGCCTACGGCTATGAGGCAGAGGCCAAGAAGATCCAAGATCTCTATCTCGACGGCCACAAGCGCGACGCCGAAGCCCACGTTCCGCTGCAGTTGCTCGAAGAGATCAACTTGGTGGGGCCCGAGAGCTATGTGAAAGAACGGATTGCCGCCTTCAAAGAGGCTGGCGTCACCAACCTGCAGGTCGCTCCGGCTACGGAAGACCCAGCAGCCACGGTGGCCCAGTTGAAGGAATGGGTGGCATGAGCCGCGACATTTTCGAGACTGAGCACGAAGACTTCCGGGCGGCCGCGCGCACCTTCCTCGATCGCGAATGTGTGCCCTATGCGGCCGAGTGGGAGGCCGCTGGTCAGGTCTCTCGTGAAGTCTGGTTGAAGGCTGGCGAGGCGGGGTTGCTCTGCTTCGACGTACCTGAGGAGTACGACGGGCCGGGGATCAACGACTTCCGCTACAACGCAGTTCTGGCCGAGGAGTTGGTGCGCAGTGGCACCAGTGGCCCTGGCTTCACCGTGCACACCGACATCATCGTTCCGTATCTGATCCAGTTGGGCACGCCAGCGCAGAAGCGCCGTTGGCTACCAGGATGCGTGAGTGGAGAGATCATCACTGCGATCGCGATGACTGAGCCCGGTGCTGGCTCGGACCTGCAAGGACTGACCACCAGCGCGGTTGACCAAGGCGACCACTACCTGCTCAACGGCGCCAAGACCTTCATCAGCAACGGCATCCTGAGTGATCTGGTGATCGTGGTCGCCAAGACCGACCCCGATGCCGGTCACCTCGGCTATTCACTGCTGGTCGTCGAGCGGGGCATGGCTGGCTTCGAGCGGGGCCGCAACTTGGACAAGGTCGGCATGCATGCCCAAGACACCGCGGAGTTGAGCTTCACCGATGTCGTCGTACCCAAGGAGAACCTGCTTGGGGAGCCCGGCCATGGGTTCATCTATCTGATGCAGAACCTCCCACAAGAGCGCCTCTCGATTGCGCTTCTGGCCGCTGCCGCGTGTGAGCAGACGCTGGAGCTGTCGCTGGACTACGCCAAGACGCGGCATGCTTTCGGTCGCCCGATCGGCAAGTTCCAGCACAACCGCTTCCTGCTCGCCGAGATGGCCACCGAAGCGCACATCTGTCGGGTGTTTGTCGATGACTGTCTGCGACGACACGTCGCCGGAACCTTGGACAACACCGTGGCGTCGATGGCGAAGTGGTGGACCACTGAGTTGCAGGTCAAACTCGTCGACCGCGGGGTGCAACTGCATGGTGGCTACGGCTACATGCTGGAATACCCGATCGCCAAGGCCTTTGTGGATTCTCGAATCCAGACCATCTATGGCGGCACGACCGAGATTCAAAAGGAGATCATCGGCCGCTCGCTGGGCATCTGAGCAACACACAACAACTGCGGCCCCCGCACGTGGCAGGGGCCGCAGTTGTTGTGTTGCGAGGGTCAGCCGCGACCACTGGAAGACCGAGCTCGGCGGGCCACCGAGTCGATCGCTACCGCGAGCAGCAGCACCGCACCGGTGACCATGAACCGAACCGAGGAGTCGACCCCGAGCAGGTTCAGACCGGTGATGATGGCCTGCAACACGATGATCCCCAGCATGGCTGAGTACGCCGAACCACGGCCACCGAACAACGACGTGCCACCGATGACGGCGGCCGCAATGGCGGTCAGGTTGGTGTCTCCGGTGCCGCTGCTTTGCGAAACCGAGGTCAAGCGAGCGGCGGCAAGGAGTCCACCAATCGAGGCCAGGGTCGAGCAAAGCACAAACACCGAGGTGTAGACCCGCGAGACCTTGATGCCGGCGCGGCGGGCGGCTTCTTCATTGCCACCAACCGCAAAGACGTGCCGACCCCAGGTGGTCTTGCGCAATGCGAAGTCCATCGCGACGACGAGGACTGTGAACAGGATCCACAAGTAGCTCCAGCCACGGCCGGTGCCTTGCTGTAGATACCAGGTCAAGAACAGCAGTCCGGCAGCCAAGGCACCACCCTTGACCAGCAGACCGATGCTCGATGGTGCGCTCAACCCGGCAGCGGTGCGACGGCGGTAGCCGATCAACCGCGACCCGATGAAGAGCCCAGCCACAAGTGCGGCCAACACATAGGAGAGCGGTCCGCTCACATAGCCGCCCGCAAACTTCACCAGCCCTGAATCTTGAGGCAGGTTCAAGGTGCCTTGTGAGCCCAAGACATAGAGCAATAGACCTTGGAAGCCGAGCAGACCTGCCAACGTGATCACGAAGGAGGGCACACCGACTTTGACATAGAGCACGCTGTAGAGCGCTCCAATCGCAACGCCCGCTGCGATGCCAGCGAGAACGGCGACGACCAAGGACTGTTCGTTGCGGACCAGTTGCACGGCGGTGATCACCGAGGCCAGGCCGCTGACCGATCCGACGGAGAGATCGATCTCACCGAGCAGCAGCACCAGCACGATGCCCAGGGAGATGATCCCCAGCGGCGCCGCAAAACGGGTGATGCTGACCAGACTGAACGAGGACAAGAACTTCGGTTGCTGCAAGAAGAAGAACAGCGAGATCAAGATCAGCCCGACGACCACGGGCATCGAGCCCAGGTCGCCACCACGGATCCGGTTCAAGAACGCCTGCCACCACCCAGCTAGACCCTGGTTTTGGATCAGGCGCTCATCGACTAGATCGGCTGGCAGGGGCACGGCTGGGCCAGCCGGCTCGACTGGCTTCTCCAACGACGGGTTCTGGCTCATGACGGGGCTCCGTTCGTGGACACGTGCTCATCGCCCGACTCACCGCGGCGCTTAGCGCGTTCAGCGACCACGTTGTCGGAGGCACCAGTGATCGCTGCGACCAGTGCGTCGGTGGTGACCTCCTCGACTCGGAAGTCCGCAGCGTTGCGCCCCAGACGGAGTACGACGATGCGATCGGCCACAGCCTGAACATCGGCCATGTTGTGACTGATCAAGATCACTCCAAGGCCGTTAGCCTTCAGCCGCTCGATGAGGTTGAGCACCTCAGCGGTCTGGGCGACACCCAGCGCCGCGGTGGGCTCGTCGAGCATGACGATCTTGGGATCGCCGACCAGACTGCGCGCGATCGCCACGGTCTGGCGCTGACCTCCCGAGAGGGCCGCGATCGGAATCCGCACCGAGGGGATCTTGGCCGATAGGGTGCGCAGCAATCGCCACGACTCGGTCTCCATCGATACCTCGTCGAGAACCCCGCCAAGCAGGTGCTCTTGGCCCAGAAAAAGGTTGGCAACCACGTCGAGGTTGTCGCACAACGCCAGATCCTGGAAGACCGTGGCGATGCCCAGGGCTTGAGCCTGAGACGGACCCTTGGGTGAGACCTCGGAGCCGGCGAAGTTGATGGTGCCCGAGTCCGGTTGATAGACGCCCGAGATCACTTTGACCAGGGTCGACTTGCCAGCACCGTTGTCGCCAACGAGGGCGACGACCTCACCGGCAGCCACCTCGAGGTGGACGTCGGTGAGCGCCTGGACGGCACCGAATCGCTTGTTGATCCCGGTGAGGGAGAGCACGCTCTCCCTCACCGAGACCTCCGTGGCTGCGGTAGCAGTCATCAGGACAGACCAGCCGCCTGGCAAGCCTTGGCGTAGTCACCGGCGCAGATGTCTGCGACCTTGTAGAAGCCGTCGGCCACCACGGTGTCCTTGACGTTGTCCTTCTTGACCACGATCGGGTCGAAGATGAACGACTTCACACCGTTGTAGTCGGTGGTCTCACCCACGTCGTCGCCGTTGACCAGCGCAACCGCGACCTCGCCAGCCTTGTTGGCCTCAACCGGGATCGGCTTGTAGATGGTCATGGCCTGCTCGCCGGCGAGAATCCGCTGGATCGCAGCGAGTTCGGCATCCTGACCGGTGACCGGGGGCAGCTTCTTCACGCCAGCGTCCTTGAGTGCGGCGATCACGCCACCGGCCTGGCCGTCGTTAGCGGCGTAGACGCCCTTGATCTTCTTGGCAGGGATCTTCGACAACTGGTCGGTGACGTACTTCTGAGCGTTGTCCGGGCTCCAGTCCGGGTTGTCGTACTCCTTGGCCAGCAACTTGACCTTGCCGTCGAGAGCCGAGTGCGCACCCTTCTTGAACTGAGCCGCGTTGGGGTCGCTGGGGGCGCCGTTGAGCATCAAGATGCCCCCGCCACCGCCCATCGCCTCGACGAGGGCCTCGCCCTGCAGTCGACCAACGGTCTCATTGTCGAAGGACATGTAGTAGTCGGCACCTTCGATGAAGCGGTCGTAGGCGATGACCTTGGCGCCAGCGTCGTGCGCGGCCGAGATCATGCCGCCGGCGCCGCCACCGTTGACCGGGTCGAGCACGATCACCTTGGCGCCTTCGCTGATGGCGGTGTCAACCTGCTGGGACTGCTTCTGCTCGTCCTGGTCGGCGTTGTAGTACTTCACCGAGCAGTCAGAGCACAGTTCCTTGACCTTGGCCTCAAAGAGGGGCTTGTCGAAGGTCTCATAGCGGGTGGTCTTCGACTCCGGCAGCAACAAGGCGATGGTCTTGTCGCCACCACCGCTGCTGTTGGGAGACGAGTTGGGGCTAGAACACGCGGCGAGCGCGGGCGCCAGACCCAGGGCGAGCGCGGCGCTAGCAATAACGGCGCGACGGGGGGCGAATGCCATCGGATCCTCCTGGTAGGGGTTGAAGGTTGTTTGAAGTGTGGTCTGTCACACATTTGTCGTCAAGACTTGAACACAAAAAAGTTCTTGCGAAGTTCGCAATGTCTTTAGAGGTCACCTCTTGACGACAAGCGTGACCTGTCGCACAGTGTGCACATGCAGACCGACCCGCGCCCTGTTCGAGAGTCTCCGGGCTCTACGGCAGCGCTGCGGCAGGCCAACCAGCAGCGGGTGATCGACGTGCTCCTGACCACAGCTGGCTCGGCGCTCACTCAAGCCGACTTGAGCCGCGTGACTGGCCTGGCTGCCGGCACCGTCTCCAACATCGTGCGAGAACTCGCCTCAGGCTCAGTCCTCGACACCGTCGCTGGCGCCGGGCGCCGGGGGACATTGGTGCGGTTGGGTCGAGGAGCGGGTCTGGTCGCTGGTCTCGACTTCGGCCATAAGCACCTCAACGTCGCCCTCGCCGACATGAACGGGGTGGTGCTGGCCAGCCGCCGCGAGTCCCTCGACATCGGACACTCACACCATGAGGGCCTGCGCTTGGCCAGCCAACTCCTTGCCGGAGTTGCTGAGGATGCTCACGTCGCGGTCGATGAAGTTCGCACCGTGGGCTTAGGTCTGCCAGCCCCGTTCGACGAAGACGTGGTGATGTCTTCGGCGATCCTGCCCGGCTGGGTGGGAGTCAATGCCCGTGATGCCGCAGCCCAGGCCCTGGGACGAACTGTGGTGATCGAGAACGACGCCAATCTCGGCGCGCTGGCCGAACACCGCCGCGGCATCGGTCGCGGGCTGGACAACCTGATCTTTGTCAAGGTCTCCTCCGGCGTCGGCGCCGGGATCATCGTCAACGGCCAACTTTTCCGGGGCAGCAACGGCACCGCTGGAGAGATCGGCCACCTCACCCTCAACGAGCAGGGCCCAATCTGCCGTTGCGGCAGCCGCGGCTGCTTGGAGGCCTACGCCGGAAGCGGTCCAGCAAAAGCGATGATGGCCGCTCAAATGCCCGAGGCCAGCCTGGCCGACATCGTCGCGGCCGCCAAGGAGGGCAACGTGTCGGCGATCCGCGTCTTCGAAGACGCCGGCTTGCACCTGGGCTGGGGTCTGGGTGCCCTGACCAACCTGCTCAACCCCGACCTGATCGTGGTCGGCGGCGACATGGCCAGCGCCGGTGACCTCCTGCTGGAACCCGCCCGTCAGGGGCTGCGACGGCACTGCCTCAGCGGCGCGGCCAACACGCCCGTCGTACCCGCCTCGCTGGGCGATCGAGCCAGCCTGGTCGGCGCGCTGGTGCTCGCGATTGAGGCCACTGACCTGCTGGTCGACTACGCCTGAGACCCAAAGGGCAACACCGGCACCTTCTCGACACCGAACACGATGCTGGAGGTGCGGAAGTCCAACTCAGCAAACTCCGTCGCCAGTTGCATGTCGGGGAATCGCTTGGCCATGAGCGGGAACGCCTTGCGCAACTCCAGTC
>WBZP01000572.1_pt1 | contig 49453 bp, 60 predicted proteins | sample 5204301 | NCBI WGS metagenome assembly WBZP01 (sample SAMN12412401, study PRJNA552823) | activated sludge metagenome | isolation source: activated sludge from nitrification reactor of wastewater treatment plant... | place: USA: Pennsylvania | collected 2017
ACGATCTGGCGCCTGTCCGCGAGTGGCTGCGGGAGTCGCGGCCAGCCTGAATGCTTCAGCGCTGGTGCGGCGACCATGCCGGGGCCGGAACCGGCGATGCGGCCGGGAGTCGAAACCACACGAGACAGTTCCTTCGAATCGCCCCTGCAGACAAGAAGGAGAACGATGATGCGCAAGATGATTCGAATCGCCGGCGCTCTGATGCTGGCAGCAGTGGGTGTCTCCGGCGGGCAGGCCTGGGCCGGGAAAATGATGGACGACAAGGCACTGATTGCCAGCGCCATGTCAGCCGCCCCGGCGGGCGTCGGGCGCGGGGCAACGGTGGTTGCAATGGGCCATGATGGCAAGATGCGCACGCTGCGCAATGGCGGCAACGGCTTCACCTGCATGCCGGACAACCCGGCGACGCCGGGCAAGGACCCGATGTGCATGGACAAGAACGCGCTGGAATGGGCCATGGCCTGGATGGAGCACAAGACGCCGCCAGCCGGCAAGGTCGGCTTCATGTACATGCTGTCGGGCGGCACTGACGCAAGCAATACCGATCCGTATGCCGAGAAGCCGATGGCCGGCAACCACTGGATCAAGACCGGCCCGCACGTGATGGTCGTCGGCGCCGATGCCGGTTTTTACGACAGCTATCCGAAAAAGGCCGATCCCGACACTTCAGCGCCCTATGTGATGTGGCCGGATACCCCGTACCAGCACCTGATGGCGCCGGTGAAATAACGCCTATGACGGGTTGGCGTGGTGCGTTTCGGCCGCTGCGCGGTGATGCAGCACGGCGTGGATGTCTTCGTGTGGCAGCTTGTGGCCGACCCTCTGCGGCAGCAGCGAGCCGGCGACCATGCCGAACACGCTGATTGCCAAACCGATCAGCTGCGGCGGCACCAGGCTGGCCTCGCCGATCAGGATCTCGACCAGCAGCCATGAAGCCAAGCCGCCGAAGATGGCGGCCAGTGCGCCCTGCGTCGTCGCGCGTTTCCAGAAGGCGCCGAAGAAGAGCGGCACGAAGGCGCCGGCCAGCGTCACCTTGTAGGCGTTCTCAACCATCTTGAAGATGCTGGCGTTGGAATACAGCGCGAAGCCAAGGACGATGGCGGCGAAGCCGACGATCGAGGCGCGCATGACCTTGAGGAACTGGTGGTCACCCATGCCGGGGAAGAAGCCGCGCACGATGTTTTCCGAGAAGGCGACCGACGGCGCCAGCAGCGTCGCCGACGAGCAGCTCATGATCGCCGAGAGCACGGCGCCGAAGAAGATGGCCTGGGCGAAGACCGGCGTGTGCTGGAGCACCAGGGTCGGCAGCACCAGTTGCGAGTCGGTCGCGAGCAGGCCGGTGAATAGTGCCGGGTCGATCAGCGTCGCCGAATAGGCGATGAACATCGGCACGAAGGTGAAGCAGAAGTAGATCGAACCGCCGAGGATCGAGCCCCAGATGGCGATGGTCGACGTCTTCGCCGAGGTGATGCGCTGGAAGACGTCCTGCTGCGGGATCGAGCCGAGCATCATGGTCATCCAGGCGCCGAGGAAGGTCAGCCATTGCCAGGGGTCGGGCGGCGGGAAGAAATCGAGCTTGCCCGCGGTCGACGCGTGATTGATGACCAATTCCACCCCGCCGGTCAAACCGGAAACGAGGTAGCCGATGTACAGCATGCCGCCCATGATGACGCCCATCTGCACGAAATCGAGGATGGCGACCGAGAGCATGCCGCCGAAGGTGGTGTAGGTGAGGACGATGGCGGCGCCGAGGATCATGCCGGCGGTCTGGCTGACGAAGCCGTCGGTGACGACGTTGAAGACCAGCCCGAGCGCCTTGATCTGCGCCGACACCCAGCCGAGGTAGGAGGCGACGATGCAGAGCGTGGTCAGCACCTCCACGCTGCGGTTGTAACGCAGGCGGTAATAATCGCCGAGGGTCAGGATGTTGAGCTTGTAGAGTTTTTTGGCGAAGAAGAAGCCGGCGATGATCAGGCACAGCGAGGAACCGAAGGGGTCGGCGACGACGCCGCGCAGGCCGTCCTTGACGAAGGTCGCGGAAACGCCGAACACCGCCTCGGCGCCGAACCAGGTGGCGAACACGGTGGCGGTGACGACCGGCAGCGGCAGGTGGCGGCCGGCCACCGCGAAATCCTTGGCCGTATGGACACGGGTGGCGACGTAGAGGCCGATGCCGATCGACAGCATCAGGTAGAGGACCACGAACCAGATCAGCATGCCGTGCTGCTCGCGGGCAAGGAGTTGAAAACGCGGGGATTATAAGGCTGTTGCGCTGCAGCAGCGATGTCCGCGCCGGATGGCCGGTTGCGGTCGACGCCGAAAAACGGGCCAAATCCATCGCCGGCCCGCTTGCCGGTCCGGCCGATTCGCTATGCTGCACTCATAAAATGGGTAGGCTGAATTGCAGAGTCCGCCAATGGAGCACAGGGTAAGTGGTAGTGACGTTCTCATGGCTGCAACGTCAAATTCACCGGCTGCCGAAGGCAGTCCGGTGGAATGATGGGTTGGGCCCCGTAATTGAAAGCAGCAAGTAGCTTATGAAGCTATGGGAGAAGCGGAGAGCTTGACGCCGAGAGCATGGAGCAGCTTGAGCATCGTGTCATAGCGTGGCTTGGCGCCGGGCGTGAGTGCCTTGTAAAGGCTCTCACGACCAAGGCCAGCATCCTTGGCGAGTTGTGCCATGCCACGGGCGCGGGCCACATCACGCACGGCAGTTAGAAATACATCGGGATTGGTATCTTCCAGCGCGGCGGTTATGTATTCCGCGATGGTTTCTTCATCATCGAGGTAGTCCGCAGCATCGAAGGGGGCAAATTTGGTCATGGTTCACTCCTTATCCAGAGCCCGCGCCATCTCAATGGCGCGCTTGATATCACGCTTCTGCGAGGACTTGTCGCCGCCCAGGAGAAGCAAATAGACTACCTCTGCGCGCCGCGTGAAATATGCTCGATAACCCGGACCGAAGTGAACGCGTATTTCAGAGACGCCTTCGCCCACCGGCTCACAGTCGCCAAAATTGCCGTGCTCGGCAGACCGAATACGATGGGCAATCCGGGCGCGACCCACCTTGTCTTTCAAACCGGCAAGCCAAGCGTCGAATTCCTCGGAGCGCTCAAAGGTGTTCATGCCCGCATTGTATCCACTTGGATACCAACGCGCAACCTTGAATGCAAGGCCGAATGGTCACGCTGTGAGAGGCCCAACATAGAGCTAACCGGCGCTGTGCGGCAAAGTCAGGAAGAGTAACGTAAAGCTAAGGGGCGGGCGCGATAGCGACCGTCCCGCTTGAGCGCAACGTTAGGCTGGCTCGTCATTTGTCGGTATTTGGGCAACCCGTATTTCCGGAAACCAGCATTGCATCCCAACGTTTCTGCATTTCTTCGTGCGAGACGTTTTCAATTTGATGCTGAAGCATCCATTTGTGCCCAAAGGGGTCGCTGATTCCGGCACTGCGGAAACCATAGAACATATCAGTCGGTGGCATTTCAACAGTTGCGCCGACGGCACGCGCGCGTTCTGCGGCTGCGTCAGCATTCTCCACCATCAGGCTAAAGCTCACGGCAGTGCCGCCAAGGCTCAGCGGTGATTTATTGCCCCATGCTGGATTCTCATCGGCAAGCATAATGTGGCTGCCATTAACCATGAGTTCGGCATGGCCGACAGCACCGGTTCTCGCGTCGGTGAGCCGGAAGATTTCCGTTGCGCCGAAAGCGGCTTTATAAAACTCGATGGCCTTGCTTGCGTCCTTCACGGTGAGATAGGGACTCATGGGCGGGTAGTTGTTGGGTTCGGTATTCATGATTTCTCCTCAAAAAGTGATGGTGATTGAGTTGCCTACGTGAAGTGGGCGGCATATCCACCGTATATGCTGCCGGGCAGCCGCCTATTTGGGGCAGCAAGGCAGCCTGGAAGTTCCGACCGGCTGGGCGTTGGCCGAGACAGCTTACATATCGCCGGGTGTTATACGGCGGTAAAACACGGCGACACCCCGGCGTACGCGGCGTTCGCGCCGTATATCCTGGCGTGGTGACGTCTACGCCGGGCGGCATGGCGCCACCGAAAGCGCTTGCCAGACGGTGAGACATCGACTACTGTACATATCAACAGTATTCAAATCGCCCCAAAATACGGCATGGAGTCCAATCAACCCGTTACCCTGCTTGATCGCGTTCGTGAAACCGTTCGCTACAAGCACTACAGCATAAGAACGGAACGCGCCTGTGTCGAATGGGCGCGTCGCTTAGTGCATTTTCATGGCCGCCGGCACCCGCGCGAGATGCGGGCGGGCGGGGTGTGGTCAGCCCGGCCGATAGCCTGGCCCGGCTAACGGGAAATTTTGGCGCCCTGGCAAAATGATTTCCCATTCAGCAATTTTTGTTCCATCTCCGGCCCCTGTGCCATAATCCCGTCAAATTTCCGAGGTATCGCAATGGACGACAACAAGGCGAAGGCGCTCGCAGCGGCGCTGCAGCAGATTGAAAAGCAGTTCGGCAAGGGTTCCATCATGAAGATGGGAGACGGGGAGATTGACGAAGCCATTCAGGTCGTCTCCACCGGTTCGCTGGGCCTCGACATCGCGCTCGGTGTCGGCGGCCTGCCGCGCGGCCGGGTGGTCGAGATTTACGGTCCCGAATCTTCCGGCAAGACCACGCTGTGCCTGCAGGTCGTCGCCGAAATGCAGAAGCTCGGCGGCGTCGCTGCCTTCATCGACGCCGAACACGCGCTCGACCCGCAGTACGCGCAGAAGCTCGGCGTCAATGTCGGCGAGCTGCTGATTTCGCAGCCGGACACCGGCGAGCAGGCGCTGGAAATCGCCGACATGCTGGTGCGTTCCGGCTCGGTCGACATCATCGTCATCGACTCCGTGGCGGCGCTGACCCCGCGCGCCGAGATCGAGGGCGAGATGGGCGACCAGATGGTCGGCCTGCACGCCCGGCTGATGAGCCAGGCGCTCAGGAAGCTGACCGCCAACATCAAGAAGACCAATACTCTGGTTGTCTTCATCAACCAGATCCGCATGAAGATCGGCGTGATGTTCGGCTCGCCGGAAACCACGACCGGCGGCAACGCGCTGAAATTCTACGCGTCGGTCCGCCTCGATATCCGGCGCATCGGCGCGATCAAACGCGGTGACGAGGTGATCGGCAGCGAAACCAAGGTCAAGGTGGTCAAGAACAAGGTGGCGCCGCCGTTCCGCGAAGCCATCTTCGACATCCTCTACGGCGAGGGCATTTCGCGGCAGGGCGAAATTGTCGAAATGGGCGTCGCCCACAAGCTGGTCGACAAGTCCGGCGCCTGGTACGCCTACAAGGGGGAGAAGATCGGCCAGGGCAAGGACAATGCGCGTGAATTCCTGCGCGGTCATCCCGAGATCGCCCGGGAAATCGAAACGCGCATTCGTGAAGCCGCCAGCGGCACCGTGATCAAGCCGACCAAGTCGGCGCCGGGCGATGCCTGATGCCGGCCATGCGCTGCGGGTTGCCGCGCTGCGGCTGCTTGCCCGGCGGGAATACAGCCGGGCCGAGTTGAAGGCGAGACTCGCCGCCGCCGCGTCGGAGGACGAACTGGATTCCGTGCTCGATGCCCTGCAGGCCGAGGGTCTGCTTTCCGATCAGCGCTACGCGAGCGAGCGTGTCGCGGCGCGCGCCGTGCGCTACGGCAATGCGCGACTGAAGCAGGAGTTGCGCCAGCACGGGATAAGCGACGACGACATTGCCGCCGCGCTGCCCGAAGGCGGCGATGAAGCGGCGCGTTGCCGGGCCGTCTGGGCGAGGAAATTCGGCCGGTTGCCAGTCGATGCAACGGAGCGCGGCAGGCAGATGCGTTTCCTGCAACATCGCGGTTTCTCGGGCGAAGCGATTCGCGGCGTGATGCGCGGAGCCGAAGAATGAGCGATTCGGCTGTTTCCAAGCTGGCGGCCAGCAATCTGCGCAAGAAGTACAAGGCGCGCACCGTGGTCACCGATGTTTCCTTCGACGTCAAGAGCGGTGAGGTGGTCGGCCTGCTCGGGCCCAATGGCGCGGGCAAGACGACTTGTTTCTACATGATCGTCGGTCTCGCTCCCGCCGACGGCGGCGAGGTGCATATCGACGACGCCCGCCTGACTCATCTGCCGATGCATAGCCGGGCGCGTCAGGGCCTTTCCTATCTGCCGCAGGAGGCTTCGATCTTCCGCAAGCTGACCGTGGCGGAGAACATCCGGGCGGTCCTGGAATTGCTGAACATTCCGGAAGCGGAGCTCAACGATCGCCTCGAGGGCCTGCTCGATGAATTGCATATCGGCCATGTCCGCCACATCAATGCGGCGGCGCTGTCGGGCGGCGAGCGGCGGCGGGTGGAGATCGCCCGCGCGCTGGCGACCAATCCGCGCTTCATCCTGCTCGACGAACCGTTTGCCGGGGTCGACCCGATCGCCGTGCTCGAAATCCAGAAGATCATCCGCTTCCTCAAGGAGCGCGGGATAGGTGTCCTGATTACCGACCATAATGTCCGGGAAACGCTGGGGATCTGCGACCACGCCTACATCATCAACGAAGGCCGGGTGCTTGCCGCCGGACGTTCCGACGAAATCGTCGGCAACGAGAGCGTGCGCAAGGTCTATCTTGGCGAGCACTTCAAGCTGTGAGCCGCAAACCTCGTAGCAAGACGCCCGACCGATGAAACCCGCCCTCCAGCTCAAGCTTTCGCAGCATCTGGCGCTGACCCCCCAGTTGCAGCAGTCGATCAAGCTCCTGCAGTTGTCGACGGTCGAGATGCAGCAGGAAATCGAAAACTACCTGCTCGAGAACCCGATGCTGGAACGCGCCGACGACGGCGCCAGCGAATCGTTCGCTTCCGCGCAGCAATTCGATGCGCCGCGCAGCGAAGCGGCCGAACGCGCCGATCATGACGAACGTGAAGAGCGCGATGTACGCGACGATCGCGAGATGACCGCTCCTGGCGCAGCGCAAGACGTCGACGATGATCGCTGGAATTCGGATGCCGGCACGTTCACCGGCGCCGGTCGCGATGACGACGATGACGGCGATGCCCAGGACATTCATGGCAGCACGCCCAGCCTGCGCGATCACCTGACCTGGCAGCTGGGTGTCATGCAACTTGGCGAGCGCGACCGCAGTCTCGTGCGCTTCCTGATCGACGCGCTCGACGATGACGGCTATCTGGCGACACCGCTCGCCGAACTCCTGGAAGGCATCCCTCCGGAGTACGAGGTCGAGCTCGAAGATCTGGAAATCGCCCTGTGCCATATCCAGAGTTTCGAGCCGACGGGGATCGGCGCCCGCAGTCCGCAGGAGTGCCTCGCGCTGCAGCTCAAGGCGCTCCCGGAATCCAGCGACCAGCGACTGGCGCTGGTGATCGTCGAGAAGCACCTCGAACTTCTGGCGGCGCGCGACTTCGCCCGAATCCGCCGCCTTGCCGAGTGCACCGAACAGGCGCTCAAGGCGGCGCATGCGCTGATTGTCAGCCTCGATCCGCGGCCGGGGTCGCGCTTCGCGCAGATGGAGGCGCGTTACATCACGCCCGATGTCATCGTCAAGAAACTCAGGGGCCAGTGGACGGCCTACATCAACCCGGATGCCTACCCGCGGCTGCGCATCAACCGGCTCTATGCCGAGATGCTGGGCCGGCAAAGGCGCGGCAACGGCAACCTGACGGGACAGTTGCAGGAAGCACGGTGGCTGATCAAGAACGTGCAGCAGCGCTTCGAAACGATTCAACGGGTGACGCAGGCCATCGTCGATCGCCAGCGGCAGTTTTTCGAGCATGGCGAAGTGGCGATGCGCCCGTTGGTCCTGCGCGAGATTGCTGATATTCTTGGTCTGCACGAGTCGACCGTGTCACGGGTGACCAGCCAGAAATACATGGCCACCCCGCGCGGGATCTTCGAATTGAAATACTTCTTTGGCAGCCATGTGTCCACCGATAGCGGTGGCGCATGCTCGGCCACGGCCATTCGCGCCCTGATAAAGCAGTTGGTGGGCGCCGAAGATGGCAAGAAGCCCTTGTCGGATAGTCAGCTATCCGAAATACTAGGCCAGCAGGGAATTGTCGTAGCGCGTCGAACGGTGGCAAAATACCGCGAGTCGCTCAACATTCCGCCGGTCAATTTACGCAAGACCCTGTAGCGAGAGGAGAAAAAATGAATCTGCAGATTGCTGGTCACCACATCGAAGTCACGCCAGCATTGCGACTGTACGTCGAGAACAAGCTGGACCCCGTGGTTCGCCATTTTGACAAGGTTACTGGCGTCAATGTGATCCTGTCAGTCGAGAAACTGAAGCAGAAGGCTGAAGTGACGGTGCATGTGCCCGGCAGGGACATGCACGTCGAGGAATCCGGGGACGACCTCTATGCCGCCATCGACGCCTTGTTCGACAAGCTGGACCGCCAGGTTCAGAAATACAAGCAGAAGGTTCAGGATCACCATCGGGGCGACAGACCCACCCACGAAGTGGCTGGCTGAATTCTCAACGACCGCAGCGGTGCCTGCGGTCTTGTCTTGGGTGCAACGATGAATCCTCTGACCAACATCCTGTCCGTCGGGCAGGTGCTTCTCGACCTCGAATCGACCAGCAAGAAGCGTGTTTTTGAGCAGGTTGGCGTGCTTTTCGAGACCCATCTCGGGCTGGCCCGTTCCGTCGTTTTCGACAGTCTGTTCGCCCGTGAGAAACTCGGCTCCACCGGCCTTGGCCAAGGCGTGGCCATTCCCCACGGCCGCATCAAGGGTCTGAAACAGGCAGCCGGAGCGTTCGTCCGGCTAAAGACGCCGGTTCCCTTCGATGCGCCGGACGGGCGCGCGGTCAATCTGCTGTTCTTCCTGCTCGTGCCGGAACAGGCGACCGAACTCCATCTGGAAATCCTTTCCGAACTGGCCCAGCGCTTCGCCGAACGGCCATTCCGCGATGCCCTGGCTACGGCGCCGGATTCGGCGGCCATCGTCGCCCTCTTCCGGAACTAGTCACTCCGGTGCTTCGCCACATCAGCCTGGTTCAGCTTTACGAGGACAACCGCGAGAAGCTGCTGCTGGACTGGGTGGTCGGTCAGCGCGTCGACCGCCGGATCGGAATCAAGGTTTCCAGCAATTACGGCGCCGACGTCGTAGGCCACGTCAACATCATTCACCCGGAGCGTCTCCAGGTCATGGGCCAGGGAGAACACGACTGGGCCATGCGCATCGGCGAACGGCGTTTCGCCCATCTGTTTCATGAGTTGCTGCTGGCGAAACCCCCGGCCGTCCTCGTCGCTGACGGTCTCACTCCCCCGAATGTACTGATCGAAGCTTGCAAGACCTCGGATACCCCGGTCATCGTGTCGCCCAAGCCATGTTCCGCCGTGATCGACTTGTTGCGCATCTATCTCTCGGCGCGGCTGGCCGACACGGTCAACCTGCACGGGGTCTTCATGGACGTGTTCGGTATGGGTGTCCTGATTACCGGGGAATCGGGCGTCGGCAAGTCCGAACTGGCGCTCGAACTGATCTCGCGCGGCCATGGCCTGGTCGCCGACGACGTTGTCGAAATGGGCCGCATCGCGCCGGCGACGGTTGAGGGGCGCTGCCCCGGAATGCTCCGGGACTTCCTCGAAGTACGCGGCCTCGGACTGCTCAATATCCGGACCATCTTCGGCGAAACGGCGTCCCGGCGCAAGATGAAGCTCAAGCTGATCGTCCAGCTCCAGAAATCAGCCGGTGGCGCCGACGGCCCGCGCCTGCCGCTCGACGCCCAGACGCAGGAAGTCCTCGGCGTCCCGATTCGCACCGTCGTCATTCCGGTCGCAGCCGGGCGCAACCTCGCCGTGCTGCTCGAAGCGGCGGTGCGCAATACCATCCTGCATTTGCGCGGCATCGACAGCATGCAGGATTTCATCGACCGCCAGCAGCGCATGATGCTTGACGAAGAGGGTTGAATGCCAGATAGTTGTCCGGCGTTTCAAAACCCTTCACGTTAGGAGACAATAAATGAAGACCCTGATTGCCATGTTGCTCGCCGCGTTTGCCGCATCCTCCGTCTATGCCGCCGACGACTGCGCGGCCATGGCCGCCGAAAAGAAGCTGGCGGGTGCGGCCAAGGACAGTTTCATGAAGAAGTGCACCGCGGATGCGGCGGGTTCGGGCAGTGCTTGTCAGGCAACCGCCGATCAGAAGAAGCTGGCTGGCGCCGCGCGCACCAGTTTTCTCAAGAAGTGCGAAGGCGATGCCAAGGGCAAGGACGCCACTGCGGCCTGCGAGGCGACTGCCAGCGAGAAGAAGCTTGCCGGCGCCGCCAAGAACAGCTTCGTCAAGAAGTGCGTTGCCGACGCCCAGGCGGCCCACTGATCTCCCGACCGTTGCCGGCGTCAACCGTGACGGCCACCTCGCGGTGGCCGTTTTTCAATCCGCGCCGGGCTACAGATGTTCGAATTCCGCACAATCGGCCTTGGGATCATGACCTGACGCGCCGAAACAGATGCGGCCGCTGCCCTTGAGTTCGATTTCGCCGCGGCGGACCAGTATCTCCTTCTGCGCACCCAGAGTGATGTAGCTGCCGTTGGTGCTGCTGTCGATGTAATAGTAGCTGTTCTCCCGCCGTTCGATCCGGCCGTGGTCCCGCGAGGCCCTGTGGTCTATGATCAGCAGCTTGCTGGCCGGGCCGCGTCCGAGCGTCAGCGAGGGCGATTTCTCGTCGAGCAGGAAGGCCTTTCCGCGGTAGCGGATGCACAGGCGGTCGATGTCAGCAAGGAACTGGCTGGGTGTCGGATCCACGTTAACGCCGTGCTTCTGATGAGGCTCTTCGTGAGTCACCCAATCCACTTCGGAGAGATCGAAACTCCTGGCGCCTTCCTTGAGACGGCCGAGATCGGACATCACCCGGCTGAGAATGGTGCTGCGCTTCGGAAGTTCACGGATCAACAGCGAACTGGCGACGATCTGGTCGATCCGTGCCAGGCCGGCAATGTTTCTGGCACCGGTAACCGCCCGGTTTCTGGCGGCGGTAATGATTTCCTCGCTCGGGACGGCGCCGCCCGCCTCGATCACACCGACATGCAGGCCGATGCGGATGGTGAGCTTGAGTCCGGATACCGGGGGCAGCTTGGATACGCGCAACTGCATGTTGATCGCCGCCTGACAGGCGTCTTCCGCCGCCTCGAACGCAGCGACCAGTTCGCCGCCGGAGATCTTCACCGTTTCGCCGCGAAAGCCGGCAATCGAGCGCTCCATGCGCTTCACGCAACGCTCGACGGCATAGGCGGCTTCGGTATCGCCAATGCGCTGGAAAAGACGGGCGCTTCCCGAAACATCGGCGAACATGGCAAACACCTTGCTTTGCGCTCTACTCATCGAAGTCAGGGTCAATTTAAAGGCCTCAATTATCGCATTATCGCCCGGAGTCGAACAGGGAAGTTCAGGAAGTTGAAGTTCAGGAAGTAGGTCAATGCCTTCTGAGTATGCCATTTTGGAAATCTCCGGCGGTAACGATGACTGCAGTATCCGGCCTTACCCGGATTCCGCCATGTTAAGTAATTCACGGGTCATTGAATTTCCGTTCAATTCGCGAGCGCGGCCGGTCGCCGGTCGCCTTCACCCGGCGATAGCGATCGGCATGCCGCCGCTTGCCGGCATTTCAGGGGGGTCGAAGGCGATATCGCCCTCCTCCACCGGCGTCGCCAGGGTGAGGCGGCGAAAATCGAATTGCGCGTTGTCGGCCAGATGCGACGGCAGGATGTTCTGCATGGCGGTAAACACCGATTCGGTGCGCCCGGGGTAGCGGCGGTCCCAGTCCTCCATCATTTCCCGGATCTTCTGCCGCTGCAGGTTGGACTGCGAACCGCAGAGGTTGCAGGGAATGATCGGGTACTCCATGCCGCGCGCGAAGCGGGCGATATCCTTCTCCGAGCAGTAGGCGAGCGGCCGGATGACGATATGCGCCCGGTCGTCGGTGACCAGCTTCGGCGGCATCGCCTTGAGCTTGCCGCCGAACAGCATGTTGAGGAACAGCGTGTGCACCATGTCGTCCCGGTGATGACCCAGCGCGATCTTGTTGGCGCCGAGCTCCTTTGCCGTCCGGTAGATGATCCCGCGACGCAGGCGCGAGCACAGCGAACAGGTGGTCTTGCCCTCGGGAATCTTTTCCCTGACGATCGAATAGGTATCGGCCTCGACGATCCGGTAGTCGATTCCCAGACCAGCCAGATAACGCGGCAGGACTTCGGCCGGGAAGCCCGGCTGCTTCTGGTCGAGATTCATGGCGATCAGCCGGAATCCTACCGGCGCCCGCTTCTGCATGGCGAGCAGCATGTCGAGAAGGGTGTACGAGTCCTTGCCGCCGGAGATGCAGACCAGAATGGTGTCACCGTCTTCGATCATGTTGTAGTCGATGATGGCCTTGCCGACGCGCCCTTCGAGAAATTTTTTCAGCTTTTGCAGCGTATTCGATGTTTCCATGACAGACCTTCCCGAGTCTTCCGCGGTCGACCGCGAAAAAGGGCGAAGTTTACCGCGAGACGAGCGGAAACTTCGGGCAATCGTGCTCATTGCCGGCTAGAATCATCGCCATTCCGGAACCTCGATGAACCTCCCGCCGCCTTCCCTTGAAGCCTCTGCCCACAGCAGGGAACTGGTAGCCGCCATCGGCCGCGAGATCACCGCGCGCGGCGGCTGGATCCCGTTCGCACGCTTCATGGAGCTGGCGCTTTACGCGCCGGGTCTGGGCTACTACTCGGCAGGGGCGCGAAAGTTCGGCGCGGCCGGCGACTTTGTCACCGCGCCGGAGATGAGCGCGTTCTTCGGGCGCGCGCTGGCGCGTCAGGTCGCCCAGGTGCTCGAGGCGTCGCAGCCGCTGCTGCTGGAAGTCGGCGCCGGCTCCGGGCGTCTGGCGGCGGACTTGCTGCGCGAACTCGAAGCGCTCGGGAGACTGCCGGAGCGTTACGAGATCCTCGATCTGTCCGCCGACCTGCGCGAGCGTCAGCGGGCGACGCTGGCCGCCGCCGCACCGCATCTGCTGCCGCGCGTGCATTGGCTGGAACGTCTTCCGGAAGCATTTTCCGGGGTTGTCGTGGCCAACGAAGTGCTCGACGCGATGCCGGCCCATGCCGTTGCCTGGCGGGATGACGGCATCTTCGAGCGCGGTGTCGGGCTCGGCGAGACAGGCGGTCTGGCATGGTTCGAGCGGCCGGCGACGGGTGCCCTGCTGGCAGCCGCCGAAGAGATCGGCGCCCAATGCATCCTGCCGCCGGGTTACGAGAGCGAGATCGGCCTTGCCGCGCGCGCCTGGGCTGCCGAATGGGGCCATCGTCTGCAATGTGGTGCGTTGCTGCTGATCGACTATGGCTTTCCGCGCCGCGAGTTTTACCATCAGCAGCGCGGGCGCGGCACCCTGATGTGTCATTACCGCCATCGTGCGCATCCCGATCCGTTCCATCTCCCGGGCCTGCAGGATGTCACGGTCCACGTCGATTTCACGGCAATCATCGCCGCCGCCCATGGCAGCGGACTCGATCTGCTCGGCTATGCCAGCCAAGGCCAGTTCCTGCTCAACTGCGGCATCCTCGACCTGCTGGCCAGGGAGCAGCCGGGCACCCCCGAATACATTCGCGCCAGCGGCCCCATCAACCAGATGCTGATGCCGCACGAGATGGGTGAACTGTTCAAGGTCATCGCCATCGGCCGCGACATCGCTTGCCCGCTGCTCGGGTTTGCCAGTGGCGACCAGAGCCGGCGCCTGTAACTCTGGCGCCTTCGTCCACGGTCAAGCGATGCGCCGCTATCCATTCTCGTTCATCGTTCTCACCGCACTTGGCGTTCTCTGCGCCATCCCCGGACTGATCGGCATCACCGGCTTCGGGGCCGTCGTCCATCCCGTTCTCGACGATCCGATGGCGGGACTGGCCTTCATCGTCTCCGCCGCCGCGCTGATCGGCTCGGGGGCGTTTCCGCTGGTGATCGAGAAGCTGAAGGAAGACGACGAGCGCTGAGCGTCAGCGCCGTTGCGGTCGCAGTGATGCCTTGAGCGCTGCGGCCAGGCCGGTGATGCCGTCCTTCTGCTGGACCCAGAAGTGATCGGCGTGTTCGGGTGACGCGAGAGCCGGCGAGTGCACGCCGGTGGACGGCAGGCCGGCGCCCATGTGCTGGGTGCCGAACAGGCGGTCCCAGATCGGAAACAGGATGGCGAAATTGCAGCCGTGGCGAAACCGCCTGCCCTCCGGCAGGTCGACCGCATGATGCCAGCGATGGTAGCGCGGACTCACCAGCAGCCGTTCGCCGAGCCAGCCGAAGCTCAGACGGGCGTTGACGTGGGAGAGGTTCTCGACGATGCGGATCGCCACCACGAGGCCGATGAAATTCCCGGGAGGCACCCCGATGAACAGCGCGATCAGCGCCAGCCACGCGCCCCCGATCAGGTCGTCGAGCAGATGATTGCGGCTGTCGGTCCACAGCGACATCTGCCGCTGGCTGTGGTGGATCACGTGCAGCGCCCACCACCAGCGGAAGGTATGCGACAGACGGTGACGCCAGTATTCGAAGAAATCGAGGATGACCAGATAGACGAAGAAGGCGATCAGCGGACGTGTTTCCAGCGACGGGAAGGCGTCCTCGAGCTGTGGCGGAATCACGTCATGAAAGCGCAGCCAGCCTTCGAGGCTGATGACGAAGGGGCTGAGTATGGCGAAGACGGCCAGCGGCACAATCCCCAGGCGGTCGAGGAAGGTGTACAGCACGTCGACGCGCACGGCCTTGCGATCCGGCCAATGCTCGACGGGGTGGAAATACTCCAGCGGGCGCAGCAGCAGATAGGCGACCCCCAACTGGAGTACGCCATAGAGGAAGAACTCGACGCCGTCGAAAGCGGGCTCGACAAGGCTGCCCAGTCCCAGCGCCAGCAGGGGCGGCTGGACGACATGGTCGAGCAGCCAGCCCTGAACCCGTACGAAGGTGTCGAGAAAGCTCTGGAACATGCGGCCTCAGCTTCCTTTGCCGCCCCGGGGCAGCGTGGCGAAACAGAAGCCCCTGGCGGTGAGGCCGGCGAGGAGTGCGTCGAGCGCCGGGGCAAAGGGATCCTGGCGCGACCAGATGCCGAGATGCGCCATGACGATGTCGCCGTCCTTCAGGTTCTTCAGCGCGCGTTCCACCAGGAGGGAATTGGGGTGGCTTGCGGAAGGCAACTCGTCGCCAAGGAAGCCCGCCGGCGCCCAGCCGACATGACGGTAGCCGCAGGCTTCGGCCGCCTTCAGCGTCAGCGCCGTGGTGCGCCCGCCCGGCGCCCGCCAGAGCGGATCGAGGGCGCGTCCGGTGAGTTCCTTGAAGCGGCTGTCGGGGCGACGGATCTCGCTGCAGATGGCGGCGCTGTCGAGCCGCTCGGTCTTGCCGTCCATCAGGCGGTATTCGGTCAGTTTGCCCTGATCCTGGCGGAAGCTGCCGTGGCGCCAGGTATGGCTGCCAAAAGCGTGACCCTCGGCGGCGCGCGCCTGCCAGTACGGGGCCCAGGCCGGGTCGAGGGCATGGTCACCGCGCAACGTCTTCTCATTGGCGACGAAGAAGGTCGCCCTGGCCCTGTGCTTCGCCAGCGTCTCCGAAATGAGCTCGGCATGGCGCATGTTGCCGGTGTCGAAGGTCAGGTAGAGGGTGCCGCTGCAGGCAGCGTTCGCCATGCCGCCTGCCGTCACGATGGAGGCGGCCAGGGCGAGGCCGGAGGACAGGCGACGGCTCACTTGCGGGCCGCGTGGTTGAGGAAGAAGACGCCGTGCGGCGAATTTCCGACAGGGATCGAGGCCTTCAGCGTCCTGGTCTTCAGGTCGATGACCTGGACGCGCCGGGCGAAACGGGCGGTGGCCCAAAGCTCGCTGCCGTCGGCGCGGACTTCCATGTCGTCGGGCCCGCCGGGAACATCGTATTTGTCGACGACGCTGAGCGTCTGCGTGTCGAGCAGCGAGATGCTGCCGCCGCCGACCGAGCGATTCGAGACGAAATAGTAGCGCCCGTCGCCGCGCGGATGCAGGTTGTGCGCCGCCGTGTCGGTCGGCACTTTCTTGACCGTCTTCTGCGTCTTCCAGTCGATGACCTCGACGTAACCTTCGCCCATGATGCCGACCAGAAGGTAGCGGTTGTCGGGCGTCATGACGATGCCCGCCGGCGTCGGCCCGACCGGAATCACCCATTCCTTCTTCAGCGTCTTGAGGTTGATCGCCATCACTTCGCTGGAATCCTGCAGCGTGATGAAGACGAATTCGCCCGCGGCATCGAAGGCCATGTGCGACGGTGTGCGCGGGGCGTGCAGGCGGGCCTTGAGCTTGAAGTCCGCGGCATCGTAGATATCGACCCGGTCGAGGCGCAGCGAGGTCGCGACGAACAGCTTGCCATCCGGTGAATAGCCGAGCTGGTAGGGATCGGAAATGTTGCGGATGCGCTTCTGCTCCTTGCCGGTCAGCGGATCGAAGAAGACCAGCTGATTCGAGGCGGCGCAGGCGACGATGACCGATTTGTCATCCGGCGTCGCCATCAGGTGGTGCGGCTCCTTGCATACCGGAACCTTGCCGGTGACCTTGTAGGTCGCGGTATCGATCAGGCTGATCGTGCCGTCCGCCGAGTTCAGGGCGATGGCGAGGGTTGGCGGGGCGGCGCCGGCGCCGGTGACGGCGAGAAGCAGCGGCAGGCTGGCGCAAACAGCGGAGAAACGGATTTGGCGCAGGGTGGCGGTGAGCATGGTTCAGGCGAGGTAAGGGGTGGGGTCGGCAAAGCCGGCAGCGGCAAAGCCCGCGGCGCGCAGGCGGCAGGAATCGCAGACGCCACAGGCATGCCCGTCGGCGTCCGCTTGGTAGCATGAAACTGTTAGCGCGTAATCTACGCCAAGTTCGACTCCCTTGCGGATGATGTCGGCCTTGGATAATTCGATCAGCGGCGCGTGGATCGTCAGCCGGGCGCCCGCGACACCGGCTCGTGTCGCCAGGTTGGCCATCGTCTCGAAAGCCGCGATGTATTCCGGGCGGCAATCGGGGTAGCCGGAGTAGTCGACCGCATTGACCCCGACGAAGATGTCGCGGCTGCCCAGGATCTCGGCCCAGGCCAGCGCCAGCGCCAGCATGATGGTGTTGCGCGCCGGTACATAGGTCACCGGAATGCCTGGCTGCACGCCGTCGACCGGGACGGCGATGCGGGTGTCGGTCAGCGCCGAGCCCCCGAACTGGGCGAGGTCGAGACCGAGAATGCGCTGCTCGGCGGCGCCCAGCGCCTTGGCGACCCGCGCCGCGGCCTTGAGTTCGGCGCGGTGACGCTGGCCGTAATCGAAGGACAGACAGTGGCAGGAAAAGCCCAGGCTGCGCGCAATGGCCAGGCAGGTGGCGGAATCGAGGCCACCGGAAAGGAGAACGACAGCAGGCTTCATGGGGCGGCAATATACCCGAAATCAGTCCCGGATTGAGCCGGTAGCTGCTTGTTCCTGCGCTACAATTTGCGGATTTGAGACTTCCTCCGGAGATTTCGATGCCGCTTCGCCTGACTGCTCTCGTTGCCGCGCTGATGCTTGCCGGCCCCGTCCACGCCGCCGACCGGATCAAGGTGGGCTTCGTTTCCACGCTCTCCGGTCCCGGCGCCGGGCTTGGCGTCGACATCCGCGACGGGTTCAATCTGGCGATCAGGCAGCTTGACGGCAAGCTTGGCGGCCTGCCGGCCGAAATCATCGTCGCCGACGACCAGCAGAACCCCGACATCGCCAAGCAGACGGCCGACAAGTTCCTCAAGAAGGACAAGGTCGATTTCATGACCGGCATCGTCTTCTCCAACATCATGCTGGCCGTCGGCCCCGCCGTCTTCGACAACAAGACCTTCTACATCTCGGCCAATGCCGGTCCGTCGCAGTACGCCGGCGAGCAGTGCAACCCCTTCTTCTTCAACGTCGCCTGGCAGAACGACAATTTGCACGAAGCTGTCGGCAAGTATGTGCAGGACAAGGGTTTCAGGAATGTCGTCATCGTCACGCCGAACTATCCGGGCGGCAAGGACGCGGTGTCCGGCTTCACCCGTTTTTACAAGGGCAAGGTTGCCGAGGAGATCTACACCAAGCTCGGCCAGCTCGACTATGCCGCCGAGCTGGCGCAGATTCGCGCCATCAAGCCGGATGCCCTGTTCTTCTTCCTGCCCGGCGGCATGGGCATCAACTTCGTCAAGCAGTTCGTCGCTGCCGGCCTGTCGCGCGACACGCAATTGTTCGCCCCCGGCTTCTCGGCCGACGAGGACGTGATCAAGGCGGTCGGCGCGCCGATGATGGGCATGTTCAACTCGTCGCACTGGGCGCACGACATGGACAATGCGGAAAACAAACGCTTCGTCGCCAACTTCCAGAAGGAGTACGGGCGCATGCCGTCGCTCTACGCCTCGCAGGGCTATGACGCCGCGCTGATGATCGATGGCGCGGTGCGCGACGTGAAGGGCAAGGTCGAGGACAAGGCCGCGCTGCAGAAGGCGCTGGAAGCCAAGCGCTTCAAGTCGGTGCGCGGCGACTTCAGGTTCAACAGCAACCACTACCCGGTCCAGAATTACTACCTGCGGGTGGTCGGCAAGGATGCCGGCGGCCGCGTCACCAACCGGATGATGGGAACGATCTTCACCAACCACGCCGATGCCTATGTCTCGGCCTGCAAGATGAAGTGACCCAACTGGTTCTCGAGCAGACCCTGAACGGTCTGCAATTCGGCCTCATGCTGTTCCTGCTCGCCGCCGGGCTGACGCTCGTCTTCGGCATCATGGACTGCATCAACCTGGCCCACGGTTCGCTCTATATGGTGGGCGCTTACTTCGTCGCCGCGGCAGCGCGGGCGACCGATTCGTTCTGGATCGGTCTGGGCGCCGGGGTGGCTGGGGCGGCCGTTCTCGGCCTCGTGCTGGAACTCTCGCTGTTCCGCCGGCTCTACCGGCGCGACCACCTGTCGCAGGTGCTCGCCACCTTCGGGCTGATCCTCATCGCCAACGAAGCCGTGCGCATGATCTGGGGCGCCCAGCCGCTGATGCTCAACCCGCCGGACGCGCTGTCGGGGCCGGTCGAGATCGGCGGATTTTTCTATCCGGCCTACCGGCTGGTGATCATCGCCTTCGGACTTGGCGTCGCCGGGCTGCTCTACCTGCTCGTCGCCAGGAGCCGGGTCGGCATGTGGGTGCGCGCCGGCGCGGCCAACCGCGAAATGACCGAGGCTCTGGGCGTCGATGTGCAGGGCCTGTTCACGGCCGTGTTCGTCTTCGGCGCCGCGCTCTGCGCGCTTGCCGGCGGTCTGCTCGGGCCATTGCTGGCGGTGCAGGTCGGCATGGGCGAGAGCGTCCTGATTCTCGCCTTCGTCGTCATCATCATCGGCGGCATCGGTTCGATCCGCGGCGCCCTCGTCGGCAGCCTGATCGTCGGCACGGTCGACACGCTGGGACGGGCGCTTCTGCCGACGCTGCTGCGCGCCGCGTTGCCGGCCGACGCGGCGGCGACGCTCGGTCCGGCGCTGGCCTCGATACTGATCTACCTGCTGATGGCGGCGATCCTCTTTTTCCGGCCGCAGGGCCTGTTTCCGGCGCGGGCCTGATGGCCTTCTATCGCCCTGCCCGCTACCAGAAGCCGCTCGTCATCGTGCTGCTGCTGGCGCTGCTGGTCCTGCCGCCGGCGCTCGACGCCTGGGGCCAGGCGTTCTACATCAGCTTCGCGACCCGCATCCTGATCTTCGCGCTGGCGGCCAGCAGCCTAAATCTGGTACTCGGCTTCGGCGGCATGTTCTCGCTCGGGCATGCGGCGTTCTTCGGCGCCGGCGCCTATGTCGCGGCCATCTGCATGGACAACGGAATCAGCGACGCCCTGCTCGCCTTCCCGCTGGCGATGACCGTCGCCGGACTGCTGGCGCTGGTCGTCGGCGCCATCAGCCTGCGCACGCGCGGCGTCTATTTCATCATGATCACGCTGGCCTTCGCGCAGATGACCTACTACCTGTTCGTCTCGGCCCGTGTCCTTGGGGGTGACGACGGCCTGCCGCTGGCCGGCCGGATGACGCTGGGCGGCCTCAGCCTGACCGGTGATGGCGCCCTCTTCTACACGGCGCTCGCCTGTCTCGCGCTGGTGATGACCTTCTTCGGGCGTCTCGCCGGCGCCCGGTTCGGCCGCACGATCCAGGCCATCCGCGACAACGAGGCGCGCATGGAGGCGCTCGGCTATCCGGTGTTGCGCTACCGCCTCGTCTGTTTCGCGCTCGGTGGCGCCCTGGCCGGGCTCGCCGGCGCGCTGCTCGCCAACCTCACCGGGCTGGCGAGCCCCAACCTGTTGCAGTGGACGCAGTCGGGAACCTTGCTGGTCATGGTCATCATCGGCGGTGTCGGCTATCTCTACGGTGGCGTGATCGGGGCGCTGGTGCTGCTCTGTCTCGAGGAGGTGCTGGCCGGCTTCACCCTGCACTGGCACATCGGCCTCGGCCTGCTGCTGATCGCCATCGTGCTGTTCGCCCCCAAGGGGGTCGCGGCACTGTTCGGGAAAGGCGATGGCTGAAGCATTGCTCGAAGTGCGCGGCCTGTCGCGCCGCTTTGCCGCGGTCGACGCCCTGAAAATGGTCGATTTCAGCGTCCATGCCGGCGAGGTCCATGCGCTGATCGGCCCCAATGGCGCCGGCAAGACGACCTTCATCCATCATGTCTCCGGCGCGCTGCGGCCGGACAGCGGCAGCGTGCATTTCGCCGGCGGCGATGTCACCCGGCTCGCGATGCACCAGCGGGTGGCCGCCGGCATGGCGCGCTCCTACCAGATCACCAATGTCTTCCTCGGTCACTCGGCGCTCGACAACGTCGCGCTTGCCGTTCAGGGCAGGCCCGACGCCGGCGGCAGCTTCCGTTTCTGGCAGCCGGCGAGCAGCGAAGCGTGGCTGTTCGACGAAGCGCGCGGCTATCTCGATCAGGTCGGCCTGGGCGCACGTGTCCAAACGGTGGCCGGCAATCTCGCCCACGGCGAGCAGCGCGCGCTGGAACTCGCCATGGCGCTGGCGACGAAGCCGCGGCTGCTGCTGCTCGACGAACCGATGGCCGGTACCGGCCAGGAGGAGTCGGCGCGCATGGTCGAGCTGATCGACCGCCTCGCCCGCCACGTCACCATCCTGCTGGTCGAACATGACATGGATGCGGTCTTTCGGCTCGCTGACCGCATTTCGGTGCTGGTCGACGGCCGGCTGATCGCCACCGGGGCGCCGGAAGCCGTGCGCGTCGATCCGGAAGTGCGCCGGGCCTATCTCGGGGACCACCTGTGAACGCCCTGCTCGAGATCGCCGGACTGGAGGTCGCCTATGGCCCGAGCCAGGTCCTGTTCGGGCTCGATCTGGAACTCGCCGAGGGCCAAGCGGCAACCCTGCTCGGCCGCAACGGCATGGGCAAGACGACCGCGCTGCGCGCCATCTGCGGCCTGCAGCCGGTCACGGGCGGGACGATCCGCTTCGCCGGCGAGCGCATCGACGGCTGGCGTCCGGACCGCATCGGCCGCGCCGGCATCGGGCTGGTGCCGGAAGGCCGGCAATGTTTTCCGAATCTCACGGTCGACGAGCATCTGTTGGCCTTTTTCGCGAATCGCCGCCGGCAGCCCGATCCGTGGACGCCGGCCCGGGTTTACGACCTTTTCCCGCGCCTCAGGGAGCGCGCGCGGAATCTCGGCAACCAGCTTTCCGGCGGTGAGCAGCAGATGCTGGCGATCGGCCGCGCCCTCGTCACCAACCCGCGCCTGCTGATCCTCGACGAAGCGACGGAGGGTCTGGCGCCGCTGGTCCGCGAGGAGATCTGGACCTGTCTCGCGCGCTTGCGCGCCGCCGGGCAAAGCATCCTGGTCGTCGACAAGTACGTGGAAAAACTGATCGAACTCGCCGACCACCACACGCTGATCGAACGCGGCCGCGTCGTCTGGCATGGCGCGTCGGCCGAACTCGCTGCCGATCACGGCATCTGGCAGCGCTTCCTGGGTATCTGAGTGGCGTGGGCCGCGCCGATGGCGCGGGTCACCGGATCAGTCCGGCCTTCTGCATCGCGTCGATGGTGACCTGGGTGAGCGCGTCAACCTGCGCGGTCACGTCGCCGGTCGCCGAAGTGGTCGCGCTCCCCGACCAGATGACCGCACCGCTGGCCGGATCGACCAGCGAGGTGCTGGAGCCGAGGCTGCGCGTGGTGGTTGCGCCGCCAACGGGGAAGGACAGCCCGATGCCGCCGACGCTGAAGCCACCTCCGCGATAGCCGCCGCCACTGCCGCCGCCCAGGCCGAAACCCACCTGCGGCCCCGGATTGACCACGGCGAAGTCGCTGAGCGTGATCTGGGTGCTGGCGACTGCCGCCACGCCATTGGCACGGCCGGCCATCGCCATTTCCTCGGGATTGGCGGCCCCGCCCGGCGGAAACCCCGGAAGCGAATAGCTGCGCAGCCCGGCGACCCCATGCGCGGCGAGCCGCGTCGCCCATTGATCTTCGCAGACGCGCCGGAGCGTGTCGTCGCGCGCCTGGCAAACGATCAGTACGCGGCTTCCCGCGAGCACGCCAGCGAAGGCCGGATCCTTCCACTGCGCGGTCATCTCGGTGGTCGCGCAGCCTGCCGTCACGGCCGCGACGAGGAGTAGCGGGAGTACCCGGGACGGCTTATTCTGGCGCGGATGTTTCATCGGTTGACCTCATCTGAAAGCGGGACAAGTTTCGGCGATGCGAGCCGTTGGCGTCAATCGGAGGATTCAACTCCGAAGTTCATCTGCCCTTCGCGCTGCCCCACAGCAGCTTGTGCAACTGCAACTGAAAGCGGACGTCGAGGCCGTCCTCGAGGATCCACTCGGCGAGCGCCGTCGGGTCGACCAGTCCCTGCGCCGGTGACAGCAACACCGGGCAGAGCGCATTCAGCCGCCGCTCGCGGATCAATTCGCGCGCCCACTCGTAGTCCGCGCGCGCGGCGACGACGATCTTGATCTCGTCGCGAGGGGTGAGCAAGTCGAGGTTCTCCCAGCGGTTCTTGTCGCACTCGCCGGAAGCGGGCGCCTTGAGGTCCATGACCCGCGCCACGCGCGCGTCGACCCCGGCAATGTCGAGAGCCCCCGAGGTTTCCAGCGAAACCTCGTAGCCGGCGTCGCACAGGGCGCTCAGCAAGAGCAGGCACTCCTTCTGCGCCAGCGGTTCGCCGCCGGTGACGCAAACCTGGCGGGCCGGATATTTCGCAACCCTGGCCAGTATCGAGTCGATCGTCGCCGGCTCGCCGCCGCTGAAGCTGTAGGTCGTGTCGCACCACGCGCAGCGCAACGGGCAGCCGGTCAGCCGCACGAACACGGTCGGCAGACCGGCGCGCGCGGCTTCTCCCTGCAGCGAGAAGAAGATCTCGGTCAGGCGCAGCGCCAACTACTTCTTCTTCAGGCGTTCGCGAGCGGTATCGGCGGCCTGCGAATTCGGGAACCTGGCGACGATGGTTTCCAGCGAGCGCCTGGCCGCCGTCGCGTTGCCCATTTCCTGCTGGCAGTTGGCCATCGCCAGCCAGGAATCGGCGGCCTTCGGGCTGTCGGCGTACTTCGTCGTGACCACGCTGTGCGCCTCGATCGCCTTGGCGCAATTGCGCTGGGCCACCCAGGCGTTGCCGAGCCAGAACTGGGCGTTGGGCGCCAGCGAACTGTCCGGGTATTTCTGTACGAAGGCCGAGAATGCCCAGGCCGCCTCCTTGTACTTGGCGACCTTGAACTGGTTCAACGCCGCTTCGTAGTCCTTGCCTTCGCGCGCCGGATCGGCGGCGGCCGCCGCGGTCGCCCTGGAATTCGCCCCTTTTTCGCCGTCGACCGCAACCGGTCCGCCGCCTTGCGGTTCCAGCTTGCGCAAACGGGTGTCGAGGTCGAGATAGAAATCCTGCTGCCGCTTCCTGGCCGTTTCCAGCTCGTAGGTCAGGGTTTCGATCTGGCCGCGCAGGCGGGCGATTTCTTCCGACTGGCGCTGCAACTGGTTGGCCAGATCGAGCTGCGACTTGCCCAGCTGGTCGACGCGCGCCTCGGTCTTGATCCGGTGATCGTTGATCTGGCGGCGCGCCTCGTCGTCGTCAAAAATGCCGGCCTGCGCCTGCGCAGCGCCCAGCGCGGCGATCAGGAGGGCGATGCGGGCCGGGCGCATGGCCTAGAACTCACCGCGGCCGTCGGGGGCCTTGTAGAGGATGTCGGCGCGGCGGTTCTCGGCCCAGGCGGCTTCGTCGTGACCGGGGTTCTTCGGCTTTTCCTCGCCGAGGCTGACCGACTCGACCTGGGATTCCGTGGCGCCGAGCAGGGTCAGCGAACGCTTGACCGCGTCGGAGCGCTTCTGGCCGAGCGAGAGGTTGTACTCGCGGCTGCCGCGTTCGTCGGTGTTGCCCTGGATCAGGACCTTGAAGCCCTTGTTGGCGACCAGGTACTTGGCGTGGGCGGCGACGAGATCCTTGTACTCGTCCTTGACTTCGTACTTGTCGAGGTCGAAGTAGATGCTGCGCTGCGACAGCACACTCTTGGGATCGGTCAGTTCCTTGGGCAGGCCGCGCGAGTCGAGACCGCCGGCGGTCACCGGCGCGACGCCGGAGCCGCTGCGCGAATCGACCGGCGCGCCGGAAGTCTCGTCGACCGGGGTGGAGCTGCAGCCGACGATCAGGGCGGACAGCAGGGCGGGAATGAGAAGTTTCTTCATGGGTTTCTCCGTTGAGGTTTATTGATTGAAGGGGCCCCAGGCGGGCTCGCGGACGTCACCGGCCGCGATCGAGAGGCGTTGCTTGATCCGGCCGTCGCTGGAAACCGCGGAAAGGACGCCGCGGCCGCCGATTTCCGTGGCGATCAGGACCATGCGGCTGTTGGGGGCGAAACTCGGGGATTCGTCCTTGACGGAATCGGTGAGGATCTGCACCTGCTTGCTGGCCAGGTCCATCACCGCAAGCTGGAAGCGGCCGTCGCGACGGCTGATGAAGGCGAGGCTCTTGCCGTCGGCCGACGGCCGCGGCGACACGTTGTAGCTGCCCTCGAAGGTGATGCGCTGGACATCGCCGCCGCTGGCGCCCATCCGGTAGACCTGCGGGCTGCCGCCGCGGTCGGAGGTGAAGTAGATGCTGCCGCCGTCCGGCGAGAAGCGCGGTTCGGTATCGATGCCGGCCGACTGGGTCAGGCGCTGGACGCCGGTGCCGTCGGCATTGACCGCATAGATCTGCGAGTTGCCATCCTTGGACAGCACGACCGCCAGGCGCCGGCCGTCCGGAGACCAGGCCGGGGCCGAGTTCGAGCCCTTGAAATTGGCGACTACCTGGCGCTGGCCGGAAGCCAGCGAATGGACGTAGATCACCGGCTTCTTCTTCTCGAACGAAACATAGGCAAGGCGGGACCCGTCCGGCGACCAGACCGGCGAAATGATCGGCTCGTTGGAGGTCAGCGCGGTTGCCGCGCCCTGCCCGTCGGCGTCGGCGATCTGCAGCTTGAACTGGCCGCCCGACTTGACGACGTAGGCGATGCGCGTCGAGAAGACGCCCTTCTCGCCCGTCAGTTTTTCGTAGATATAGTCGGCGATGCGGTGGCCGGCGGCGCGCAACTGGTCGTTGCCGGTCACGTAGACCGCGCCCCCGAGCGCCGCCTGCTTCTGTGTGTCGTAGAGGCGAAAGCGCGCTTCCATGCGCCCGTTGGCGTTGCGCACCAGGCTGCCGGCGGCCAGCGCGTCGGCGCCGCGGCCCTTCCAGTCGGCGAAGTTGACCTGCGCGTTCTCGTCGAGCGTGGCGCCGCCCGGGTCGACCAGCTTGAACAGGCCGCTGCGTTCGAGGTCGGCGCGGATGGTCGCGGTGACCACTTGGGCGGCGGCGGGATCGCCGGCGAAGTTGGCGATCGCCACCGGGATCCGGTTGGCGCCGGCGCCGGTGATTTCGACGGACAACTGCGCGTGAGCCAGCGTCGCGGCCAGCAGCGACAGGAAAACGAGGAACTTTTGGAAAATCTGGGGCATGGGAGTCGATTTCGTCATGAATTCGCGTGATTCTACTCTTCAAATGGCTTGTATTTGATCTCCAGCGTACGCTGAAACAATGCGGGATCGGGCGGATCGGGCAGCGGCGAGGATTTCTTGATGGCGCGCTCGATCGCCGAGTCGAGGGCGGGACTGCCGCTCGAGCGCTTGAGCCTGATGTTGAGTATGTCGCCGCCAGGCAGTTGCTCGACCACGAAAATCGCTTCCGGGTTCCCCTGGATGTTGGGTGGCAGCACGATATTGCCGCGCACCTTGACGCGGATCCTGGATGCATATTCCTCCATGCCGCGCTTGCTCGCCGCCGCCCGCTGCGCCGCCTCGGCGCCGGCGGCGCTGGCCATCTGCTGCGCGCTGGCATTCGGGCGGCTCTTGAGTTGCGCCGTCTCGCTGGCCAGCTCCTTGCTGAAATCCGGCGCACGGGGCTCGGCCTTCTTCGGCTCCGGTTGCGGCTCGGCTTTCCTCGGCTCCGCCTTCGCTTCCGGTTTTTTCGGTTCCGGCTTCGGCTCGGGTTTCTTCGGTTCCGGTTTGGGCTCGGGTTTCTTCGGCTCCGGTTCCGGCTTTTTCGGCTCGGGCTTGGGCGGCCTCTTTTCTTCCTTGATCGCGATATCCGGCTTTCTGGGCGGCGGCGGTTCGGGCTTGGGCTCAACCTTGGGCACCGGCTTCGGCTCGGGTTTTGGTTCGGGCTTGGGTTCCGGCTTCACTTCCGGCGGCGGGGGCGGCGGGGCTGGCTGGACGGCAGGCGCCGGCCGGCTTGCCCATAATTCGACCTGGACGACATCCGGCTGGCTGCGCTTCCACTGCACGCCGAGAAACAGCGCGGCGATCAGTCCGGCGTGCACCAGAATGGTGAACGCCAGGGCTTTGTTCCTGCCCGGCTCCGCGACCTTTTCCGGGATCATTTTCCCGTCGTCTGCACCAGGAGGCCGACGCGCTTGACCTGCGCGCGTTGCAGTTCGTCCATGACCGACAGCACGGCCTCGTACTTGACGTTCTTGTCGCCGGCGATGAGGACCGGCTGTTCGGGATTCTTCGCCTGGGCGGCGGTGACGAGCCTGATCAGTTCCTTGCGGTCGACACGGATTTCCCCCTTGTTTCCGGCACGGTCGGTCAGCATCAGGGTCTGGTCGGCCTTGATCGCCACCTCGAGCGGCTGGGCGGGCGGCGTCGCCGCCTTGCCGACCGACGGCAGGTCGATGTTGGCGGTCGTCATCATCGGCGCCGTCACCATGAAGATGACGAGCAGCACCAGCATGACGTCGATGTAGGGGACGACGTTGATTTCGTTCTTCAGGCGGCGCTGGCGCATGGCTTAACGCATCTGCCGCTGCAGGATGTTGGAAAACTCTTCCATGAACGACTCGTAGCGGGTCGCCAGGCGGTCGATGTCATGGGCGAAGCGGTTGTAGGCGAGGACCGCGGGGATCGCCGCGAAGAGGCCGATGGCGGTGGCGACCAGCGCCTCGGCGATGCCCGGCGCCACCGCCGAGAGCGTCGCCTGGCCGACATTGGAGAGGCCGCGGAACGAATGCATGATGCCCCAGACGGTGCCGAACAGGCCGATGTACGGCGATACCGAGCCGACCGAGGCGAGGAAGGCGAGGTGCGCTTCGAGCGCATCCATCTCGCGCTGGAAGGTGGCGCGCATGGCGCGGCGCGCGCCGTCGATGACGTCCTTGGCGTCGAGGTTCTTCTGGCCCTTGAGCTTGGCGAATTCGCGGAAGCCGGATTCGAAGATGCGTTCCATCGAACCGGCGTGGTGGCGGTCGTTGACCGCGCTGTTGTAGAGATTGGTGAGGTCGCCGCCCGACCAGAAATCGCGCTCGAAGGTTTCGGTCTTGGCGCGCGCCTGCTTCACCGCATACCACTTCATGAAGATGTAGTACCACGACATGAAGGAGACTCCGGCGAGCAGGAACATGACCGCCTGCACGACGGCGCTGGCGTTGAGGATCAGGTGAAGGATCGAGAGATCCTGGGTGACGTTCATTGCAGTGCTTCCAGTTTGCTGTGCAGGAATTCGGGGATGGGAGCCGGCGTCATCCTGGCGGCGTCGACGCAGGCGATCTCGACGATGCCGGTCACCAGTTCGTCGCCGCCGCGGCGGACGTGATGGCGGAAGACGACGCGCACCCGGGTCAGCCGTTCGACTTCGAGGCCGACCGTCAGCAGGTCGTCGAGCCGCGCCGGCTTCAGGTATTCGCAACTCGCCTTGCGCGCGACGAAGACGATGCCGGAATCGGACGCCAGTTGCGACTGGTCGTGGCCGATCCGGCGCATCCATTCGGTGCGGCAACGCTCGAAATATTTCAGGTAATTGGCGTAATAGACGACCCCGCCGGCATCGGTATCCTCGTAATAGACGCGGACCGGGATGGAGAAGGCGTTGGCGCTCTGCTCATATTTCATCCAAGCATTTTACCTGACTTAACAAGAATCGTTTGTAACGGTTTGTTTCCATGTTGATTCCGGTGCCTAGCCGGCGATGAAACCTGCCGCGGCGTCCGGTCATTCCCCGGAGAGCAGGTCGCGGACGACGGCGCTGTTCGGCTCCGCCAGCCCGAGATGGCGATAGATTGCCGGCGTCGCGATGCGCCCGCGCAGGGTGCGCTGCAGGTAGCCCTGCTGGATGAGATAGGGTTCGAGCACGTCCTCGATGGTGTCGCGCGCTTCGCCGATGGCGGCGGCGAGGTTGTCGACGCCGACCGGGCCGCCGCCGAACTTGTCGATGACCGCCGACAGCAGCTTGCGGTCCATGATGTCGAGTCCGGCGCGGTCGACGTCGAGCATCACCAACGCGGCATCGGCGATGCCGCGCGTGATCCGGCCGTCGGCCCTGACCTCGGCGTAATCGCGGACACGGCGCAGCAGGCGGTTGGCGATGCGCGGCGTGCCGCGCGCGCGCCGGGCGATTTCCAGGGCGCCGCCGGCGTCGAGCGGCGCATTGAGCAGGGTGGCCGAGCGGCCGACGATGCTCTGCAACTCTTCGGCGCTGTAGAACTCGAGGCGGGCGACGATGCCGAAGCGGTCGCGCAGCGGATTGGTCAGCATGCCGGCGCGCGTGGTGGCGCCGACCAGCGTGAACGGCGGCAGGTCGAGCTTGACCGAGCGCGCGGCCGGGCCTTCGCCGATCATGATGTCGATCTGGAAATCCTCGAGCGCCGGATAGAGAATTTCCTCGACCACCGGCGAGAGGCGGTGGATTTCGTCGATGAACAGCACGTCGTGCGGCTCGAGGTTGGTCAGGATCGCCGCGAGGTCGCCTGCCCTTTCCAGCACCGGGCCGGAGGTCGAGCGCAGGTTGACTCCCATCTCGTGGGCGATGATGTGGGCCAGCGTCGTCTTGCCCAGCCCGGGCGGGCCGAACAGCAGGACGTGGTCGAGCGCGTCGCCGCGGCGGCGGGCGGCCTGGATGAAGATTTCCAGTTGTTCGCGGATCTTGGTCTGGCCCGTGTAGTCGGCGAGCCGCCTGGGGCGCAGGGCGCGCTCGAGCGCCTCTTCCTGCGCCGACCTGGAATTGGGGGCGATGATGCGGTCGACCGCGACCAGCTTGTCGGTTTCGATCATGCGGCCTTCTCCTCGTTGATCCAGTGCCCGAGCAGCATGTGCCCGAGCGCCAGCAGCACCGGGCCGACAAAGATGCCGATGAAGCCGAAGACCAGCACGCCGCCGATCACGCCGAGGGCGATGAGCAGGATCGAGATGCCGGCGCCGCGCGCGATCAGGAAGGGTTTCAGGAAATTGTCGATGCTGCTGACCACGAACAGTCCGTAGAGCACCAGGAAGATCGCCCAGCCGGTCTCGCCGTGGTCGTAAAGCCAGAAAGCCGCGCCGCCCCAGATCAGCGGCGGGCCGATCGGGATCATCGACAGGAAGAAGGTGGCGAAGCCGAGGAGAACCGCCGCCGGCACACCGGCGATCAGGAAGCCGATCATCGCCACCGCGCCCTGCGCGGCGGCCGTGCCGACGATCCCGAGCATGACGCCGATGACCGTGCCGCGGGTCCGCTCGATCAGTTCCTCGCCGAGATCGCCGCCCAGCTTGCGGGCGCCGGTGTACAGCGCGTGGGCGATCGCCGCGCCGTCGCGGTAGAGGAAGAAGATGACGAACAGCGCCAGCGCCAATTGCAGCAGGCCGTTGCCAGCAACCTTGCCGGTCGCCAGCGCCAGACGCTGGGCGGGCGCGGCGAACGTCCTGAGCGCGGCATTGAGTTCCGCCCGGTTGCTGGTGATGCGCTGCCACGTGCTATCGATCTCGCCCCCGACGACCGGCAGGTCGCTCAGATATTTGGGCGGTTTCGCCGCCAGCGCCCTTTCGATGGTCGGGCCGATCCCTTCGCGCAGGCTGTCGAAACCGCTCGCCAGGCTGCCGACGAGGAAGACCATCGGCACCAGCATCACCAGCACCAGCAGCAGCGTCATCAGGGCGGCGCCCAGCGTGTTGCGCCCGCCGATGCGCGGCAGCAGCTTCTCGGCATAGACCGGCCAGGTGCAGATCCACAGGACGAAGGCGAAGAGGATGGCGCCGATCAGCGGCAGCAGCACGGCGATGCAGCCGATGATCAGCAGCGCCACGAGGGCGATCTGCGCCAGCCGTTTGGGGTTGTCCTCGGCGATCATGTCCTAGACCTTCGAAAGCAGCTTGAGCGCCTGGCGGATGCCGTCCGCGGTGCCGCTATCGGGCGGCAACTGCTTGAGCGCGGAGGCGGCTTCGCGCTCGTTGTAGCCGAGGGCCAGCAGCGCGTTTAGGATGTCCTGGCGGGCGGCGTTGACCGGGGCGCTGAGCGTGGCGCCGGTGGTCTCCGCCAGCTTGCCCTTGAGTTCCAGCAGCAGGCGCTGCGCCGTTCTGGCGCCGATGCCGGGAATCCTGACCAGGCGCCCGGCCTCCTGCTGCGCCACGGCTGCCGCCAGGTCGCCGACGGAAAGCCCGGAGAGCACCGCCAGCGCCATCCGCGCCCCGATGCCGGAGATCTTGAGCAACTGGCGGAAGGCGAAGCGCTCGGCCTCGGTCAGGAAGCCGTAGAGGAAATGTCCATCCTCGCGCACCACGAAGTGCGTGAGCAGCGTGACCTTCTCGCCGCTGGCCGGCAGGTTGTAGAAGCTGCTCATCGGCACGTCGATCTCGTAGCCGACGCCATTGACGTCGAGCACGATCTGCGGGGGATTCTTTTCGGCCAGCAGGCCGGTCAGTCTTCCGATCATTTCAGCGCGATTTCTCCTGCGGCGGGATACTGTATTTTCACACAGCTTGTCATCCTATCAGCCGTCCGCCGCGAATGCGATAGCCGGCCGTCGCCATGGCGCCGAGTCCCTGCCCGCCGTGGGCATGGCAGATGGCGCAGGCCAGCGCATCGGCGGCGTCGGCGGCCGGCGCGCCGGGCAGTTCGAGGAGGCGGATCACCATGTGCTGCACCTGCGCCTTGGCCGCCTTGCCCTGCCCCACCACCGCCTGCTTGACCTGCAGCGCGGTGTATTCCGCCACCGGCAGCCCGGCATGAACCAGCGCGCTGAGCGCCGCGCCGCGCGCCTGGCCGAGCAGCAGGGTCGATTGCGGATTGACGTTCACGAACACCTTTTCCACCGCCGCCTGGTCCGGTCCGTAGGTCGCGATGACCTCGCCGATGCCGGCGAACAGCGTCCTGATCCGCTCCGGCAGCGACTGCCTGTCGTTCGACTTGATGCAGCCGCTGGCCACGTAGACCAGGTGGCTGCCATGCCGCTCGATGACGCCAAAACCGGTCGCGCGCAGCCCCGGATCGATGCCGACGATGCGCGGCGCGTTCATTTTGCGCGCGCCACCAGATAGACGCCGCCGACCGCCAGCAACATGCCGGCGGTTGCGGTCAACGTCAGTTTTTCGCCAAAAACCGCCCAGGCGATCACCGCCGTGGAGATTGGCGTCAGATAGAACAGGCTGGCCACGTTGACCGCGCTACCGCTGCGGATCAGCAGATTGAGCAGGCTGATGGCGCCGAGCGAGAGCACCAGCACCAGCCAGCCGAGGGCGAAGATGAAAGCGGGCGTCCATTCGATGTGGAATTCCTCGAACCAGGCGATGGCCATCGCCGTCACGATCGCCGTCGGCACGAATTGAATCACCGAACCCGTGCGCAGATCAAACTGCGCGCAAAAGCGCTTCTGATAGAGCGTGCCGGCGGTGATGCCAAGCAGGGCGACGAGCGCCGGAATCAGCATCGGCCCGAGCGCCGCGCCGTCGCCGAATTTCCCGGAAACCACCAGACCGACGCCGACGAAGCCGAGCGCCAGTCCTGCCCACTGCCGGCCGCTGACCGTTTCGCCGAGCAGCCAGCCGGCGCCGAAGGCGGTCAGCAGCGGCTGCATGCCGACGACCAGGGCCGTGACCCCAGCCGGCAGCCCGTGCTTGATCGCGACGAACACCCCGCCGAGGTAGAGCGCATGCACGAGGACTCCGGAAACCGCGATATGCAGCCATTGCACCGGTTCCCGCGGCCACGGCGCGCGGGTGGCCAGCGCGATCACCGTCATCAGGGCGATGACGAAGCCGTAACGGGTCAGCAGGAAGGACAACGGACCGGCATACGGCAGCCCGACCTTGGCGCCGATGAAGCCGGTGCTCCACAGGAAGACGAAGAGGAAGGGATAGAGGCGCTGCATCAGAACCGGCCGGATGCGCGCGCCGGCAGGGTCAGTCGCAAGCGGCCCGCGCGTTGGCGACGGTACAGCTCGCCTTGGTGCGGTGGGTCAGTCGGATGCCCTTGTCGTAGCTGCAAACCAGCTTGGTCAGCTTGCCCTGTTTTTCCAGCGTCATTCCGGCCGGCTTCAGCGCCTTGACCTGGGCGGGCGGCAGGTCGCACGAAATGTAGCCGTCGAAGGCGCCGTCCGCGGATTCCCACAGCGCGACGTTCTTCATGGCGCGGTAGTCTTCGTAGCGGATGCACGAATCGGTCTGATTGGCATAGGCCTTGGCGTTATCGCTGCAAAAACCGCTGTAGGTGAATTTCAGCTCTTCATCCGGCGGGCAGGCATTCACCTGGGCGGCGGCGGACAAGTCAGGGCAGACAAAGGTCGCGGCCGATGCGGTCATGCTCAGCGCGGCAAGAACAACAACCGCCAGGGCATGAGTTCGCCTCGTGGCAACTCCCGATGATGCGCCGCGCCTATTCATCGATGACCGCCGTAGTATAGATTTCCTGCACGTCGTCGAGGTTTTCGAGCGCGTCGAGCAGTTTCTGCATTTTCACAGCGTCATCGCCGGTGAACACGTTTTCACCTTCCGGCTTCATCGTCACCTCGGCGAATTCCGGCTTGAAGCCGGCGGCTTCGAGCGCATCCTTGACGGCGATGAATTCGGTCGGCGCGGTAATCACTTCCAGCGAGCCGTCGTCGTTGCCTGCCACATCCTCGGCGCCGGCCTCGATGGCGGCATCCATCAGCGCCGCCTCGTCGGTGCCGGGGGCGAAGATCATCTGGCCGCAGTGCTTGAACTGGAAGGCGACGCAGCCGTCGGTGCCGAGGTTGCCGCCGTACTTGCTGAAGGCGTGGCGGACTTCGGCCACCGTCCGCGTCTTGTTGTCGGTCAGGCAGTCGACCATGATCGCCGCGCCGCCGACGCCGTAGCCTTCGTAGCGGACCTCGACGTAATCGACGCCCTCGAGCTCGCCGGTGCCCTTCTTGACCGCGGTATCGATCTTGTCCTTGGGCATATTCTGCGCCTTGGCCTTGTCGACCGCGACGCGCAGGCGCGGATTGAAGCCGGCGTCGCCGCCGCCCATCTTGGCGGCGACGGTGATCTCCTTGGCGATCTTCGAGAACGCCGCGCCGCGCTTCTCGTCCTGGCGACCCTTGCGGTGCTGGATATTGGCCCATTTGGAATGTCCGGCCATGGCAGTTTCCTGAATGAAAAAAGCGAAGAAGGCGGGATTTTACCTTTCCCCAGCCAACTCGTCAGGTCGGATGCAAATCACTTACACTTGTCGCAACACCGTTGCTGCCACCTGACCATGACCAACCTCGACATTCGCTGGAAACAACGCTTCCAGAATTTTGACCGGGCTTTCGTGTTGCTGCGCGAGGCGCTCGAACGCGAGCCGGAAGGGCTGAGCCAACTGGAAAAGGAAGGCATCATCCAGCGTTTCGAGTACACCTTCGAACTGGCATGGAAGGTACTCAAGGACAAAATGGCAAGCGACGGACTCCTCGTCGATCAGGTATCCCCCAAGGCGGTGGTTCGCCAGGCCTATGCCGCCAAATACATCGACGATGCCGAAACCTGGATGAAAATGATCGGCGACCGCAATCTGATGAGTCATACCTACGACTTCAAGAAATTCGAGGAAGTCATCCAGACCATACGCCAAAGCTACCTGCCGCTGCTGGCCGACTGGCATCTCGGGCTGCTGGCCGAAGCGGTCGGGGAATGAATCCAGTCGGCCTGGCGGCCACAACCCTCGAAAGGCTACGGGAAATTTTCCGCCAGCATCCCGCGGTCGAAGCGGTTCGTCTCTATGGCTCGCGGGCCAAGGGCACACACGCGGCGCGCAGCGACATTGACCTGGCTGTGTTCGGCCAGGACATCGACCGCTTCACCATCGCCGCCCTGCTGCACGACATCGACGATTCTGACATTCCCTACATCGTCGATGTGCAGGATTTTGCCAGTTTGCGCAACCCGGCCCTGATCGATCACATTCAGCGCATTGGGCAGGAAATTTACCGGCGTCCGGAAACTACAGACTGAGCACCTTCGATTCCTCGCCGAACTGGCTGACCACGCGCACCGCCACCCGCTTGCCGGCCCGATACGGCACCGGATGCGAGACGAAGCCGTAGATGCGGTCGAAGGCCTCGTCGTCGAGTTCGATCCTGAGGGTGTTTTCCACCCTCCTCCGGGTTTTCACCTTGGCCAGGTCGGAAATGCCCCGCGAGTTCGACTTCGAAGTGCAATTTTGAATAACGGGTCATGTGGGCGAGATGTCATGACATCCGAGCCCCCGGACCGCCAAGTCAAAGTTGCCTGGAATGTACAAGTACCTCACCGTCCTCAACAGCCAGCGTGAACTGATGGCGGCGGCGCTGCGCTACCTCGGCCATGCAATCGGCGACACCGATCCGGAACACTGGCAGGCGACGCGCGACCTGATCCTGCGCGCCAAACCCTACTGGGCGACCTTCTCCAACAGCACCTACATCAAGGACCTGGCCATCGGCAACATCTGGGTCGCCCACGGTTACTCCAACGACATGTTCCGCGCCCGTGAGGATGCCAGGGCGGCCGGGCGGCCATTCGCCATCGGCTTCGCCATCCCCAAGGAAGGCGCGGTGCTGGCGGTGGACAACTTCGTCATCCACAAGTCTTCCCGCCGCCCCGACCTCGCGCATCGCTTCATCGACTTCATGCTGCAGGGCGAAAACGCCGCCGACGTTTCCAACCTGATCGGCGCCGGCAACCCCAACCGGGCGGCGCTGCCGTTCATTCGCCCGGAAGTCGCCGGCGAGCCGGCCATTTTCCCGCCGCCGGAAACCCTCGAGCGCCTGGAAATGCTGCGTGATCTCGAGCCGAAGCAGCGTCGCCTGATGTCGCGGCTATGGACCGAGATCAAGGTGAAGTGAGCACACGCTCAGCGCTTAGCGCCGCGAAACCAGCAACACCCCGATCAGCACCAGCCCGGCGCCGGCGATCTGCGCCAGCGAAATCGGCTCGGACAGCAGCCACCAGCCGAAGAAGATGGTCAGCATCGGGCCGATGGTGCCGACCAGCACCGCCCGCGCCGAACCGATGCGGCGGATCGCCGCCGACTGCATGAAGACCGGCAGCACGGTCGAGAAGAGGGCCATCGCCGCGCCGTAGAAGTAGACCGGCAGCGGCTGGACGAGCGCGGTCAACGGCTGCGTGGCGAAGAAATGCAGTTGCGTCGCGCCGGTCGACACCAGCATCGCCAGCGCCGTGAAGCGGGCGGCGCCGAGGCGCTGAATCAGCGGGGCGCTGCCGGCCAGGTAGAAGGCGTAGGACAGCGACGAGGCGAAGACGAAGGCGGCGCCGATCAGCACGACCCGCGTTTCGCCGGCGAATTTCAGATCGTGCGCGAAGGCCAGGCCGATCCCGGCGTAGGACAGCACCAGCGCCGCGACCTCGCGCCGCGACAGCTGCTTGCCCATGAACAGGACGCCGATCATCACCGTCAGGGTCGGGTAGGTGAACAGGATCAGCCGCTCCAGCCCGGCGGTGATGTAGCGCAGGCCGACGAAATCGAGGATGCTGGCGCCGTAATAGCCGAGCAGGCCGAGCGCCGTCAGCAGCAGCCAGTCGCGGCGCGACAGCGGCGGCGCGTGGCGGCTCGAACGGAGGCCGACCCAGAGGAAGACCGGCAGCGCGAAGACCATGCGCAGCGACAGCAGCGTCACGGCATCGACCGGCACCGCCTGCGGTACGGCATAGGCCAGCTTGACGAAAATGGCCTTGAACGAAAAGCCGAAGGCGGCGCCGAGCGCCAGCCACAGGCCGAGGCGGGGGCCATGCCGCTCAAGCATCGCCGCACCCGCCCGGCGCAGGCCGAAAAACGGGGCTTGATCCCCGCTGACCGTCAACTCGCCCGTTCGATTCATGCCAATTCACCCGATTCCGCCGTCAATGAAATAATTGCCCGATGCCATTGAATACGTGAAGCAAGCCCATGGCAATTGGTATTATCCAAAACAAGCGTTCGATACAGGCGAAACCATGTACTATGATCTTCCCGACCTGCGGCTGGTCGCCGCCATCGCCGACAGCGGCAGCCTGACCCGCGCCGCGGCGCAGGTGCATCTCGCGCCGTCGTCGGCCAGCCACCGCCTGACCCAGCTCGAAGCCGCCCTCGGCGTGCCACTCTTCGCCCGCCACGCGCGCGGCCTGACGGCGACGGCGGCCGGCGAATCGCTGCTGCGCCACGCCCGCCAGGTTTTCGCCCAGCTCGAACAGATGCACGCCGACCTCGCCCCCTACGCCAGCGGCGTCGTCAGCCAGGTGACGGTGTTCGCCAACACCAACGCGATCAACTGCTTCCTGCCGGAAGACCTTGGCGACTTCCTGCGCGACCACCCGCAGGTTCGCGTCAGCCTTGAGGAACAGCCGAGCCCGGCGATCGTCCGGGCGGTGGCGGCGGGGCAGGTGGATATCGGCGTCGTCGCCGCCGAGAGCGGGCCGGGCAGCCTCGAAACCCGCCCCTACCGGCAGGACCGGCTGGTGCTCATCGTCCCCGCCGGCCATGCGCTGGCCGGCCAGGCGACGGCGACCTTCGCCGACGTGCTCGGCGAACCCTTCGTCTGCCTGCACGCCGGCAGCGCCATCCACACCTTCATGATGAACCACGCCGCCCGCCTCGGCGGCCGCCTCGACGTGCGCATCCAGGTCCGCAGCTTCAACGCTGTCTGCCGCATGGTCGCGGCCGGCGTCGGCATCGGCATGGTGCCGCGCTCGTCGGTGGCTGCGGTCGACGGCCTGAAAACGGTCGAAATCACCGACCCGTGGGCGCCGCGCGACCTGCAACTGTGCGCCCGTTCGCGCGCGGCGCTAGCACCGGCCGCCGCCGCCCTGTTCGACCATCTCGCCGCAAAGGGCAGGGCGCAGGCGCTTACAGCGGACGCTTGACGGTCAGCGCGCCGCGAATCTGGCCCTGGCTGTAGCCGGTGGCCTGATCATGCGGATAGGTCCTGGCGAGTTCGGCCTTGAGGCCGGCATCGAGTCCGTCGACCGGGCCATGGCAGTTGAGGCAGACATCGCTGACCGGCAGCGCCTTCATGTAGCGAAAGACCTGCTTGCCATCGCTGGTGACGACCTCACTCTTCTCGAGCGTCTCCGGTTTCTCCCCGTTGGCGGCGCGGATGTCGAAATCGGCCAGTTGACGGGCTTCCCATGGATCGGGGGTTCCCCGTTCGGCGTTACGCGTCTTCAGGCTGACGCGGCGGATGTCCCAGCCCGTTTCCGCGCGCTTTTCCCTGATCAGCGCCGGCGCCTGTTCCTTGCAGACCGGGATGGCCCCGGCGACGCCCTTCGCGGCCACCGCCTCCTGCATGGCATTGACCACCTTGGGAACAACCGGCAGCACCGTCTTTTTGGTGTCGGCGGTCAGGGCGGCGATGTCCTGCGCCAGAGCCGGCAACGCGGCCAGCAACGCAGCGACCGGGAGGAACGCTTTCATGACGGACTCCTTTGTTAATTAGCAAACGATTATTTTAATCCAGGCGGTGGGATTTCGAGCGTTTTGTCGAAACGAGTTTCGCAGCCATGGCTCTGCATTGCCTCATACTGAACGTTCTGTCCCGTTTGCGCGTAGCATCCGGGACATTCGAAACCTTGCGAGGTGTGGGGATGTTGATGCTGATTGCCGGACTGGTGCTGTTTCTCGGGGTGCATTCGTCGCGCGTGTTTGCCGACAACGCCCGCGCCGCGTTCATCGCCGCGCACGGCGAGAAGACATGGAAGGGCATTTACGCGATTCTCTCCATCGCCGGATTCGTGATGGTGGTCTACGGCTACGGCGAGGCGCGAACCGCGCCGCTCGTGCTATGGACTCCACCAGTGTGGACGCGCCACGCCACCGCGCTCCTGACCCTGCCCGCGTTCATCCTGGTCGCCGCCGCCTACGTGCCGCGCAACGCGATCAAGGCCAGGCTCGGCCACCCGATGCTGCTCGGCACCAAGCTCTGGGCGGCCGCGCATCTGCTGGCGAACGGCAATGTCGCCGACGTGTTTCTGTTCGGCGGATTCCTGGTCTGGGCGACCCTGTGCCTTCGCGCCGCGAAACGCCGTGACCGGGCCGCCGGCACCGTCTATCCCGCCGGCGGCGCAGCGCCCACTGCCATCGCGGTTGCCGTTGGCGCAGGCGCGTGGGCGGCATTCGCGTTCCATCTGCACGCGGCGTGGATCGGGGTGCGGCCGTTCGACTGATCCGGCAGGCTGGGGGCGCGGTCGGGCCGGGTTTGCGCCACTTTCGCGCGCGGGCTTACGGCGCGCGCGGCGCCTCCCGACGCCCTGCGTCGCCAGCCAGCGCGTGGGCTCGCGCCTCGAAAGCATCGACCATGCTGGCGGCCATCGGCAAGACCAGCAACTGGATGACCGGAATCAGAAAGAATGAAGGTGACTCGCAGTCGAGCGTGAAATCGACGTGGCAGTTGTCCTCGCCGAGCGCTGCGAACTGCCAGCGAATATCGAAACGGCAAAACGCCCGATCGCCGGAAACGACGGTGATTCCGTGGGGGCGAATGAGTTCGGTGCGCGTGCGGAAGCGATGGGTCAGCAGACCCAGCGCCAGGCTCTGCTCGGTTTCGTACCTGTCTTCGACCCGGTTGAAGACCCTCGCCTCGCGGATCAGCGGCACGAACTCGGGATAGCGCTCGACATCGGCGACGATGTCGAAGATCTCTTCAGCCGGCCGCGCAATGGCGCGGCTCTCGCGGTGGGTTGCCATGGGCGTTGGGGACTCTCGTCGGGTGACTGGGGAAAGAGGCTTGGCGCCAACTGTTTGTCAACAGGAACCGGCCGTCAAGCCCGCCCGATGGACGCCGCATCACTGGCGATGGCCCTTCCCGGCGAGCTCTCGCAGCGCCCGGTATCGTCGCGAGCGAGCAACCGCAAGCTCAGGCCGCTACGGCCAGCCGCTGATTCTCGAGCGTGCGCAACAGCACCGTCTGGTTGCGCGCGACAAAGCCGTCGCGCGCGGCGGCCAGCCGTTCCAGCAGGCGATCGCAGGGCGCCGCCAGGCGGGCCTCGCTCCAGCGGTGGCTGCGGCCTTGTTCGTGAGCCGTGGCCAGATCGAGCACCAGCCGGAACAGCAGGTCATTGCTGGCGCGGGTAATGGCCCGCAATGTCTGCTCATAGCGCAGGCGGCCCTTCAGGCTGGGGAACAAGCGATCCATCACCGCCAGTTCGTTCCACGCCCAGTTGATCTTGGGCGACAGTGCACGGTGGCCGTGGATCCAGCCGGCGACGTACACCAGATCGTTCAGATCCTCGTACAGCGCATTGATCCGCGCGTCGAGAAAGTCGTAGTCGGGGTCGCAGACATCGCCACGCAACCGGCCTTCCCGCGCCAGGGACTCCTTGATGGGTGTGCCGTCGTAGGGCAGCATGCGGCAGAACACGGCGGCGTTGCTGCCATCGCCGACGATCGATTCAAGGAACCCGACGTTGGCGCGAATCGACTCGAACGTGGTGGACGGGTCGAACATCATGAAGCCGAACTCGAAGGTCAACCCCAGATCCTTGAGCGTGCGCACGGCGGCGAGGTTCTGCGCCACTTCCACGCCCTTGTTCAGGGTGTCCAGGCCATCCTCGCTGCCCGACTCGAGTCCCATATACACCAGGTACAAGCCGGCATCGCGCATTTCCGCGAACAACTCCGGCTCCACCGCATCGGCGCGGCAGTTGAGCTTCCAGATCACGCGCCCCACCAGGCCGGCGCGGTGCAGTTCCCGGATCAGATCGCGCGTCCAGCGCTGCCAGACTTTGCCGTACAGCGGGAAGTCATCGTCCTGGAACAGAAAGATCGTGATGCCGCGCTCATAGTGCAGGTGCGCCATCTCATCAACCACCTGACGCGGCTGGCGCAGCCGTACCACCTTGCCCGGCACGGCACGGTAGAAAACATGGATCGAGCAGAAGGAGCACGTCCGTGAGCAGCCCCGGCTGGCGATCAACGGCATGGCGGGCTGGCCGAGAATGGACTCGGGCTCGTAATCGCGGTCGGGCCACGGCAGGGTGTCGAGATCATGGATCAGGCGGCGCGCCGGCGTCATGCGGCATTCGCCTGCGGCGCCGCGGTAGGCGATACCCGGCGCGTCGCGCCAATCGGTGCCGACGCTCACGCGGTCGGTCAACTCCAGCAATGTGAGTTCGCCTTCGAAGCGGACGATGCTGTCGACCTCGGGCACCAGATTCAGCGTATCCTGGCTGGACAGGCTGGGAAAGTGGCCACCGATCGTGAAGTGGGCATCCACACCACTGTCGCGCAGGGCCTGGGCGAGCGCGCCAAAGCGGCGCACATAGAACTGGAAGATGAGCGAAAAGCCCACCAGCATCGGCTGCAACCGGCACGCCGCGTCCACCAGTTCGTCGACATCGGATTCGAAGTCGAGCACTTCGACCCGATAACCGAACCGCCGCAGGGTGGCCGACAAGTAACCCAGTCCCAGGTTGCCCTGCCGCAGGAAGCCGATGAGCAGCACCGGGCGGCGCGTATCGCGGGCTGCCGCAGCGAATTCACTGATCGAGGCAACACCCGGTTCACCGGTCGCACGCAACGAGATCGGAAATGCAGACATGCCCACCTCCTGCGATCGCAGCGCGCCTGCCGGCGCCTGGTGGTTGAACGACACGGGGCGGCAGGCGCCGCCCCGTCTGGGTCTACTTCTGCTTGCGCAGGATGGCGATCGACGCTTCGAGAGCCTTTTCCTGAACTCTCAAGGTTTCAAGCTGCGAAGTCAGTTGCACCACGGCAATTTCGCGGATGGCGGCAGGGTTGATGTGGTCAAGCACCCAATCGGGAACCGGATCCCACCACCAGCGGGGGCGGAACTGCAATGCTTCGGCAACTGCGGCAGGCGGGCGAGGCGATGTGGCCATTTCGAGTCTCCTTTGTAGCTATGGGTTCAGGGACAGGACATCCAACGGCATGACAGTTGGAGTGGAAAGGACACTATCATCAACCGGAGACACAAGCAAGCCGCAAAAATGGCAAAGATTTGACCCCAGGAATGAGGTCCGGCCTTATTGCGCGCCCCGTCGGCTGCCTCAAACTGCGGGCTGGGGCGCGGCGTCCCCGGCCTTCATCCATTCCTCCGCTTGACGGTCGCTCAGGGGCGGGTCCAGGCACTGCCGAACTGCACGTACACGGCCGGGCCGTCCGGACCGTACGCCATGTCGATACCCATGTGGAGTCCATACTTGCGGGCGATTTCGTAGCGGAAGCCGATGCCTCCCGAACTCGCCTGCTGGCTGCGGTTGGCGCGTTCCGGCGCGTTCCAGGCGACGCCGGCGCCGGCGAACCCGACAAGGCTGAAGCGCTGCCAGAACTGCCAGCGCAATTCGGCTTCGACCTGCCCAGCATGGTCGCCCTGGTAACGCATGGCCGGAATCCCGCGCAACTGGATGAAAGGGCGCAGGTAAAAGGGTACGTCGCCATAGCTGAGGACGGCGCCGCCATTGATGCCGAAGGTGAGCCGACTGTTCAGCGGCTGGAACCGGATGGCGGTCAGGTTGATGCGCCGGAAGTCGCTGTCGCCGCCGAGGGACTTGCTGAACAGGCCGGCCGAGGCTTCGAGGTAGGCGCCGCTGGTCGGCGTAAACACGTTGTCCCGCGAATCGTAGCTGAGCGTCGGCAGCAAGCCACCGACGCGCGAATCGCTCCGGAAGTCGGGGGTACGCTCGAATACGGGCGGGTGGTCGAAACCGACCGTGGTGTTGGCGAGGGCATAGCCCAGTCCTGCCCAGGCCTGCGAATCGCCGAGACGATAGCGGGCCTGGACGACGCCGGCCGTGGTTTCCAGGTTGTAGCGGCGGGGATTGTCCTGCAGCGCACGGTCGCGCCCGATGCCGTAGAAATCGAGATTCACCGAAGCGCGGACGACGCCGGCCACGGTCTTGAGACGGTCGTCCAGCCAGTGCCGCACGTCGCCGGCGAAGGCTCCGCGGGTCCCATTTTCGGTCGCGAGCGCGCCGACGGCCGAAATGTTCGGGCGCCCGAAGCCCGCCTTGTCGCTCTCCATCTGCTTGTCGATGAAGATCAGGGCGCCGGCAGCGCCGTAACCCACCGCCGGCTCGGTGATCGGGATGACCAGAGGGGCGAACCCGTACGCCTGATCCAGAAAGCCGCTGATGTCGAGCCAGCCATCGTCGCCAATCAACCGGGATGGCTCGCTGGCGGCTTGCGTCGCGGGCTCGGCGGCCAGCGTCTGTCCGCAGGCGGGCATGGCGCACGCCATCAGGGAAGCGGCTACCGGCAGGGGGTGCAACCGGCGCTTACTTGACCGTATAGCCGCGGCCCTCGAGGCACGCTGCACGCGCCTTGGCGAACGACGCCTGCTGCTGCTGCGTCGCCGCTTGTTGCTGCTGCTGGGCCTGGTTCGCCGCCGCGGCATTCTGGCGCCGGCTCTGGCCGCGCGCGGCGACGGCACCGGCGGCGGCGCCGGCGCCCGCGTTTCCGCCGACCACTTCGCCGACGATGGCGCCCCGTGCCGCCCCGCGCGCCCCGGCGCCGGGAGTCGTTCCGGTCGCCGTGGTCGCCGGCTTGGGTGCCGCCGTCGCCGGCGGAGGCTTGGCCGGATCGAAGCCGGTCTGCTGGACCGCCCACGAATGGCAGGATGCCTCGTCACTTCGCTGCTGTTGCGGCGACTGCCCGCGGGCAGGGTAAACGAACTGCTGGGCGCCGGCTGCGGCAGATGCCGTCACCAGAAGCAGCGGGACGATACGGGCGATGTTCATGTCTTTCTCCCCGGAATTGGAATGTCACCGGGACATGTTAACGCACGCCGGGCCGACAACAGGGAACCCCCGTTCGCTTCTCGGCCCCGCAATGCCGGTGTCGCGGCGCATCCGGCGACTTTGGCCTACCTGCGCCCGCCGAGTATCGACCCCAGCACCCCGCGCAGGATCTGATTGCCGAGCCCGCGGCCGACGCTGCTCGCCATGCCGCGCGCGGCGCTCTTGGCGGCGGCTTCGATCACACCTTCGCGGTGACCGCCGCGCGGGCCGGTGCTGCCGCCGAGGATTTCGCCGAGGCCACCGAACAGGCCGCCGCCCGATTCCTGCTGCGGCGCCGGGGCGCTCTGGCGCGGTTGCGGGGCGGGACGCGGCTGCGCCTGCCCGCCGCCGTGGTTGCCCCAGTCGTTGGCGTCCAATCCGCTGCGGCCGGCCGGCGGGGCGGGAATGGCGCCGGGCGCCGGCTGGCTGGCTGCCGGCTTGCCCCGGAGCAATTCATAGGCGGATTCGCGGTCGACCGCGGCGCCGTAGGTGGCGAGCAGCGGTGACACCTCGATCAGCGCCCGGCGTTCGCCGGCGGTCAGCGGGCCGAGGCGCGACGCGGGCGGGAAGACGATGCTGCGGTCGACGACGTTGGGACGCCCCTTTTCGTCGAGGAAGGAAATCAGCGCCTCGCCGACGCCAAGCTCGGTGATGACCGTGGCGGCGTCGAATTTCGGATTGGCGCGCATCGTCTGCGCCGCCGCCTGCACCGCCTTCTGGTCGCGCGGCGTGAAGGCGCGCAGGGCGTGCTGGACGCGGTTGCCGAGTTGGCCGAGGATCTTTTCCGGCACGTCGAGCGGGTTTTGCGTGACGAAATAGACGCCGACGCCCTTCGAGCGGATCAGGCGCACGACCTGTTCGACCTTGTCGGTCAGCGCCTGCGGCGCATCGGTGAACAGCAGGTGGGCTTCGTCGAAGAAGAAGACCAGCTTGGGCTTGTCGAGGTCGCCGGCCTCCGGCAACTGTTCGAACAATTCGGAGAGCAGCCAGAGCAGGAAGGTCGAGTAGAGCGCCGGCGACTGCACCAGCTTCTCGGCGGCCAGCACGTTGATCACGCCGCGGCCGTTGCCGTCGACCTGCATCAGGTCGTGGATGTCGAGCATCGGCTCGCCGAAGAAGACGTCGCCGCCCTGTTCCTCGAGCGTCAGCAGGCCGCGCTGGATGGCGCCGATCGATGCCGGGGCGACGTTGCCGTACTCGGTGGTGAAGTTCTTGGCGTTGTCGCCGACGTGCTGGACCATGGCCCGCAGATCCTTGAGGTCGAGCAGGAGCAGACCCTGGTCGTCGGCGATCTTGAACACCAGTTGCAGGACGCCGCCCTGCGTCTCGTTGAGGTTGAGCAGGCGGGCGAGGAGCAGCGGACCCATGTCGGAAATCGTGGCGCGCACCGGCACGCCGTTCTCGCCGAAAACATCCCAGAAGGCGACCGGGTTGGCATAGGGCGCGAAGCCTTCGAGGCCGAGATCCTTGAGCCGCGCTTCCAGCTTGGGCGTAACCACGCCGGCGGCGCCCGTGCCCGAGAGGTCGCCCTTGACATCGGCCATGAACACCGGCACCCCGGCGAACGACAGGCGCTCAGCCATCGACTGCAGCGTCACCGTCTTGCCGGTGCCGGTGGCGCCGGTGATCAGGCCATGGCGGTTGGCCATCTGCGGCAGCAGGGCCGGGTAACCGTCTTCGGACTTGGCGAGGTAGAGGGGTTCGGACATGGCGGCTGACTCCAACTGAGAAATAGTATCCCGGCATTCTAGCAACGGCAGGCCGGGCGTTTGTGAAATAGCGTAAGCCGGCGAACTGACGAGTGCACGGCTAGGCGATGGAATCGCAAGCTTGAACTCGAATGGATGCTCATGGCAACGGCCGACAATCCCATCCTCAACACGCCCTATGATGAACCGGCGCGTCATTACGCGACCGACAGCCAAGGCAACCTGAATTACAAGGATGTTGGGGATGGTCGGCGGGTCTTCACGCCCGATGTCCCGCAAGTTCCAGTTGGCCAGCAAGCCCAGGGCGGCATGTTCGATTTGAATGACCTGTGCGCCGATTACCGCGAGCACCTGGTCAACCAGACCCGCGACGCGACCAGGGAATGGCGACCAACGGGTTACCGTGGCGTCACCAGCCAGGTACCGGCGATCTGCTGGCTTACCGGTTTTCCAACCCCGGGCGGGAGTCACACCAGAAGCTGTTTTTTGCCCAGCAGGAAGCTGGCGAATCCGCGATCTGGCTTAACGAGTTGCCGAAAAGTCGAATTCGGGCACCCATAGCGACCGCCTCAAGGTGCTGTTTCCGGGCGCCCGCCACAGCGACCCGCATGAGGCAAGCGACTACTACCGCCAGCGCTACCTGCTGCCGCCGGCTTACCGGGAAGCGCTGGGCGAACTGGCGCATCGTCTCATCGTCACCAATTACCACGAGTTTTTGCCACGTCAGCTATCCGGAAACCAGAAAACGCCCTTCGAAGGCAAGCTGGGCGAGGACGGCAGCAAGGTCGTCGCCACCAAAGATCAAGCCCTGATCCTGCGCCGCGTGCTCGGCGGCTTCAAGCCCGGCCGCCGGCCGCCGGCTGCTGGTCATCAATGACGAAGCGCATCACTGCTACTTGCCCAAGGCCAAAGGCAAGGACAGCGAGTTCGACAACCCCGAAACCGAGAACGAACGTGCCGCCGTCTGGTTGTCCGGCTATCCCGCCTATTCTGCCCGCTTGGGGCTGCGAGCCACACCCGAACAGGAGGCCGTTCTGCGCCGGGCTGCCGAGGTGGCGCACAAATCCCTGACCGATTTCATTTTGGACAGCGCTTGCCTGGCGGCCGAGCAAACCCTGCTGGATCAACGTCTGTTCTTGGTTTCGGGCAGTCAATGCCAGGCGCTGATGGCGTTGCTGGAGCGCCCGGCGCAGCCCAATGAGGGCTTGCGCGATCTGTTTTCCCGCAAGGCGCCGTGGGATGCCAGGTGAGCCCGCGCGGCCCCGATTCCCTTGAGGCGCGGCATCGACTCGAAAGCTTCGACTGCGGCAGACCCGCCCTGAACGAATGGCTGCTGCGGCACGCCCGGCAAGCGCAAGGCAGCGGCTCGGCCAAGACGTTTGTGGTTGCCGACGATGATCGCGTGGCCGGCTACTTCAGCCTGACCGTTGGCCAGGTCGATACGCTGGAAGCACCTGAGCGCATCAGTAAAGGGATGGGGCAGTACCCGATCCCGGTCGTCATCCTGGCGCGCTTGGCGGTTTCCGTCCAGGATCAGGGGAAAGGCATTGGCTTTGGCATGCTTCAGGATGCGATTCGCCGCACGCTGCTCATCGCCGAGCAGGCCGGCATCCGGGCGATGCTGACGCACCCCATTGATGAGGAAGCATCGAGTTTCTACACCCGCTTCGGGTTCATCGCTTCGCCGCTGAGTGAACGGCAATTGCTGCTGCTCCTGAAGGATGCAGGACACGCGTTGGGGTAGCGAAATCCAGGTAGCAGCATGGCAATCTTTTACGGTTGGCCGTCTGTTTTCAACCACGTTCTGCCTGCGCTCGCACGAGCGTGCGTTTTTCCGGGTCGAAGGTCGTTGGTTGCGGTCGACCCCAAAAACAGCCCAAATTCGCTGGCCGGAAATTGTGGGCTTCAGCCTTTCAGCTTCAGCGGCAAGCCCGCCGCGACCAGCGTGACCTGATCGCAAACGGTGGCGACGCGCTGGTTCAGCCGTCCCTGTTCGTCGGCGAATATCCGCGATACCGGATGCATCGGCACGATGCCCCAGCCGACTTCGTTGGATACCAGAATGACGCGGCCGGGCAGGGTAGGGAGTAGTTCGATCAGGGCGGTGGTTTCGCCTTGCAGCAGCGGGCAGTCGATGGCGACACCCGCCTCGGCGTGCGTGGCCGCCTGGCCGGCGAAGAGCAGGTTGGACAGCCACAGCGTCAGGCAATCGACCAGCACGCAGGTGTCCGGCGCTGCCAGTTCGCGCAACTTGGCGGCCAGTTGCAGCTTCTCTTCCGCGCAAGCCCAATCGCTCGGGCGGCGTGCGCGGTGGTGGGCGATGCGATGCGCCATTTCGCCGTCGCCGGCCGCGGCGGTGGCCAGATAGACGACGCGCAGGCCGGATTTTGTCGCCCGCTTTTCGGCCAGCAGGCTCTTGCCCGAACGGGCGCCGCCAAGGATCAGTTCTTTCATGGCCGGCACTTTAGGTGATTGCGCGGCTTCCCGGCAAGCCGGATAATTCGCCCCGATTCGATGAAACGGAACCCGGTGGCGAGATTTTCTCCATTCCGGGGCGGGCCCGCCGCTGTAATCGGGGACGGTTGTCGCAGGATGCCACTGGTCACGGGACAAACCCAAGCCGGGAAGGCGCGGCAAGCCGGACGATCCGAAAGCCAGAAGACGTATCGAATCGGGTTCAGGGAGCCTGTGGACAGGGCTTCGCGGTCGCGTTCCATGAACGCCGCCGCGAGGCCCTTTTGCGTTTTTTAACGGGAAGAATCGGATGCATTCCAAGTTCAACATCACCGCCCCCGACCAGGGGCTGGCCGCTGCCTTGCAGCAGAAGATCGATCGGAAGACCAAGCCGCTCGGCGCGCTCGGTCAACTCGAAGAACTCGCCAAAAAGATTGGCCTGATCCAGCAGCGCCTCGACCCCGAGTTTGACCAGCCGCACCTGCTGGTTTTCGCCGGCGATCATGGTGCGGCGAGGGCGGGGATTTCGGCCTATCCGCAGGACGTGACCTGGCAGATGGTCGAGAACTTCCTCAATCGCGGCGCCGCGATCAACGTCTTCGCCCGGCAGAACGAGATCTTCCTCGCCATCATCGATGCCGGCGTGGCGCACGACTTCGGCCGGCGCAACGGGCTGATCAACGCCAAGGTGGCGCCCGGCACCGCCAACTACATCGAACAGCCGGCGATGACGATGGATCAATGCGCGCAGGCCATCGAGCGCGGGGCGGAGATCAGCCGCAATCTTGCCGCCAACGGTTGCAATCTCGTCGGCTTCGGCGAAATGGGGATCGGCAACACGGCGTCGGCCGCGCTGCTGACGCATTGTCTGACCGGGTCGCCGCTGGCCGGGTGCGTGGGACGCGGCGCCGGGCTCGACGATGCCGGGCTGGCGCGCAAGCAGGCGCTGCTCGAACAGGCGCTGACCCGCTACCGCAGCGCGGGCGGCAACGATGATCCGCTGAACGTGCTGGCCGAATTCGGCGGCTTCGAAATCGCCATGATGGTCGGCGCCATGCTGGGCGCGGCGGAAGCGCGGATGACCCTGCTCATCGACGGCTTCATCGTCGGTGCGGCGGCGTTGACCGCAGCCCGGCTGGCGCCGGCGCTGCTCGACTACAGCGTCTTCTGCCACCGCTCCGCCGAACCCGGCCACGCGGCGCAGTTGCAGGCGCTGGACGTCGAACCGCTGCTCGACCTCGGCCTGCGCCTCGGCGAGGGCACCGGCGCGGCGCTGGCCTGGCCGCTGGTGCGGGCGGCGGCGGGCTTCCTCAACGACATGGCCAGCTTCGCGTCGGCCGGGGTTTCGGAAAAGACCTGATGCTCCGCAGCGAGCTGGCGTACTTCTTCGGCGCCGTCCGCTTCTTCACCCGCCTGCCTGTGCCGGGCTGGGTCGGGCATTCGAGCGAGGCGCTGAAGCGCTCGGCGCGCTATTTCCCGGCGGTCGGCCTGCTGGTCGGCGGCATCGGCGCGCTGGTGTACGTCGGCGCGGCCTTTCTCTGGCCGCAGCCGGTCGCCGTGCTGTTGTCGATGGCGGCGACCATCCATGCGACCGGCGCCTTCCACGAAGACGGGCTGGCGGATACGGTCGACGGCCTCGGCGGCGGCTGGGACAAGCTGCGCATCCTCGAAATCATGAAGGACTCGCGGGTCGGCAGCTACGGCGTGGTGGCGCTGGTGCTGGCGCTGCTCGGCAAGTTCACGCTGCTGAATTCGCTGGATCGCGCGCTGGTCCCCCTCGCGCTGCTTGCCGGCCACGCCGTGTCGCGCTTCTGTTCGACCGCGTTGCTGGCGACCATGGACTACGCGCGCGACGATCTGCTGGCCAAGTCCAAGCCGCTGGCGACCC